>JAEEGL013687148.1_pt1 | contig 27711 bp, 22 predicted proteins | sample 9134231 | NCBI WGS metagenome assembly JAEEGL01 (sample SAMN16246548, study PRJNA631951) | gut metagenome | biome: gut microbiome; feature: rumen; material: fiber-attached | host: Bos | place: Iran: Karaj | collected 2018-10
TTGCCCTTACTGTAAACGGACAGGTAAAGATGTTGAAACTGAAGAAAGGCGACAATAAGATAACCAAATTATAAACCATAACCCTTTATTATCATGAAACGACTGCTATTTAACGTGTTTGCCAGCGTGTTTTGTGCCCTGGCTTTTCCTGCCTGTGCCCATGCCGCAGGTAATAATGCCGATGTACCGGCAGAGACGGAGATTCCTGCTGACGAGACGATACAACTGAAGGAACCCGACAAGACGCTCTCTGTGTCGCTGATGCAGGCGCTGAGCGATCGTAAGTCGCAGCGTGAATTTTCTGAGAAACCTCTCTCGCTGGAGACTCTTTCCTCACTCCTTTGGGCTGCCAATGGTGTAAACCGATCAGATGGCAGGCGTACGGCTCCCTCGGCTGTCAACTCTCAGGATATAGACATCTATGTCTGTATGGCCAGTGGGGCTTATCTGTATGATGCCAAGCAGCATCGGTTGGTGCGTGTTACCACAGAGGACGTACGCAAGCAGGTAGCAGGCCGTCAGCCTATGGCAGCTCCTGTGTTCCTGGTTCTGGTGGGCGATGTGTCGCGCTATCCAGGTGGAATGTCATCGCAGCGTCAGGTACTGGAATCGCTGGCCGCTATGGATGCTGGATATGTATCGCAGAACATCTGTCTGTACTGCTCGGCAGCTAAGTTGGCTACTGTTCCCCGTGCTTCTATGGACAAGGCGGCTCTGGCCAAGTCCCTTCAACTTAAGGAGTCGCAGATCCTTCTCTTGAATAATCCTGTGGGATACGCAAGGTAAAGTTTAAAGTTGAGAGTTGAGAGTTGAGAGTTTAGAGATGGGAGATTAGGGTGATGAAAAGATTAGGCTTCTTACTGCTTTTTGTGGTGCAATGGCAGGTAATGCTTGCCATTGGGCTTTTTGACCTGAGGTGCGAGATGCTGCATCAGCCTTGGGGTATCGACAATACCACGCCTGCACTGAGCTGGAAGGTTACGCCAGCCGAGAATGGCCTTCGCCAGACGGCTTATCAGATATTGGCTGCATCCAGTCCTGATTTGCTGACAGAGGAGAAGGCCGACCTCTGGAATACGGGCAAGGTTAAGAGCGGGGAAAATCTGTGGATACCTTATGCAGGAAAGGCGCTGACATCGCGCAGCGTGGTATATTGGCAGGTCCGTGCCTGGGATCAGAACGATAAGGTTGGTGGCTGGGCCCGTGGCGCGCATTTCAGTGTCGGCCTTTTGGACAAGAGTCTTTGGAAGGGCCAATATATAGGTATGAAGCGCGAGAATACCAAGATTCAACCCATGTTCTGGAAGGCTTTCAGCTACGACGGCAAGGGGAAACCTGCTTTTCTGCATATCAACACCTTGGGTTATCACGAGGTTTATCTGAACGGCCGGAAGGTCTCTGACGATGTCTTGGTACCCGCTATGGTGGAGTTTACCAAGCGCAGCCTCTGTATGACCTATAATGTCACCGACCTCCTGCAGAAAGGACAGAACGATCTGGTTATCTGGTTAGGGACAGGCTGGTACGAGGCAGGCATACCTGGCGTAAAAGAGGGTGGTCCCTATGTACTGGCGCAGATAGACCAATGGGAGAACAATGACTGGCATACCATCGTCAAGACCGACGAGACGTGGAAAGCTCGTACGAGCGGCTATTACTTCGATGGCTCTGTCAAGCCCTATGGCTTTGGTGGAGATCTGGTAAAAGCAGAAGAACTCTTGCCCGACCTCTCTCACGCCTCTTTAGAACAAGCCGATTGGCAACCTGTAGTCTCTCTCTCCCCCAAAGGGGGAGTCGGAGGGGGCCTCCAACTCTCAACTCTCAACTCTCAACTCTCAACTGGCATAACCCCTATGATGTGCGAACCCAACAAAGTCCAGCAAATCATCGGAGCCCAGAAGATATCGCACTTTCAGGACGATAAATGGATGGTAGATATGGGCAAGAGCATCGTGGGTTGGGCACGCATACATCTGGGTAAGTTGCGCAAAGGACAGCAGGTGACCATCAGTTATGGCGATATGCTGGGCCTGGATGGCGACTTCGAACATGGTGTATATACCGATTGCTACATTGCCAGTGGCGAAGGCGATGAGTCGTTCTGCAACAAGTTCAACTATCACGCCTACCGATATATAAAGATTCAGGGGCTGGAGCATCAGCCTTCCCTCTCGGATATCGAGGGCCTGAGCATCTATACAGGTTATGAGAAGGAGTCGGCCTTTGTCTGCAATGATGCCGACATCAATGCCATCCACGATATGGTGCACTACACCTTCAAGTGCCTGACGCAGAGCGGCTATATGGTGGATTGTCCCCATCACGAACGCCAGGGCTACGGAGGCGACGGCAATGCTTCTATTCTGGCTGCGCAGACGATGTATGATATGTATCCGCTCTACCGCAACTGGTTGCAGTCTTTTAGCGATGCACAAGGCGAGGACGGTGAGGTTCCGCATGTGGCTCCCACTATGTGGGCTTGCGGAGGCGGTCCCTTCTGGTGCGCCTTTATTGCCAATGCCCCTTGGCAGACTTACCTGCAGTATGGCGACAAGCGGATGCTGGAGCGTTACTATCCCAATATGCAACGCTACTTGCAGTATGCCGAGAAGTATATGCCCGATGGCCTGCTGAGCCTCGAGAATCGCTGGCCTACCTCGCAGAAGAAACATTGGTTCCTGGGTGACTGGGCCTTGCCCAACGAGGAGCATCAGCACCATACGGAAAGTATCGATGATGTCAACAGTTGCTCTATGAGCTGGGTGTACGGCATTATGAGTCGTGTAGCCAGTGTTCTGGGCAAGTCGGCTGATGCTGCGCTGTATAGCCAGAAGCAGCAGGACATCAACCAAAGGATTCATCAGAAGTTCTATAATAAGAAAGAGGCTACATATGCCAACGGCTTGCAGTTGGATGCAGCCTTCCCCCTCTTTGTGGGTGCAACGCCAGAGAGCTTTCGCGATAAGGTGAACAATCAGCTCAAGAAGGATATCTATAGTCGTTGGGAAGGTCATTTGTTTACTGGCCTTGTGGGTGTGCCCATCGTTACCCAGTGGCTCACCAAGGCAGGCGAGGCACAGGTGATGTACGACATGCTGAAGCAGCGCAGTTTCCCCGGCTATCTGTATATGATAGAGAATGGCGCCACCACCACGTGGGAGCATTGGAATGCTCGTCGCAGTCGAATCCACAACTGCTACAATGGCATAGGCTCTTGGTTCTATCAGGCATTGGCTGGTATTGTTCCAGACGAGGACAATGCGGCCTACCGCCACTTCTTTGTCCGTCCTCAGATGGCCGACGGTATCAGCTTTGTCCGTGCCCTGCAGCCCACTCCTTATGGTGATATAAAAGTGGAATGGAACCTTTCGAATCAAGCTTTTGATATTCGCATAACTGTTCCGCCAGGCACCACAGCCACCTTTGTGGTTCCTGCCTCTCTGGGATGTAAGACGGTAGAGATTCCTCCCACCAGCCTTATGCGTTACGGCCTCATCTATAACGAGAACCAGCGCGACCGCATAGATGTTCCTGAGAACGATAAGTTCCCTGCCACCGAGCCCATCCAGCTACAAAGCGGTACCTACCGAATTGTGTGCAAGCGGTAACTTATACCTTTTAGGGTGCAAATATTACACCCTTTCGGGTGTTTTTGCTTGCGTATTCCTGCAAAAACACTTATCTTTCGCCCCGAAAAGGTATAATTCGTATGAAAGAGACGTTACTTTCCACTAAAATTAAAGAGCTGCGGAAGGAATATCACCTGACGCAGCAAGACCTTGCCTACAAGTCGGGTGTAGGCTTGCGTTTTGTGCGTGAGCTGGAACAAGGAAAACCAACCGCCGTGACAGAATGGGGTTGCTGCTCACTTGTTGCCGCGACTGCATAGCTGTCAGCATGGAGTGGAAGGATGTAAGGTTACGACCCTTACCCTCTCTGCTCAGCAACCCTGCAAGATTGAACTCAAAATGAACGGACAGGTTAAAACGGTAAAACTGAAGAAAGGTGATAACAAGATAAAGTGTTGATAGGGACGCTATGAAAAGAATTAAACTTATGAAGCACATAATTTTTACTGTTCTGATCGCCCTTGTCGCTTTGGCAGGACAAGCGCAGAAAGTGAAAATGAATAAACCCTCGTTGGACGACTATCTGCCTCTGCTCCAAGCTAAGGGTTATATGGCCTACAGCTTTAATACAAAGAAATTCAAGGGGAAGGTGGCAAACGTAGTCGTAGAAGAGTATGTGAACGGTAAGGACGTTGGAAATATCTTCGACTGGGATACTTCCATTTCTTTGGGCAAGAAAATCGTTGTAGGCTTTTCGCCTTTAGAGAATGATTCAACCTTCAAATTCACATTCAGCGTGGAAGATGGTGCAACTTTTAACGGTCCCTTAAAGCTTAGACCGGTTTATCATCCTAATGACTCAATAAAACCTATCTATAGGTATGTGGCACGTCCTTTTGACCTTAGTAAGCCAGGGGAGTCCGGTTCGTTCATCCCTTTGGTATTGTATGGTTCCTTCTGGTATGATGCAGAAGATGATGTGTTTCGCTGTTGTGGCGAAAATATCATAAAGCCCGATCTTTCATCGAAAATCGTAAAGGAAATGCCACACTTTTATGTCTTCGGTATAAAGATTAACAGCACTACAAAGTAGTTTTGTGTGTTTGCTTTATAGCGAGGTAATTCTTTAAATTTTGTTTTTTTTTGTTTCTTTTCGGGAACAAAACGAAAAGTTTTGCGTCTATAGAGTAGAACTGAAGCAAACAACGAGAGATAAAACGAAAGAATGGAAAGAGATGAGTTCTGCACATTGGCCCGCCAGTTGAGGGCGGGCATCATGGCACTAAGTCGGCGATTCCTGAAGGATGAGGCCGAGGCAGAGGACAATGTGCAGGATACGTTGCTCAGAATGTGGACCATTCGCGAGAAACTGGATGAGGTTTGCTCTGTTCAGGCTCTTTCGTATGCTATCTGCAAGAATCTGTGCGTCTCCAAGCTTCGTCAAAGGCGTATTATCCCTATGGAGCTGAACGAGGAGATAAAGCTCGTCAGCGCACATGATACTGAGTGGATGCTGGAGAAAAAAGAGAATGCCCAATGGCTGGAGGATAGGATAGGGGAACTGCCCTCGGCACAGATGCAGATTCTGAGGATGAGTCAGCAGGACGGTCTGGAGAATGCGGAGATAGCAGAAATCCTTGGCATCACGGAGACAACGGTTCGCACCGCTCTCTGCAAAGCAAGAAAAAATCTCTTGGAAAAACTGAAGAAACGCGCTTTTGAGTGAAAAGTGAAAGAGTGAAAAGTGAAAAATGAGATTTGCCAATGTTCAATGTTCAATGATTAACGTTCAATAATATGAAACAGGTGACATCAGAAAATGTACTTGAGTACCTCGGACGGTATATGGACGGCGAGAGTACGCAGGAGGAGCTGAGAGCGCTGAAGGATTACTTCGCTAACGCAGAAGACCTGCCAGCCGAGTCTGCTCCATACGCTCAGATGTTTGCTGTGCTGGAAGAGAAACCTGAGACGCCCAGCGTGGAAGCGCTGAACCGTTTCTCGGAAGGTCAGATGCCAGTAGCACGCCGTCGCCTCCGACTTTGGCCCTATGCAGCCTCTCTGCTCGCTATTGCTGCCAGCGTGCTCTTAATCTTTGTGTTCCAACACAATATGGCAGAACCTGAACAGCAGCCTGTTCTCGCTCAGCAGCAGGAACAGCCGGAAAATGCTGTCATAGAAGAGGTAAAAGAGCCTTTATTGGCGAATGTGCAGGAAACTCCCGTTCTGGCTCAAGCAGAGAAGAAGCAAATAGCAGTTCAAAAGCTTAATGTGGCAGTCGAAGTTGAAGATGCTACGCACAGCACAGAAGAACCGGTTAATCTTGCCACTACTGCCGACAGCCTGGCATATTACCTGGCAAAGCTGGAGAATCAGATGGGCGATTGCCGCGACAGTGCTTGTCTGGCTCACCTGAGCCAACTGATAAAGGCTGATGACAGAATAAAGACCTTGGTCAACAAAATCATCCACAAGCAGGTGGAAACTGCTTACCAGGAAGAAATGTTGGTTGATACCACAACGCATTACATTCCATTATAAAACACTTATCAACACAAACCATTATGAAAAAGATTTCACAACTCGGCATTCTGTTCATTTGCTTGTTTATTACTCAATCTGTTTATGCGAAATGGCACACGGACATAAAGGAGATGCAAAAGGCTTTGGAACGTTTCATCAATAACAAAAGCGTTTCACTTACAGACTCACGTATAATCGCTCAAGGTCAACCTATAGACAAGAAAGACATCAATGTCAAGGAGACTGATTGGTCTGTGGATTTCACATGTACAGATAATGAATTGGTGACGAACCTGTGGAAAGATTTTATGGGGTACCTAAAGAATACTTCCTTCTTTTATTGCTCAGACGAGTATCACCCGAAATCAGAGCCTTGGATAGGCCTGCGAGCAGACGAAATGGAAGGCGTCCTTGTTTTGTCTGGCGTTCAGAAGAATGTCTATGTGCTCACCTTTGAGGATAAAGACGGTTGGGACAACGGATTCTTCTTGGCGTGGGATGACTTGTCCGACGGCAGAAAGACTGGCCATCTGTCTCGGTTCATTGGCATGAATCCCAAACTCATTACGCTCGTCACAGAAGAAAACCGAGTTACGATGGACAGCGTGCGTACTGCTATAAAGATAGGTGAAGCGGTGAAAGGAAAACCTTTGGAAGGAATCGATACAACTTACATTGATGGTAAATGGGCAGTAGCCTCGAAATATCATCGTGATATTCTGCGCTCAATGGATCAAGTTAGTGATCGTCAAGACGGATTCCCTGCTTTGCATAGCAAGATTCGTGAACTTGTTGAAAGAAGCAAGAGTGCAAGCGACATACAGTTGGCCTCTATTGGATTTGCTCTGAAACGCGAAGCATCACGTTATGAGTTGCTACTTACACCAGAACAGTTTGCCTTGATTTGGGGCGGAATCTATAAATTGGAGAACAAAGCCAAGAATGCTGACCCTCAGATACTGGACTATTTCAAGGCCTCGGAAAGGATCCTGCAAGACAAGGTTAACGAATCAGTATATTTGGAATGGACTGATGAAAAGCGTCACAAGTTCTTGCAAAAGATTGGTTTCACCGTTACGAAGGACGAGGGCGGACGTCCGTACTTCGCTGTTTGGGGCAAGCATTATTCTGGCAATCCAGACTTGGAATACCTTGATGGCTGCTGCGATGAAGATGGTGCATTGAAGTATACGGCCGAACACGTCGAGACGAATCTTAAGCCAGGCATCTATCGCGTGACAGCAGCAGGACGTGCCTCTGGGCATGGCGAATCAGGAGCATTCATCTTCGCTAAGACAGGAGAGGATACTCTGTTAAAGGAAATACCAGCCTGCGATGACCGCGGAGGCGATATCTGGCAACAAGCAGCAATACGCGTAAAAGAAGCAGATGAGAAGGGAAGCCAAATCTCACCTAAGGATGTCCGCATAGCATTGGCAAACGGAGGAATGGGATACGGATGGAACCGTGTTGTTATAGATAATATCGTTGTGCGCGACGGTAGTCTCACCTACGGCGTAACCTGCGACCCAGAGATGACAGGTAAAAGACTCAAGCAACGTTGGCTCTCTGCTGTGGATTTCGAGCTGGAGCGTGTTGGAGACTTGCCAAAGGAGTAATTTTAAAATAAAGAGAAACATACTAATCAACCATAAAGAAAAAAACAATGAAGCACACAATCTTTACCGTTCTGCTCGCCCTCGTTGCTGTTGCAGGGCAAGCACAAATTAAATGTCACGTCGTAGTCAAGATAATGACAGAAAAATATGGAGATGATGTGGTAATCTGCAAAGAAGGAACGGATTTGCGCGTCAATGACACCCCGTTTATTCATTACAGGGCCTTGACCAAACAACTCTCTTGTGACATAGAGAGTGACCACATTGAGATGTATGAGGTCGTGCTCCCTCGGCAGATGGAAGAGGGTTCATGGTTCACCGCCAGGTTTCTCCTGGAGGAAGGAACTGTAATGATTGAGATGTATGCAGACAAGGCTCCGAAAATACAGAGCACAGGTATGGAAGGACGCCTTCATCAGACGCTGGACAGTCTCGAAGATGTGCGTTTCTGGAACGATGTAAATTCATTGGATCATGAGTTAGAGACGAATATGGAGAAATACTTCATGCCCGATTTCGTCTCTGCAGAACAGATATTGAGGAAAAGCGATGCAGACAATCTGCCCAAGGAATACTTAGACAGCGTCAGGAATGTACTTAACTCCTTTTATGAAGATGAGCACAAAGGCTATAACGAAGAAGGATGGGCGTTGTGGCAGCAGCGTAATAGCATTGCTAGGGGAGCGCTTCCTTTCCGCATTGAGTATTACGCAGAGCATCCCATGTTATGGGCATACTATGACGTACTTTCTGCTTATGAAAGGCTTAAATACGCAAAGATTTACACGGACTTTAATCCTGCGCCATACGAGCAAATGATAAAGCTGTACGATAAAAAATTATGCAAGTTGTACAAAGGGCATCCCATACATCAGCAGATAGCTATGGCAAAGACTGCTTACAATCTTCAACAAGGCAAGCCATATATCGATTATACTGTACGCAATACGGATGGGAAACAAGTTCCTATTTCATCTCTCATAAAAGGAAAGGTCGCGCTCATAGACCTATGGGCATCATGGTGCGGATCTTGCCGTAAGCACAGCAAAGCGATGATTCCCATCTACGAGAAGTACCAAGATAAGGGTTTCACCGTCCTCGCCATTGCTCGTGAACAGCAAGCCAAAGATATGAAGAATGCGATGGAACACGATAAATACCCATGGCCTTCGTTGTTAGAATTGAATGATGAGAATCGCATTTGGGAGAAGAATGGTGCGGGCAATGCTGGTGGCGCTATGTTCCTCGTTGATCGAGACGGCACTATCCTCTCCACTTCCACCGATGCCAAGGAACTGGAGCCACTCATAAAGAAAGCCTTAAATATTGAACAATAACAAGCCTTAGGCGGAAATACGTTAAAGAACACACATATAACAAACAATGAAGAAAACAATTATCATCGCTTTGCTGGCACTCATCGCTGTGGCTGGTCAGGCAAAAGTTTACAAAACTATCCGCTCCCCCAAGAGTATGGGATGTATGAACGTTTATGCTGGTGAGCTGAAAGCTCGTGAAGTCGTTTTTGCCGACACGGCTACTACCGTATACTTTACGATAGAATACGGTCCTGGACGGAATTTTCGTTTTGTGAAAGATGGCTATCTTATAGATGAAGATGGTAATCGTTACTCCCTGCGTTCTGCTGAGGGGATTGCTTTAGATAAGTGGATAACATCGCCTGAGAATGGATTGACGGACTTTACCATGCACTTTGACCCGATGCCAAAGAAGGTGAAAATGTTCGATTTCGTGGAAGGTGATTTTTCAGATGCTTTCATGCTCTTGGGTATTCACGACGGGAAGATGAAGGTGAAAGCTCCCACTATTCAGGAACTTTCCAAAGCAAATCCATATATCGTTCCCTCTGACTGGATAAAGACTGACGATATTACCATACGAGGCCGTATAGAGGGCTATGATGCAGAGACGTTTGGGTTTACGTCTATGGAGAGTTACTGTTACAACGTTTTCTTGAAAGAGGGTGGCGTAAGGGTATTTGATATTGCTCCAGACGGCACATTTGAGAAAACGTTCAGAATTGGTTATCCTGTGATGAACTCCTTTTTTGCCCAAAAATCAAAGGTGGACTTTGATGAGATCCCGTTCTTTGCCCGTCCTGGAGAGACTATAGACATTACCATTAAAAAAAATGATGAAGGTAAATATGAATGCTTCTACAACAATGGCAGTAGCAAGGATGTAGAGCGTTGGCTGAAATCAAATCTGAATGAAAGTGGTCTTTTGTCTCCTCTTGGACGCTTCAATGGAACTTTTTCCGATGCCAAGCTAAAGGCGGAGGAGGTTTGGAAAAATTTGATGTACCGGTTGAAGATGGTTAGTAAACGCAATCTTTTTACGCCTCTGGAAATGCAGTTGGCTCTTGCTGCCATTCAATCAAAATTTGCTTGCGCCTACATGGACTATGTGATGCATCGCGAAAATGAGCTTGACAAATGGGAAAAAGACGAACAAGGGAATTGGACGCATGAAATTAAGGATAGCGTGGAATGGAAAGAGCTTTTCGACGTAAAGAATTATACTCCATTGCATCGCGTGGACTTTGACAATCCTTTAATGCTTGCAGAAGACGGGTATTATTTCACAGTTAATCGTATTGAATATGCCAGGCCTGCTACTCAATTTTTTATTTCTGATGTCGGCGAGGATGCCGAAAAGAATGAATTGTCGCGTAAGTGTGCTATCCTGCGTGACCTGATGGGCGATGATAAGGATAATCTTACGGCACAGATCTGTGTTTATAATGACATGATGGGAAGGTTTGATTCTTGGCGCAGAGCAGATGAGTCTGCAGATGATTCAGAAAAGGCGGAAGATGAGAGTCAGGAGAATTTGACTACGGTCGGTATGAAGTTCCCGTTATATCTTGAACGGTTTACAAATCCGTGGGTATATCAGAAGGCCGAGGAGTTCTATGCCCAGAAGATGGCCCAAAAAGATGTTTCTTCGCCGTTGCCTTCCAATAATCCCGCAGCCGATCTTATTCGTTCACTCTCTGCCAAATATCCAGGACGTACGCTCATCATAGACTTTTGGGGAATGGGTTGCGGCCCTTGCCGAAGTGCCATAGAAAGCAGTAAGAATAAACGTGCGGAGCTTGCTGGGCGAGATGATATTAAGTTTGTCTATATTGCAGGGGAGAGCACACCTGGGGGTAGTGATGCTTACAAGAAGTATGTGTCTGAATGGCTGGATGGTGAAGAGACGGTATGCGTTTCAAATATGGAATTTAGAAATATAGAGGAAATGTTCCAGTTTAGCGGTATTCCTCATTACGAGATCATTACCTCCGACTGTCGCCGCGCCCGTGAAGATTATCGTCCTCATGGTTTCTACAACATTGACTTTTGGTTAGAAAAAATATTGCCAAAACTGAAATAATGATTTCTACTAACTATAAACAAAAATCCTGCACCTAATTTTAGGGGTGTGGGATTTTTTTTGTACCTTCGCAGCGAAAAAGATATCACATGGAAAGAAAAGACTTTGAGATAATGGCTCCTGTGGGCTCGCCCGAATGTCTGGCGGCAGCACTGAGAGCTGGAGCAGACAGTATCTACTTCGGTATCGAGAACCTGAACATGAGGGCTCACTCAGCCAGCACGTTCAGTATAGACGATCTGAAGCGTATTGCCGAGGAATGTCGGCTCTGCGGCGTAAAGAGCTACCTGACGGTGAACACAATTATCTATGGCGAGGACCTGCCTCTGATGCGCCAGATTCTGGATGCTGCCAAGGAGGCCAACATCAGCGCCGTGATAGCTAGCGACATAGCCGTTATGAGCTACTGCAATAAGATAGGGCAGGAGGTGCATCTGAGCACTCAGTTGAACATCTCCAACATAGAGGCGCTGCGTTTCTATGCCCAGTTTGCCGATGTGGTGGTGCTGGCTCGCGAACTGAATATGGATCAGGTAGCAGAAATCTACCGACGTATTCAGGAGGAGCATATCTGCGGCCCCAAGGGTGAACTTATCCGTATAGAAATGTTCTGCCACGGCGCCCTCTGCATGGCTATCAGTGGCAAATGCTACCTGAGCCAGAGCAACTGGGGCCGTAGTGCCAACCGTGGAGAGTGTATGCAGCTTTGTCGCCGCCGCTATACGGTAACAGACGTGGAGACAGGCACAGAGTTGGATATCGAAAACAAATACATCATGAGTCCCAGAGACCTGAAGACCATCTCGTTCCTAGACCGATTGATGGAGTCTGGGGTCAGGGTAATGAAGATAGAGGGTCGTGCCCGCGGTCCTGAATACGTGGATACGGTGGTACGATGCTACAACGAGGCAATAGAGGCTGTGCTGCATGACAAGAACCACCCAGGGGAAGCACCTCAGTTTACTGAGGAGCAGAAAGCCCGGTGGGACGAGCGTCTGAGCCGTGTGTTCAACCGCGGTTTCTGGGACGGATACTATCAGGGCAGCACCATCATGGAATATACAGCCAACTACGGCAGCTTGGCTACGGAGAAGAAGGTATATTGCGGCAAGGTGGTTCGCTACTTCAGCAAACTGGGTGTGGCAGAGTTTAAGATAGAAGCCTGCGAGCTACAGAAGGGCGACGAGATTATGGTAACAGGTCCCACAACAGGTTGCCTTCGCCTTACTGCCAATGAGATTCGCAACGATGATGGCCCTGTGGATACCGCCAAGAAGGGCTGGTGCATCAGCATCTCTACAGAAGGAACGAAAGTAAGGAGAAACGACAAGCTGTTTGTGATAACCAGCAGCCTCACCCCCATCCCCTCTCCCGTGGGCGAGGGGAGATAATAATGATCAATGTTCAATAAATGAAACAACGCCTTGAATCACTAGATGCCCTGAGAGGCTTCGACCTATTATGCTTAGTTGCCATCTCCGACCTGATAGAGGAGTTGGCAGAGGTAATAGATACGCCATGGATGGCTTCTATTATGGAATGCTTTACCCATAAGAAGTGGGAAGGCTTCTCGCCTTGGGACTTGGTGATGCCGCTGTTCATGTTCATGGCAGGTGTAGCTATACCTTATAGCCTCCGCCCCTCTTCCCAACCCTCTCCCAAATGGGAGGGAGCTGTGTATTGGCGTCTTTGTCGCCGTGTACTGCTTCTGTGGTTATTCGGCATGATGGTGCAAGGCAATCTATTGGCACTTGACCCCAATCGCATCTATCTGTTTACCAACACTTTGCAAGCTATTGCCGTGGGATATTTCTTTAGCGCCCTCATCTATATGCATACCAGTTGGAAGACACAGATTGGCATAGCCATAGCTTTGCTATTAACTTTCTGGGGCGCGATGGAATTTATTACTATTGGCGGCTACGGAGGAGGTGATTACACGCCTCACGGCAACTTGGCAGAAGGGATAGACAACCTTGTGTTAGGACGTTTCCGCGATACAGCTCAGGTGATAGACGGAGAGGTGGTGGTGAAAGCTTCCTATACTTATACGTGGATTCTTAGCAGCCTGAACTTTGTGGTAACGGTACTCTCTGGTGTTCTTGCTGGGCAAATATTGAAGAAAAAGGACAGCCCCCTCCCCGCTCCCCCTTTGGGTGAGTGCTCTTTTTCCAATGGTCAGTCTAAAAAATCTCGCCCCCAAAGGGGGAGTTTGGAGGGGGCTTCTCTGCTTCTTCTCATTGGCATCGCGATGGTAGCGCTGGGTTGGACCTGGGGCTTGGTTCATCCCGTTATCAAGCACATCTGGACGGGTTCTATGGTTCTTGTTAGCAGCGGTTACTGCTTCCTGCTGATGGGAATCTTCTACCTGTGGATAGACTGCTTAGGGCACAACAAGCACCTGACCGTACTGAAGGTTTATGGCATGAACAGCATCACGGCCTACGTGGTGAGTCACGTCGTCAGTTTCAGAAGTATCAGCAAATCCCTTTTCCTCGGGTTGGAGCAGTATGTGGGCGATTACTACGACTTCATCATCCAGTTGAGCAATGTCACCATCCTGTTCCTGATTCTGTACATTATGTACCGAAAGAAGATATTCCTGAGGGTTTAAATCCTTATATATAAAAGGGTATATAAACGATTGAAGGGGAGCGTGCTGCTCCCCTTCAATCGTGTTCCGCCCTTTCCTTATCATGTTAGTGAAGAGCCTTTGGCTTAACATGTACGTAATGGCTGATGATATAACTTAATGGAGGCAGGCTGTCTGTAGAGCGTTCCAGAACCAACCAGTCCTTCCCGCCATCCGTTGATTTTTCCACTGCGATGCGGTCTGTCGTCAACCACTTTACCTGATGACTGACCTTGTCTATCTTATAGGATTTCTTCCCATTATATATCACACTGTCAATTATACCCGCGCCAGGATTGAGCACAACCAAATCCGTAGGAGTGAACACAAAGAAGCAATCACGGTACTTGCTGTGGGCATATCTCTCATGCAACCTTGGTAACATCTTCTTCACATCGCTCATCTCATCCACAAGACCGATGATTCGCCAAGTACCTGTCAGTGGGTTCTTTTCGTCTGTCTCTGCCTTGCCGGTCAATGCATCAAAGGCAATACGGCTCTCTGGTGTGTATTCTCCTGCCTTATATTTCTCTACACACCAGTCATTGTAAGGAAATATTATATGATTGGGGAATTTGCTCCACCACTTTTCGCTGAAGTGATCGGCATTGCTGTCATAAATCAGAATACTTTTGTCATCCTCCGACTTTGGCTGATCGCCTGTATAGTTGAACACCATGTGGTCGTTGTTACCAAACGTAAAGACTTCATTCTCATGAAAGACAACCATGAGCGTAAGGCTGTCGGTGCAAACCTTATACTGATGATAGGGGGACTCCACCTCACCATTCTTGCCAATGAGAGTCATCAGCTTATAAATACCACGGGGATTCTCTGTCTGTGCTACGGCTCCCATGCAGAGAGTTGCAAACAGCAATGTAAAAACAGTCTTCTTCATTGTTTGAAATAATAGTGTGTTAATGTTAGTTTTATGTTAATCCTTTAGGATTGCGACACAAAAATACTAAATTCCCCCAATACAACAAAGAATAGTTTAATTAATTCAAAATAAAGATAGAAATAAGGGCGGTTCTGTAATTTTGCAACCTTGATTTCAATGAAAAACGAGAAAAAACACAAAAAATATCAAAAAAAATGCATTTTTCTTTTACGTGTACCGCGATATGGTACAGCGCCCCTCTAACTTTGCATTCGAAATCATAAAACGAAACAACTATGTGGATTATTTTTACAGTATTCTTTATGCTTTTTCTTTTGTCAAACGAAGAGAAGCAGCGTCGTGAGAGCAACAGTGCAACAAATCAGGAGCAGAACCATTATGAGAAAGAGAGAGAAAGAGCTATGGCGGCATAATCGTAGACAGACCCAACCCCTCCCGTGAAGGAGGGGTTTTTATTTGGCCCTATTTGGCTGAGACAGAGGGTGATGAGGAGGTTTGATAACGACTTTAGAAAGCACTTTCGCTCGAGAACAAAAAGAAAAATGTTTTTTCCTTTTGTATTCCGATTGCTTATTCGTATCTTTGCAGCACTTATTGACACATTATATATTTTATGAGTGCTACAACACTGAATCACTTGATGGAACAGACTGTGGCCGAGTTGTCCGAAAACAGCTCGTTACGTGGCCTGTTCCATAAGCACAACGATGGTGAGCCCCTTCCTTCTGGAGCCGTTTTGTCTGAAATTGTTGATTTGTGCCGCGCTATCCTCTTCCCTGGTTTTTATGGAAACTCTACGCTGAACAGCCAGACGCTGCGTTACCACATAGGTATGAACGTTGAGCGCCTGTACGTGCTGCTTTCTCAGCAGATTCTGGCAGGATTGTGTTTCTGCAGCGAGAGTGAAGAGTGCAACGGAGAACGTTCGTGCCTGGCACGTAAGGCTCAGGAGATGGCAACGTCCTTTATCGAAAAGCTTCCACAGATCAGAAGCATTTTAGCAACGGATGTGGAAGCTGCATACAATGGTGACCCTGCCGCAGAATCGTATGGAGAGGTTATCAGTTGCTATCCCGTCATTAAGGCGGTAACCAACTATCGTATTGCTCACGAACTGCTCTTGTTGGGCGTGCCCCTTATTCCCCGTATCATTACGGAAATGGCACACAGCGAGACGGGTATAGATATCCACCCGGCTGCTACCATAGGCGACCACTTTACCATCGACCACGGAACGGGTGTGGTAATAGGTGCTACCTGTATCATAGGTAACAATGTGAAACTCTATCAGGGCGTGACATTGGGTGCCAAGAGCTTCCCCTTGGATGAGAAGGGAAATCCCATTAAGGGAGTGCCCCGTCATCCTATATTGGAAGACGACGTGATTGTCTATAGTAATGCTACCATATTGGGACGTATCACACTGGCCAAAGGTACTGTCGTTGGCGGTAACCTGTGGGTAACAGAAAGTACACAACCGGGCGAACAACTGGTTCAGGCTAAGAAACGCAAGAGCCACGTGGTAAGGCCAGAGGATTGGGGAGGACTTTGATAGTTTAGAGTTTAGAGTTGATAGTTTAGAGTTTAGAGACATTAGTTAAAACAATAAAATAATTTCATGGAATTTGAAATGATTGCAAAGACCTTTCAGGGTCTTGAGGAAGTGTTGGCAAAGGAACTTACTGACCTTGGTGCCAACAATATACAGATAGGCAGACGCATGGTAAGCTTTACCGGCGATAAGGAAATGATGTACCGTGCCAACTTCCAGTTGCGTACTGCCATAAAGATACTGAAACCCATCAAGCACTTCCGTGCTACCAGTGCCGACGAAGTGTATGATGCTATCAAGGAGATTGACTGGACCACGTATCTGAGCAACGAAACAACTTTTGCAGTAGACAGCGTGGTGTTCAGCAACGAGTTCCGTCACAGCAAGTTTGTGGCCTATAAGGTGAAGGATGCCATTGTGGACCAGTTTCGTGAGAAGACTGGCAACCGTCCTAACATCCGTATCAACAACCCCGACCTTCAGTTGCACATCCATGTGGCAGAGTATGACTGCACCCTTTCACTGGACAGCTCTGGCGAAAGTCTGCATCGCAGAGGCTATCGTCAGGAAAGCGTAGAGGCTCCCCTGAACGAGGTGCTGGCAGCAGGTATCATCATGCTGACGGGTTGGAACGGCCAGTGTGACCTGATAGATCCCATGTGCGGAAGCGGTACCATTGCCATCGAGGCAGCACTGATAGCCCGAGGCATTGCTCCAGGTGTGTATAGAAAAGAATATGCCTTTGAGAAGTGGCCCGACTTCGACCAGGAACTCTTTGATAAGGTTTACGAGGACGACAGTAAGGAGCATCCCTTCGAACATCATATCTATGGCTACGACATCAACCGTAATGCTGTGGCTATTGCTACAACCAATGTTAAGGCTGCCGGCTTGAGCAAGGAGATAACCATTCAACAGCAGGACTTTGCCAACTTTACACAACCCAAGGAGAAGAGTATCATCATCACCAACCCTCCCTACGGAGAGCGTATCTCTGCTCCTGACTTGTTGGGACTATACAAGATGATAGGCGAACGACTGAAGCACCAGTTCATAGACAATGATGCATGGGTATTGAGCTATCGCGAAGAATGCTTTGACCAGATAGGTCTGAAGCCCTCATTGCGTACACCATTGTACAACGGAAGTTTGGAGTGCGAGTTGCGAAAGTATCAGATATTCAGTGGTAAGTTCAACGATATGCGAGCCGAAGGTGGCGATATCAAGACTGCCCAAGAGCGCAAGATGATGGCTGACCGCAAACGCTTCAAGCAGCATAGGGATTTCAAGGACAAACTGGAGGAGAACCCCAAGGAGAGAATGCGCAAGCCCAAAAGAGATGACTGGGAAGACAGGCGCGACTTTAAGAAAGGAAAGGGCGACCGCAGAGATTTCCGCAAGGAAGGCGGCAGAAGCTTTGAGCGCGGTCCTAAAAAGTCATTCGACCGTAAGGGGGGCAGTAACAAATTCGGAAAAAGATATTTCGACAATAACGATGAAGATTAAACTTATATTTGCCTCTTTGCTCATACTGGCAACGCAAGCAATGGCACAGAAACAGTTTACATTAGAGGAGTTGAACTTTGGCGGCAAGAACTACAAAGTATCTGTTCCCCAACATTGGAATTATAGTTGGCAGGACGGAAAACTCATCTTTAAGGACGGAGACAAAACGGTACAGGTTGACCCCGCAACGGGCAAAACCTCTGATTATCAGAAGCCCGAGAAACAGAATAAGCCTAATCCCAGAGGGCTGTTGGAATGGTGTAAGGCCTCCAATGCCGCAGCTTTTTTGCGCGACGATAATCTATGGGTAAGATATGCCGACGGGCATGATGTACAACTGTCTAAAGACGGTTCTCGAGAGATTGTCTATGGCAAGAGCGTTCACCGCGATGAGTTCGGCATCTACAAAGGCACCTTTTGGAGCAACAATGGCAAGAAACTGGCTTTCTACCGTATGGACCAAAGTATGGTAGCCGACTATCCACAAGTGAATACCTTTAAGCGTGAAGCAGAGTTGGAGCCAGACAAGTATCCTATGGCAGGAATGACTTCGCATCAGGTAACCATAGGCATCTTCGATCTGGATACGGAGAAAACCATTTATCTGAACGTCGGTGACCCTACAGACCGCTATTTCACCAACATTGCTTGGGGACCAGACGACAAGACTTTGTACCTGTATGAACTGAATCGCGACCAGAACTACTGTACGCTGGATGCCTACGATGTGGCTACAGGCAACAAGATAAAGACTCTCTATACAGAAACAAGCGATAAGTACGTAGAGCCTCAGCATCCTATCACCTTCCTGCCTTGGGACAGCAACAAGTTCATCTTCTGGAGTTGGAAGGATGGCTTTACGCATCTCTATCTGATGGACGTAAATACCCTGAAGCAGGAACAGTTGACTTCCGGCAAATGGGTGGTTAAGAGTATTGTAGGCTTCTGTCCTGCTACCAAGAGTGCCATCATCATAACAAAGGAAGCAAACGACCTGCAGCGCAATATTTATTCGCTTTCCCTGAAGAACAAGAAGCGTACCTTGCTGGATAATGGAAAGGGTGTTCATCAGGCCAAACTGTCAGAGGACGGCCTTTGGGTATTGGATACCTGGCAAGAGCCCGACGTTCCCCGTGCCTGCGCTGTTACCAATACCAAGACGGGTAAGAGCACCTTGTTGCAGACTGCTCCCAATCCTTGGGAGGGATGGTACCAGCCTATCTTTGAGAGTGGAAGTGTGAAGGCTGATGACGGGGTGACTGATCTGTACTGGCGCATCGTAAAGCCCGCCGACTTCGATCCCAACAAGAAATATCCCGTCGTGCTATACGTCTATGGCGGTCCTCATGCTCATTGCGTAGAGGCATCATGGCACTGGGGCAGTCGCAGTTGGGATACCTATATGGCACAGAAGGGCTACATCGTTTTCAGCATAGACAACAGAGGCAGTGAGGATCGTGGCCGTGACTTCGAACAGGCAACCTTCCGTCATCTGGGTCAGGTGGAGATGCGTGACCAGATGAGTGGTATCAATTACCTGAAGACACTTCCGTACGTGGATGCAGACAGAATAGGTGTTCACGGATGGAGCTTCGGCGGTTTCATGACCACGTCGCTGATGACTACATATCCCGATGTGTTTAAGGTTGGTGTGGCCGGTGGTCCTGTCATCGACTGGAAGTGGTACGAGGTGATGTATGGCGAGCGTTATATGGACACGCCTGAGCAGAATCCAGAGGGCTACGAGCAAACGAGTCTCATCAATAAGGCGAAGAACCTGAAGGGCAAGTTGCAGATTATCATCGGCATGAATGACCCCACTGTGGTTCCTCAGCATGCGCTGCAGTTCTTGAATGCCTGCGCCGAGGTGGGTACACAACCAGATTTCTTCGTCTATCCCGGTGAGGGGCACAATATGGCAGGTCACAGGAGTGTGCATCTGCATGAAAGAATAACACAATATTTTGAAGATTACTTAAAAAACGCGAAGCAATAAAGATATGATAGACAACGGGAAAAATCCCTCCCATTTGGGGGAGGGCTTGGGAGAGGGGCCAATTCTCCTTTTAGGAAGTGGCGGCCGTGAGCACGCCTTAGCTTGGAAGATTGCTCAGAGTGAGAAATGTGAGAAACTGTATATTGCCCCAGGTAATGCCGGTACAGCAACAGTTGGTGAGAACGTAAACATAAAAGCTGATGATTTCGAAGCCATCAAGGTTTTCGTATTGAGGAATCGTATTCAGATGGTGGTGGTAGGTCCGGAAGACCCACTGGTAAAAGGTATCTATGACTACTTCAAGAATGATTCTGAGCTGAAGGACATTCCCGTTATCGGTCCCAGTAAAGCCGGTGCTGTGCTGGAAGGCAGTAAGGATTTTGCCAAAGGCTTCATGCAGCGTCATAATATTCCTACAGCTGCCTATCAGACTTTTACAGGTGAGTCATTAGCAGAAGGTAAGGCTTTCCTTAAAACTCTCCAACCTCCCTATGTATTAAAGGCTGACGGCCTCTGTGCAGGTAAGGGCGTACTCATTCTGCCTACTCTGGAAGAAGCCGAGAAAGAATTGGAGGAAATGTTGGGTGGTATGTTTGGTAATGCCAGCAGCAGAGTAGTGATAGAAGAATTCATGAGCGGTATAGAATGCTCAGTCTTTGTTTTGACCGATGGCAAGGATTATAAGATTCTGCCAGAGGCTAAGGACTACAAGCGCATCGGCGAAGGTGATACCGGCCTCAATACTGGTGGTATGGGTAGCGTCAGTCCCGTTCCCTTTGCTACAACAGAATGGATGAAGAAGGTAGAGGATCGCATCATCCGTCCTACCGTGGAGGGATTGGCTGCAGATGGTATCGATTACAAGGGTTTCATCTTCTTTGGTCTGATTAACCGTACGAATACACCCACAGGTGAACCAGAGCCTTACGTTATTGAGTATAACGTTCGCATGGGCGATCCTGAGACGGAAACCGTAATGCTGCGATTGAAGTCTGATATTGTAGATCTCTTTGAGGGCGTAGCTACAGGAACATTGGCACAGCGAAAGGTTGAGTTTGATGACCGTAGCGCCGTTTGTGTGATGCTTGTAAGCGGTGGTTATCCTGGTAGTTATCAGAAGGGCTATCCCATTACAGGTATCGATCAGGTAGAAGGTAGCGTAGTCTTCCATGCAGGAACGGCATTGAAGGACAAAGAGGTTGTTACCAACGGCGGTCGTGTAATTGCTGTCAGCAGTTACGGAGCCAACAAAGCAGATGCCTTACAGAAGAGCTTTACGGAGGCACAAAAGATTCAGTTCAAGGATAAATACTTCCGTAGAGACATCGGTGCAGACCTTTAGATTCATTGTGTATTGAACATTGAGGCAAGACAGGTTTCAGAATAAGGTAGCTGGGAGTTCTTTCACTCTGCCAATCTGCGCTATTTTGGCAACCATCTTATGGTGGTGGCCTCAGCAGTCATTTGCCATAGATAATATCATTGGCTGGGTGTTGTGTGCCTTAGTCGCCTATATCTGTATGGAAACGAGTGATGTTCAGCACATCATCCGCATCCGTAGCAGAATGATAGCCAGTTCCTGGCTTGTGCTTTCCTCCAGCCTGCTATTCATGCACCCGCTGGGCGGTCCTGCCATCTGCGCGGTCTGTCTGGCTATGAGCTACGATCTTCTATTCCGCTGTTATCAGCTATATAATCCTACTGTTTGGGTATTCCATAGCTTTCTGTTCTTAGGAATAGGCAGTATTTTTGCCCCTGTTTTCGCAGCTATGGCTCTTCTGTATTATATCTACCTTGTAGGGTTCTTGCGTGCTCTTACATGGCGCGGATTCTGGGCAGGTCTTCTGGGACTGGTTTTGCCTTATTGGTGTTGGGCCGCATGGTGTTTCCTAATGGATAAAACAGAAGATATATTAGGATTTGTCACTTCGCATTTCATGTGGAGCGATGTTTCATGGCAGGCAATAATGGATATTTCACTTGCATGGAAGGTGTCGGCAGGAATCGTTATCTTGCTAAGTCTGGTAGCTTTGTTTCACTATCTGCAGACCAGATACAATGATAAGATAAAAATCAGGATGATACTTTATATCTATACTTTGCAAACCATTTTGCTTATCTTGTATCTTATCTTGCAGCCTAAAGAATTTCAGAATACGATGTCGTTACTTCTTGTCAGCTCTTGTCCGCTGATAGCTCATTATTTTGCACTTTCCAAGAGCTGGTTGAGTAACGCATTCTTTATCTTTTCGCTGCTTTTGTGCGGCGTAATGGCTTATTATAATTTATGGATGCCCTAATACAATATATAATGCCCCTGGGATATTGGGGAATGGGAATTGCGGCTTTTATTGCCGGTAGCGTTTTTCCCTTCAGTAGCGAGACGCTGTTGGCGGGTCTTCTTCTGGCAGGCTTAAGTCCCTGGCCTCTATTTGTCAGCTCCACCATAGGAAATGTGCTTGGCAGTATGTTCAACTATTGGGTAGGCAGTTTGGGAAAGATAGAGTGGATAGAGAAATATCTGCACGTCAAACAAGAGAAAGTAGAAAAGACACAGCGGTGGCTGCAGGGAAGAGGCGCTTGGATGGGCTTCTTCTGCTTCCTGCCTGTTTTAGGCAGCGCTTTGTCTGTGACGTTGGGATATATGAGAGCCAACCTGAGCCTTTCTTTCTTAAGCATTGCCTTAGGAAAGGCTATACGTTATGGAATATTAATTGTGGTTCTTAACATGGTTAAAGGATAATAATTTTGCCATAGGAGGAAGGAGAACAGAAAAAAAAGAGTAACTTTGCAGAATGCAATCAATAAAAACAACATAATAAACACACTAAAATGAAACAGTTCAGATTAGTAGACAACCTGATGGGTTGGATTACTTTTGCCATTGCGGCCTTTGTGTATTGCAGCACAATAGAGCCTACGGCAAGCTTTTGGGACTGCCCGGAGTTCATCACCACAGCTTACAAGTTGGAGGTGGGACACCCCCCTGGGGCACCTTTCTTTATGCTTACAGCTAACCTCTTTACTCAGTTTGTAAGTGATCCTGCGCTGGTAGCTCGAATGGTCAATACCATGAGTGCACTCTTCAGTGCCGCCTGTATCATGTTCCTCTTCTGGAGCATCAGTCATTTAGGACGCAAGCTGGTAGGTGAGAACGGTCAGCTGAAGAACTTGGCTCAACTGATAACTGTAGAGGCCAGTGCATTAACAGGTGCCTTGGTTTATACTTTTTCCGATACATTCTGGTTCAGCGCTGTAGAAGGTGAGGTGTATGCATACAGTAGCCTCTTTACTGCCGTTGTATTCTGGTTGATGCTAAAATGGGAGGATCATGCTGATGAGGCTGGTTCAGACCGTTGGCTTATCCTGATAGCCTATCTGACAGGTTTGAGTATTGGTGTACACTTGCTGAACCTGCTGTGTGTACCTGCATTGGTTCTTGTCTTCTATTACAGGAAGGCCAAGAATGCCAACCTCAAGGGAGCGCTGCTCTCTGTTGCAGGAAGCGGTGCACTTATCGCAGCAGTATTGTATGGTATTGTTCCTGGTATTGTCAAGGTGGGCGGATGGTTTGAGCTCTTGTTCGTAAACCAATTGAACTACCCCTTCAATACAGGTCTTATTATCTATATTATATTACTGGTGGCTATTGTGCTGTGGAGCATTTGGGAGACTCACAAGCAGCAGAGTCGTCTGCGCATGAACATCTCTTATTTGCTTAGCGTAGGTATGTTAGGTATTCCTTTCTACGGATACGGAATTAGCAGCATAGTACTGGGTATTGTTATCTTGGCAGCTTTATTTGTGCTGTTGCGATTCAGGAAGGATGGCAAGTCGCTTGTCTCTGCCCGTCTGATGAACACCAGCCTGCTCTGCATGCTCATGATTATGATAGGATACAGTTCATATGCTGTTATCGTAATCCGTAGCTCTGCCAATACGCCTATGGACCAGAACTCTCCTGAGGATATCTTTACCTTGGGAACTTATCTGAGTCGTGAACAGTATGGCGACCGTCCTCTTTTCTATGGTCAGGCTTATACCAGCCAGGTTCAGTTGAAAGTGGAGGGTAACTACTGTGTTCCTGTAAGCAAGCAGGAGGCTCCAGTCTATCAGCGTAAGGAGAAAGCTAATCCTAATGAGCCTGACAGATACGAGATTCAGCGCTACAACATGAAATATGTTTACCAGCAGAATATGTTCTTCCCCCGTATGTACAGCAGTGCTCATGCTTCTGCCTACGAGAGTTGGATGGGTGGCGTAAAGGGTACCACGAGGAACTATGAACGTTGTGGTGAGATGGTTCCTGTCAAGACACCAACTATGCTGGAGAATATCCGCTTCTTCCTAAGTTATCAGGTTAACTTTATGTACTGGCGTTACTTCATGTGGAACTTTGCCGGTCGTCAGAATGATATTCAGGGCAATGGTGAATGGGAACATGGTAACTGGCTGACAGGTATTCCCTTCCTTGACAATATGCGTCTGGGAGACCAGAGCAAGTTGCCATCTGACTTACGTTACAACAAGGGACGTAATGTCTTCTACTGTCTGCCTTTGCTCTTGGGTCTGTTAGGACTCTTCTGGCAGTTGTTCCGCAACACCAAGGAGAATAACAATGAGGGCGAAAAGCAGTTTGGTATAGTCTTCTTCCTGTTCTTTATGACAGGTTTGGCCATTGTCGTTTACCTGAACCAGACACCTATGCAACCTCGTGAGCGAGACTATGCATACGCAGGCTCCTTCTACGCCTATGCTATTTGGGTAGGTTTGGGCGTTGCCGCTATTGCCGATTATCTGCAAAAACTGCTTAAGAACGAGAAGCTTTGTGCTGTTCTGAGTTGCCTGTGCGTTTTGGTTCCTGTACAGATGGCCAGTCAGACGTGGGACGACCATGACCGTAGCGGTCGTTTCACCTGCCGTGATTTTGGTCGCAACTATTTGCAGACACTGCCACAAGGCAATAACCCCATTATCTTCACCAATGGTGATAACGACACCTTCCCCTTGTGGTATGCACAAGAGACAGAGGAGTTCCGTACCGATGCCCGTGTCTGCAACCTCTCTTATTTGCAGACCGACTGGTACATCGACCAGATGAAACGTCCTGCCTATGATTCACCTGCAGTGCCCATCCACTGGAGCCGTCTGCAGTATGTAGCAGGAACGCGTGAGGGTATAAATGTACGTCCCGGTGTATTGGAACAGGCTATAGAGGCATATAAGAATGATCCTGTGCTGATGCATCAGGTTTTGGGTGATAATCCCTACGAACTGCGTAACATCATAGACAAATGGATACTGAATGACAATCCTGAACTTCAGATTTTCCCCACAGACTCTATTGTTCTTACCGTTGACAAAGAAGCTGTTAAACGTAGCGGCATGATGATGGCCGGAGACAGCATTCCCGACGTTATGCACATCAGTCTTAAGGGCAAGCGCGCCGTTTATAAGAGTGAAATGATGATGTATGAGATGTTGGCTCAGTGCAACTGGGAGCGTCCTCTGTATGTGGCCATTACCGTAGGAAAAGACAACTACGGCAATCTGGGTGACTATTTTGTTCAGGAAGGTCTGGCTAATCGTATCACTCCTTTCAAGACGAGCGAAACAGGTAAGGATATGGATACCGACAAGATGTATGAGAACATCATGACACGCTTCGCCTTTGGTGGTATTGACAATCCCAACATCTACTTGGATGAGACGGTTGCCCGTATGTGCTATACACATCGTAGGATGATAGCCCAGTTGGCAACCCGACTGTTGGAGGAGGGTAAGAAGGATAAGGTGGCCCGACTGATAGCTTATGCTGAAAAGGTGCTGCCTCCTACTACGCTGCCTCATAACTATGCTGGCTTCTCCTTGGATCTGGCACGTGCCTGGATTGCTGTAGGCGACAAGAAAATGGCAGAGAAGATCGCATATCCTGTTGCTGCCAATGCCGTAGAGTATATGAACTGGTATATGAGCCTGCCTGCTAAGATGCTGATGCAAAGCGAGAAGGATTGTATGTATTACCTTTACCAGTTGCATTCTGCTACAGAAGTACTGCAAGGTGCTGGAAGTAATAAGGCTAAGGATATGGCTCTGATTTTGGATGCCTTCAACAAAGCTATCCAGAACCGTTTGTACAGTGCAGCCGGCATTGGACAGTCCGTACCTGCTGAAGCAGAAGATGAGGTGGAGGTTGACAGTTGATGACTAAAGTATATAGTCTTCGATGATAATAGAACAGCCCGCTATATTTTTGCGTTGGCTCTTCCCACATGCCTTGTGGAGGATGGACCATCATCAGAAGTCGGTTTACCTGACTTTTGATGACGGCCCTATCCCAGAGGCTACTCCTTTCATTCTTGATACATTGGACAGGTTCAATGCCAAGGCTACCTTTTTTATGGTAGGTGAGAATGCTGTCAAATACCCTCATCTTTTAGAAGAGGTAAGGCGACGTGGTCATCAAGTAGGCAATCATACCTACAACCACATGTCCGGTATGCGACATTTTACATGGACCTATCTGGCAAATATCAAGAAGGCTGATGAAATCCTGCACACACGCCTCTTCCGTCCCCCTCACGGATGGATTAGAACCGTGCAGTACCGGGTCCTGAGGCATATTGGCATGAAGGTAGTTATGTGGGATGTGGTAACACGTGATTACAGTCGGTTACTTACTGCCGAAGATGTGCTTCAGAACGTAAAAAGATACGCACGCCCAGGTAGTATCATCACCTTCCACGACTCCTTGAAAAGCATAGAGAAACTCAAACACGCCCTGCCAGAGGCATTATCCTGGCTTCAAGAACAAGGGTATGAATTCCGCACCTTTGAATAGCAAAGAAATTAAAGCCCAGGCCCTGCGTCTGGGTTTTGTGGCTTGTGGCATGGCTCCCGCAGAGCCTGTTCAGGAATGGTATGCCCAACATTTCCGTCAGTGGTTGCAGTTAGGCTTTTATGCCGACATGGAATATATGCGCAATCATGTAGAGATGCGCCTGCACCCTACTCTCCTGCATCCTGGCGTCAAGACAATCGTTAGCTTGGCTCTCAACTATATGCCCAGTCAGCAACAGCCAGGCATAAGCCTTTATGCTCAAGGCAAGGACTATCATGATGTTATGCGAGATCGTCTGCGCCAACTTATGGCTGATGCCAATTTGCATGGGCGATGCTTCGTAGATACAGCTCCAGTCCTGGAACGTTACTGGGCATGGCGATGTGGCGTAGGCGAGTTCTGTAAGAATGGCTTGATAGCTGTTCCCGGATACGGCCCCACAGTATTCCTTGGAGAGATATTTGCTGAACAGGAAGTTGATGACTACGATGAGCCTATCTCCACCACTCCCGATAACTTTGCAGGTTGGAAAACGCTTTGCCCGGCTCTTACTCCACAGGGCCTTGATGCCCGTCTGTGCCTCAGCTATCAGACCATAGAGAACAGAGGAGAACTGCCTCAGGACATACACCTCAAGCGTACCTTCTACGGTTGTGACAAGTGTCTGCGTGCCTGTCCTCAGTTCAAGGAGTCGCACCCTACCACAGAAGAAGCTTTCCAACCATCTGCCGAGTTGTTGGATATGCAGGAAGAAGACTGGCGCTCCCTCACTCCTGAGCAGTATAAAGCCCTTTTCAAAGGTTCTGCAGTGAAAAGAGCCAAGTACGAAGGGCTTGTCCGCAATATCCGTAAGTGGAAGTAAATCTTTCAACCACAATAAATCTGTCACCTTTGACTTATTGAGACTATCTCAATAAAAACCCTCTGTGAATAGCACAACGAATGTTCGTCTTTTTTTTGTTTTTCTGGTAAAAAAGATGTTTTTTTGAATATTAAGAGAAATATTGTAAATTTGTGTCGAATAATTGGAATATATATAAATGACAATGCTAATGTTGAACACATCAAAGTATAGTATATTCATAATCTCTATATGCCTGTTATTAGCCTCATGCTCTTTTCCTCGAATCTACGTGTATTTAGTTAATCAATCATCTACGCCAGTCCAAA
>JAEEGL010059593.1_pt1 | contig 27707 bp, 22 predicted proteins | sample 9134231 | NCBI WGS metagenome assembly JAEEGL01 (sample SAMN16246548, study PRJNA631951) | gut metagenome | biome: gut microbiome; feature: rumen; material: fiber-attached | host: Bos | place: Iran: Karaj | collected 2018-10
GCTATTTTTACCTTTGCAGATAACGTCTCTGCGCAGGTGTAGATCAGCCGGTCGGTGATAAACAGTGGCAGACAGTCGTTAAAAAACGCCGCAAACCGTTCCGGTTTCGCAAAGGCATAAGGTTTCGGCTGTAAATGGCTGTTTAGCATTCCCACAAGGGCCGTTCCCTGTCCGGGAAAGTCCTGTAATCCCAATAGGGATATGCCTGCCATATCTTTGGAACGAAGGGCCGCTTCTGTTTCTTCCCGGTAAGCAATCAGTGCAAGCTCTCCGGAAGCGGCAACGCGCTGTTCCCAATCTGTTAAAAATCCCCGCTCTTTTGCAATCTCTTTTAACCGGATAAGATTTTCCGGGCTGGTTACTCCGCAAAAAGCGTCTATCTCTTTAAAATCCGGCAGCACTTCAAACTGACCTACTTCATGGGGGATCACCGGCTGCAGGCTATCAAGGCGCATTACGTCCAGCAGTTCATCAAAATTATGATCCGTGCCCTGCATGTCCTGATTGATATAGCCCTGCATATTGGCGCTGGTTCCCCGCATCATCCGGCCTTTAAAATCACTGGCGGTATAAAAATCGCTGCTCTTTGCAGGGTCCGGATCTGTAAAGAAACCTCTTGCTCCGTAGAAGTTATTGGAGCCATCGGCAAAGAGTCTGGTCGGATCGGTATGGTGTGCGATCTTAAGCAGGTCCTTTAAGTGCTCTACTCCCGCCTCGTTACAATGCAGCTCATTTCCGAAGGTTAAGGTGACAAAAGAAGGCCGGGAAGCGTACTCCCGGAGGATCTGCTCCAGTTCCAATTTGTAATAGGAGAAGCGCTCCGGCGTCTCCATAGCATCCTTAGGATTCCAGCAGGATAACTCGGGCATCATGAGAACGCCCAGTTTATCCGCTGCTTCAAAGGCTGCCTTTGGCGGAAAATGGGAATGAAACCGCATGGTATTCACCCCATAGGAAGTATAGGTGCGCAATATACTCATCCATTCTTCTACGGTTAGAGGCATATGCCCGGTTTCCGGGAAGACACAGCAATTGGCTTCGGAGCGAATAAAGATCCTTCTGCCGTTTATGGTAAAGTGTCCCTGTCCGTCACTTCCAAACAGACGATAGCCGCTTGTTACGGATTTCGGCTCCATCCCTTCCGATTCTACGATCAGCGTAAAGAGATTGCCTTCTCCCATATCCCATTCGGGAAGGTCCGAAGGAAGGGTCAGTTCCAGCTCCAGACAGTTTTCACAGGTGTTCTTCGTTTTCGCTAAAGCCACATCGTCAAAAAGGACCACCCGTTTTTCCGTCTCTTTTCCCGGTGTATACACGCATGTCACGCGAACCGGGATCTGCGATACGGGCGTTCCGTCTGATACTGCACGACCCGCTTCGCTTCCATCCGATACTGCACCGTCATCTCGCACCTCATCCACGCCAGCCCATAGCCGCACCTTCCGCTCCGGCAGGGGATATACCCGAAGATCTCGCAAAAATCCCTTCTTTTCCCGTAAAATGGCAATCTCCCCCAGGATTCCGTTCCAGTTGGTCTGGGTTTCATCGGTTGCTGCAGAAGAATACAGTATGTCGGAAGCGGGCCACCCTTCATAGCCGTTATCCACCACAAAGGTCAGCTCATTTTCCGGTTGTAACAGGTCTGTGATCTCAAACAGATAAGGCGTAGAAAGGGTCCCCGGCGTATGAACAGGGCAGCTTTTGCCATTCAGATAGGCAGCGCACTTCCTGGTGCGTTCTGCTTTTAGAAAATAGCGGTATCCTTCCTTCAAAAGGTCCGCATCAAAGGAAAAGCGCCTTGTATAAGACGCTTCTCCGGTATAGACATGTTTTCTTGTAAAACGGGTCATGATGCAGGAGGTGTCCTGTAACAGGGTCTTATGCTCCTCATCCTTTCCCAGATTCTGATCCGGATGCCACTGGTTTGCAGGTGTATCGGCTGTTCCGATCCCTCCTTCATCCAATGTTCCCGGAAGGGACATCTCATAACGCTCGGAAGAATCTCTCTTCCCATACTCTCCCTGACCGCTTGCAGCGCCTTCCTTAAGTCTTACTTCGTATCGGCCACTCAGATCCAGTATCATCGCCATTACAGCCAGATTCCTTCCTGTAATTCCTCATCTTCCCGGTCCGCATCATAATCGCCCCGTAAGGAACGAAGAAGCATGGCGCTTTTTCCGGGTATGGTCACTTTCATTTTTCCCATGGATACGGGATAGGTCTGATGATCTTCGAAGAAGCCTTCCGGCGTAGTCTTCATCATGCATACCATGGCGGATTCCCTCTGGATACCGCATTCCCATACATTTAAGACTTCTTCCATGGGGGATTCGCTCCGGTTTACCAGAACGATGCTCTGTGCTTCTCTTATAAACCGGCAATATACCAGGAGATCGCGCTTACTCAGCACCTTGGTAATGGAACCGGTGCGCAGCTCCTTACAGCTCTTATGAAGAGAGATCATGGCCTTATGGAAGGCAAACATCTCCATATCTTCTCTGCCCCAGGGATAGGTTCGGCGGTTATCGGGGTCTGTAAAACCGCACATTCCCACTTCGTCGCCGTAGTAGATGGTAGGCGCGCCGATCCAGGTCATCTGGATCATGACCGCCATACGCATGACTTCCTTATCCACATTTCGCTCAGCAGCTTCCGGTCCAAGATTTCCCACACGACCAACTACATGATTGGTCCGGGTTAAAAACCGGGAATGATCGTGGTTGGAGAGCTCATTCATGGAGACTTCCCGGGACGGATACAGCATCTGGGACGCTGCATGATGCATGGCACCGAAAAAGGCTTCGTCATTGCCCAGCATGTCACGGCGATAGTCATCGCTGTGTTTTTCCATACCGGTTAAAAACCAGGTGACAGGCTCCATGAAACCGTCGTAGTTCATGATGCTGTCCCATTCTCCGCCGGAGAGCCAGGGCTTTACGTCGCCGTAGTGCTCCGCCAGGATAATGGCATCGGGATTGGCCTGTTTTACTCTTCTTCGAAATTCTTCCCAGAACTTATGGTTAAACTCTGCAGAATGCCCTAAGTCTGCAGCTACGTCCAGACGCCAGCCGTCGCAGTTATAGGGAGGAGAAACCCATTTTTCGCCGATCCGCATCACGTATTCCACCAGTTCTCTGGAGGCTTCGTAGTTAAGCTTGGGAAGCGTATCGTGCCCCCACCATCCGTCATAGGTGGTGTTATAAGGCCACTCATTAGGATTGTAAAAATGGAAGAAGTCATGATAAGGACTGTCTTCGTCAATGTGGGCGCCCTTTTCAAAGCCGGGAGCATTTTCGTAGATGCATTCCCGGTCAAGCCACTTGTTAAAGGATCCGCAGTGGTTAAATACGCCGTCTAAGATGATCTTCATCCCACGCTTGTGGACTTCCTCCACAAAATGGGCAAAGAATGCATTGCTCGCTTCCAGGTTTTCCTGATCCGTTACACGGCAGATAAACCGGGTCGCATGGGTATTATCCATATCCCCGTCCCGAAGGAGGTCTCCTTCGTCCTTTACGATCCTGGTAAAGTGGGGATCGATGTGATCGTAATCCTGAATATCGTATTTATGAGAGGAGGGGGACACAAAGAGAGGATTCATATATAAAACCTCTACCCCCAGGTCCTTTAAGTAATCCAGCTTATCCAATACGCCCTGTAAGTCGCCGCCGTAGAACTCTCCCACATCCATGGGGGCCGGTTTCTGATCCCAGTCACTTACCTGTCTGCAGTGATCGCCCAGATAGGCGTATTCATCGGTTAAGGGGTCATTGGAAGGGTCTCCGTTACAGAACCGGTCCGTAAAGATCTGGTACATGACAGCGCCCTTGGCCCAGTCCGGTGTCTTAAAGCCGGGAACGATGCGAAAGGCGTAGTTTAGATCGGGCTCCTTCACACAGCCCCGAATGTCAAAATAGCAACGCAAATAGCCGGAGGTCACCTCAAAGTAATACGCAATGGGGGCATTCTCCAGCTGATAATCACAGTAATAATAATCAAAGAGTTCGTCGGAATCTTCCTTCAGCATGTAGTGGCTTTCGCCTTTACAAACGAAATAGACGGCATCAATGTTATTTAATGCCGCACGAAACCGGATCCGGATACTGCTGTACGCAGAGGGTTCGGCCGGTGTTACGAAGTTCTCTGATGTATCAGAATATAAAGCGCTGCGCCGAAGAACCGGTCGCATCGCGGTTATATAATGTGTATCGGGCAAGAACCCGAAGTCGTTATCCATAAAACTGCCTTCTTCCTATGCCACTCATTGTACTCTCAATAAATATATCGGCGCAATGGAAGAACTACCTAATCTATACGGAAAACCTTTTTGCATTTTGCCCTCGAAAGCTTCCGTGCCGGAAAAGATCCGTATATGCAAATCAGGACAGCCTTGGGAAGCTGTCCTGATTCGAGAAGGTATTTCTTTCTTATGGGGTATAGCAAAAAACTATATCATGTATTGGGGGGTTACGAGATTATAATAGCATCACCGGTACCCGGCGTAAAGAAACAGTTTCAACAAAATTTACAAACTGCCCAGTCGGTTTTTGGTAATTATCACTAAACAAATAATGCCTCGAACTCTTCCCCGGTAATCTTTTCCTTTTCCAGCAGAAGTGCTGCACACTTCTCCAGCACGTCATCATGCTCTTCAATAATCTTACGTGCCTTGACGTAGCAGTCATCGATGATGGCCTTAACTTCCCGGTCGATCTCTCCGGAAACCAGCTCACTGTGATTCTTTGCATGGGCCAGATCCCGTCCGATGAATACTTCATCATCGTCATCGTCGTAGCAGATGATACCGATGTTTTCGCTCATTCCGTACTTGGTCACCATGCGGCGTGCCATCTGGGTGGCCTTCTTGATGTCGCTGGATGCGCCGGTGGTATAATCGTCAAACTTGATCTGCTCGGCGATACGACCGCCTAAGGATACCATGATATCCTCCAGCATCTTACCTCTGGTAACAAACATCTCATCCCGCTCGGGAAGGGGCATGGTATAGCCGGCTGCTCCTACGCCGGTAGGGATAATGGAAACGGTGTGGACCGGTCCCACATTAGGCAGTACATGGAACAGAATGGCATGTCCCGCTTCATGATAAGCAGTGATCCTGCGGTCTTTCTCAGATACCACACGGCTGTGCTTCTCGGAACCGATGCCCACCTTGATGAAGGCTTTGTCCACATCCTCCTGACGGATGTAAGCACGGTTTTCTCTGGCTGCAAGGATGGCTGCTTCGTTCATCAGGTTTTCCAGATCTGCGCCGGTAAAACCTGCGGTCGTTCTGGCGATCTTATCCAGATCCACATCCTCTGCAAGAACCTTGTTTTTGGAATGAACCTTGAGGATCTCTTCGCGGCCTCTTACATCGGGACGCTGTACGGTGATCTTGCGATCAAATCGTCCGGGACGAAGGATGGCGGGATCTAAGATATCCACGCGGTTGGTCGCTGCCATAACGATGATGCCCTGATTCTCCGAAAAGCCGTCCATCTCTACCAGTAACTGGTTTAAGGTCTGCTCTCTTTCATCATGGCCACCGCCAAGACCGGTACCGCGGCGTCTTGCTACGGCGTCGATCTCATCGATAAATACGATACAGGGTGCATTTTTCTTGGCATCTTCAAACAGATCCCTGACACGGCTTGCACCGACACCGACGAACATTTCCACGAAATCCGAACCGGAAATGGAGAAGAAGGGAACATGGGCTTCTCCGGCCACTGCCTTGGCAAGCAGGGTCTTACCGGTTCCGGGAGGGCCCTCTAAGAGAACACCCTTGGGAATACGGGCTCCGATGCGGATGTATTTCTCCGGTGCCTTCAGGAAATCCACGATCTCCATCAGGTCTTCCTTTTCTTCCTGTAAGCCTGCAACCTTTTCAAAGGTTACATCGCTTTCCTGGACCATCTTGGCTCTGCTCTTGCCGAAGTTGGCCATCTTGGCATTGGCTCCGCCGCCCCCTGCCTGGGAGTTCATCATGACGAAGAAGAAGATAAACAGCGTCATGCAGATGAGCACCGGCAGAACGTACATTAAGAACCAGTTATCGCTTTTGACATCGGTGATCACGGGCTCCACATTGTATTCCCGGATCTCCTGTTCAAGCTTGGTCACATCGGTGGCATATAACACCTTCTCACTGCCGTTTGACAGCGTCACATGCAAGGTACCGGTAGGGGTCTCCTGATTGGGTGTGATACTGACGGATACCACGCTGCCGTTATCTAAATCCTTAAGCAGCTGGCCTCTGGAATAGTTGTTGTCCTCTGTGTTAAAGAGGCTTAACATCGCGGTCAGGATGATCAGGATCACAATGACCACAAAATACATCCCCAGGCCGCGGCTTGGTCTTTTTCTTGGATTCAATACTAACTCCTTTTGGGCGCCTTACGGCTCCCCTTTATTCCTCGTCGAACTTAACGACGCCGATATAAGGCAGGTTACGATACAGCTGATCGTAATCCAGTCCGTAGCCAACCACGAATTCATCGGGGATCTTGAAGCCGGTGTAATCCACATCCACGTCGATCACACGGCGATCCGGCTTGTCTAACATGGTGCAAAGCTTTAAGGAAGCAGGTCCTCTGTCCTTTAACATATCCATCAGATAGCTTAAGGTACGTCCGGAATCCACGATATCTTCCACAACGATCACGTGCTTGTCGGTTAAGGGCTCATCCAGGTCCTTAACGATCTTAACCACACCACTGGACTTGGTAGAGCTGCCGTAGCTGGAAACGGACATAAAATCGATGGATACGGGAACGGTGATCCGCTTTGCCAGTTCACACATGAAAAAGCTCCCGCCCTTTAAAACGCATACCAGGTGTACGGTCTTTCCTGCATAATCCTTACTGATCTGCTCGCCGATCTCCTTGATCTTGGCATCTACCATTTCTTCTGAAAGCATCTGCTCAATATGATACTTCTTGTTTTCCACGTTTGCCTCCCGGCTCTGTTGAGTCTTTTTCTTTTGATCGCATCTGCAGTCTTACCTGCAGGATCTGTTTTGTGTTATCCGTGACTTTGGCCTTCTCGCTGATGCGATAACCCGGGATCCACACCACATGGGATCCGCTGGCAAGGAGAAAGATCTCATCCCGATCTTCTGCCGGGATCTTTTCACCGATCATATACTCCTTAATGGACTTACGTACCGGATATCCGTCCGGTCCCTTGATGGTGATATAGTCCCCGCTTCTGCGACTTCTCAGGACCAAAGATTCATCTATTTTATCATAATCCAGCCATTTCGTATATGCCTTTTCCGGGATTTCCTCGTTCCCGGAAGCCATGATCACGCTGCAGGTCAAGGTTCCCAGATCCGGCACACTTACCTCTCCCGGGATCCGGACAGCGATCTCCAGTTTCTGGGGGATCTTCTTCTGGGAAATGATCTCCAGGCTCTTAAGATCTTCCGGCGCATCCTCTTCCGGCACTGTAAAGATCAGCTCATCATAGCGTTTTTGCACTTCCAGTCCGTAGGGAAGGGATAACTGGCCGTTACCGCTTTTTTCCGCAAGCTTTAAGATATCCCGGATATGGACGGAGGTAATGTCCTTGCGGGCATTCGTGATCTCTCCGATGGTGATCAGGAGGATCTGCCCTGCGATATACCTATCCTGTTCTATGAGTTTGGGGATATACAGGATCCTCTGGAAGGGCGATTCGTTATAAGCCGTCACATAAGAGAGCTTTTCTTTTACTATCCGGCCGATGAATTCCTCTGCTTCCAGCAGTTTTTCCGCCGCCTGGGCGGTATGTCTGGCACTGCCCTGGCAGATCTTCTCTTCCGCATAGGGCAGGATATGGTTGCGGATCTTGTTCCTGGCGTACAGATCCTGGGCATTGGTGGCATCTTCCTGCCAGGAAATATGCTCTTCCCGGAGCATATCCTTAATCTCCTCCTTGGTAAGACAAAGAAGGGGACGGATCCGGTTTTCCTGTACCGGCCGGATGCCGCAAAGGCCGGTTAAGCCGCTGCCCCGAAACAGACGAAACAGTACGGTCTCCGCCTGATCATCCATGTGATGGGCGGTGACCAGTTTATTTAAATGATGCTCCTTCATCAGCTCTTCGAAGGCTTCATAGCGGGCTATGCGGCCGGCCTCCTCTTCGCTGACGCCCCTTTGAAAGGCTTCGCTTCGGATCTTGTAATACCGCACCTCACAGGGGATCCGGTATTTTTCACACAGCCTTTTTACAAAGGCCGCATCCTCATCCGCTTCCGGTCTGAGGCCGTGGTGCACGTGGAGCACTTCAAAGGTGAAGGGGATCTTTTTTTGCAATTCCAACAACACAAAAAAGAGGCAGACCGAGTCAGCCCCTCCGGATATGCCTGCTGCCAGCCGATCACCGGGAGCAAGCATCTGATATTTATCTACGAATTCTGAGATCTTTGCGCTATTCTTCATCCGACTTAAACAGAATCTCATCCTCATGAACGAGGCCGAACTTTTCTCTGGCTACTTCTTCCGCAAACTTCTTGGTGTGCGTGTACTTCTCATACTCTTCCAGGCTTTCGCTTCTGCGGTTTTCCTCTTCGATCATCGCTTCCAGCTGTGCCTGCCGCTCTTCCAGTTCCTTCTGTTTGCGGGACAGTTCCTGTCCGCGGTACATGATGACTACCGCCATGAGTACCAGCACGGTCGTTACCAGAAATACCGCCAGCTTATTCTGTTGCCTTTTACGAAAAGCTGCCTTACGGCGTCTAGCCATGGCTGATCCCCCCGTTTCCTGTTAGTTACAGTTTATGCCCATTGGCAGGATGCGTCAAACCCCCGCCTCCTGTCCCGGGCCTATATTTCAATCATTATATCGGCATTTTCCGAAAAATCTTTACAGATACCGGAACATCTCCGCTGCATTTTCCTTGCGGACCACTTCCTGTACATCCAGGACCTCTACCTTAACGTCCCGGTTTCCGAAGGAAATGCAGATCTTATCCCCCACCTTCACTTCGGCAGATGCCTTTGCCACCTTATCGTTAATGGTCACACGTCCGCTGTCGCAGGCTTCGTTGGCTACGGTGCGGCGCTTGATCAGGCGGGATACCTTTAAATACTTATCCAGTCTCACGAAAAAACTCCTTTGATATATACGAAAAGAGTCACCGCACAAAGGTGCGGTGACTCGATTGACTCAAAAAATCACTTTTTGGTCAGGCTGATCATTTCTTCTTGTTTAAAGAATCCTTCAGAGCCTTACCAGCACGGAACTTAGGAGCCTTGGAAGCTGCGATCTTCATAACCTTACCGGTCTGAGGATTTCTGCCTTCTCTAGCTGCTCTCTTGGTAACTTCGAAAGTACCAAAGCCAACCAGCTGAACCTTGCCACCCTTCTTTAATTCAGCAGCAACGGTATCTGTGAAAGCCTTAACTGCCTTCTCAGCATCCTTCTTTGTTAAACCAGCCTGCTCAGCGATAGCTGCTACTAATTCTGTCTTGTTCATTATTAACTCCTCCTATGAGTCTGTTTTTTGGTCCCTTATGGAACCCCATAGATTACTTATAGTTTTTTTTTCGTTTTTTGTCAATACTTTTTACGATATCTGCGCCGTTTTTCGACATTTTGAACACATTTTTTGCCATATTTCCGTTGAAAATGTCGAAAATCGTGATATTTACGGGCTTAATCGTTACTGCTGACCGTGCTCATGGCCGGGAAAGAATAGCTGGCATCCTTGGCCTCGGAGTCGATCTGAATGGTATAATTCCGGCTCACATATCCGGTCTGGCGTAAGGTAATGGTATGGGTACCTGCAACCTTCTTAAAGGAAACCGGAGAAATGCCCACATAATTGCCGTCTACATAGACTTCCGCTCCGGTGGGTGCTTCCACGGTTACCTTAAAATCCGCAGTCGTATCGTTGCCGGAAGTGGTTGTGTCATTGGAAGATGCGGTATCCGCATCTGTCGCCGTACTGTCGTCGCTGTCGGAAGCCGTCTCCTCCTCTAATTCCACGCTGATCCCCTCACTGGGCTGATCCACCCGGATGTACTGGGTAATGGTCACATAGCCGCTTGCCCGGGCGATCATCTGATGGATCCCGTACTCCAAGGATACGGGCAGACTGTAGTCTACACGGTTTCCGTCGATATAAAGAGCTGCCGTAGAGGGCTCTACGGTAAAGATCACCGTACCGGCAAGTACCTCTTCGCCCTTTAAGTCGCCGATATCCAGCTCTAAGCTCTCTCCGCTTCTTATGAGGATCTGCTTGGTGCCGCCGCTTCCTCCGTTGGTGATGTGTACCGTATGGGTCCCTTCGGGAACCGCTACCACCATGTCCTTGGTGATCTTCTGGATCAGGCTGCTGCCGATCTCGATCCATCCGCCGATGAAGTATTCGTCGTTTTTAAGGCTCAGATATCCGTGTCCGTTGTCCACACAGACGCTGTAAACCGTATTGTCGATCCCCCGAAAGGTCAGCTTGTCCACCCGGTCGATAAAGAGGGCGTTGGTCTGTTGCCCGCTTGCTTCCAGAAATACGGTATTATCGCTGTATCCGTAGCTTTCCTTGCCGATCACGATGGCATTTTTCTGGATATCAAAGGTTTCCGGCGAGGACAGCTCCCAGGCTGTGGGAGAAACCTGCAGGGTGTTAAGCTTCTTATTTTCTTTGATAAAGGTAACATCCACCACCTGGCCGGTCTTTAACTGGGCCGGTGTCATGGCGATGCGATCAGAAGAAAAGAAGCAGGTGGTTCCGTCGTAGGTTAGGGTATATTCCTTCCCTGCTTTATGATTAAAGAGGGTTAAAAAGCTTTTTTTGGTATTTACTTCTAATATGACAGCTGTGTCAGCAGAGTCGTAACTGCCCGGTGCATAGCTTTTCGTACTATAGGTGAGGGCTTCTCCCTCTGACTCATCGCTTATCTCCGGGGACGATCCTGCTTCGTCCGCACCGGTACCTGTGATGCTTCCGCAGGAGGTAAGAGACAGGGAAACTGCCAGTAATAGCGGTAACAGCAGGAACATTAATCCAGCCGGATTCTTGATATGAAAATGGCGAAACAGTTTTTCCTTATCATTCATGGACGGATCTTCCAGTACCTTTTTCAGCATGGCATTTAACATGTCTCCCATGGGCTTTCCGGGGGCCATGCCGGCATTTTTAAGATCCAGGCCGGTAACGGCAAGCTGCTTTAAGGTAAGGCAGTCGCCCCGCTTTAAGATCCGCTCATAGGCTTCTTCCAGTTTCGTAAGAAACTGTAACTTCTCATCCCTCTCAAAATCGCTCTGCGCAAGAATATCTGCCCGCATCACGGCGATCAGGTCCGGGAAAAGATCCGCTCCAAGCTTATTAAGGAGCTTTCGAAGACCGGTTTCCACTACTTCGGGATCTTCTGTTGCACTTCCATCCCCGATGCGATAATCGTGGAATTCCACTAATTTACAAACCTTCGAGATGGTGTCGTTATCGTATTTGAGGCGCCGTAAGATCTCTTTGGCCATATCCCTGCTCTTAAGGGCATGTCCGTGGAAATGATCCACTCCGGCTGCATCCGTGGTTTTGCACAGGGGCTTGGCGATATCATGGAGCATCAGGGCAAGGCGCACCGTTAATTTATTCGGTGATTCCTTCATCGCCCGGAGGATATGCTCTCCCACACTGTAGCAGTGGTGCGGGTTATTTTGCTCTGTTTCCATGCACCGGTCAAATTCCGGGAAAAAGACGGCGGTAAGTCCGGATGCATAAGCGATTTTCAGATCATCGGGTCTGACGGAAACCAGTAGCTTGTTCATTTCCGCCTGGATCCTTTCTGCACTGACCTTGGATAAGGTGGGGGATAAGGCTTTGATGGCATCCAACGTCTCTTTTTCAATGGTAAAATCCAGTTTTGCCGCAAAGCGGATAGCCCGCAGCATACGAAGGGCATCCTCGGAAAAGCGCTCTTTGGGATCTCCCACGCAGCGGATCACCCGTTTTTCCAGATCCTCCTTGCCACCGAATAAATCCACCAGTCCGTCCTGCTCGTTGTAAGCCATGGCATTGATGGTAAAGTCCCTGCGGCATAGGTCATCCTTAAGCTCTCCGGTAAAAGTCACCTCTTTGGGGTGACGGCCGTCCTCATACTCTCCGTCGATCCGGTAGGTAGTTACTTCGTAGCCCTCCTTATCCATAAGGACCGTAACGGTTCCGTGCTTTAAGCCGGTATCCACCGTTCGGCGGAAGCGTTTTTTGACATCAAAAGGAACGGCAGACGTGGTGATGTCCCAGTCTGCCGGTTCGTTTCCAAGGATTTTATCCCGCACACAGCCGCCAACCGCATAGGCTTCGTATCCGGCTTCCTGCAATGTGCTTATGATTGTTTTTACGTGATCGGGTAAATTGATCTTCATGCTCTCTTTTAAAAAATCAGTATGCTCTACCCCAATATACCATCTTCTTAGCGGGTTTTCCACAGCATACGCAGGTATCGGAGATCTGTTCCTGCTCAAAAGGCATGCAACGGCTGGTAACGGACAGCTCTTCCTTGATCTTGTCCTCACAGGCACGATCGCCGCACCACATAGCCTTTACAAAGCCGCTCTTTTCGGTAAAGAGCTGCTTAAACTCTTCTGCATTGTGTGCGGTATAGGTATGTTCCTCACGATGAGCTCTTGCTCTTTCCAGCATATCCTTCTGGATCTGCTTAAGAAGCTCTGTTACTTCCTGCTCGATATCATCTAAGGATACTTCCTTCTTTTCTCCGTTATCACGGCGTACCAGGACTGCCTTGTTGTTTTCGATATCCTTCGGTCCGATCTCCAGACGAACGGGAACACCGCGCATCTCGCTCTCTGCGAACTTCCAGCCGGGAGACTTGTCGGAATCATCCACCTTTACGCGGAAGTTGGAGGCATTGCCATCCCAGGTATCCTTGCCGATGGCGGACAGGCGAGCCTTTAATTCATAAGCCTTGTCCAGAACGCCCTCAGCCTGCTGACGAATGGGAACGATCATGATCTGGGTAGGTGCCACTCTGGGCGGCATTACCAGACCGGAATTGTCTCCGTGTACCATGATCAGCGCGCCGATGAGACGGGTGGTCATACCCCAGGAAGTCTGGTGTACATATTTTAAGGTGTTATCCTTATCGGTAAACTGGATGCCGAAAGCCTTGGCGAAACCGTCGCCGAAGTTATGGCTGGTTCCGGACTGCAGGGCTTTTCCGTCATGCATCAGGGCTTCTACGGTATAGGTAGCTTCTGCGCCGGCAAACTTTTCCTTGTCGGTCTTTCTTCCCTTGATGGCGGGGATCGCTAACACTTCCTCCAGGAAGTCTGCATATACATTGAGCATCTGCTCGGTACGCTCCCTCGCTTCCTCTGCGGTTGCATGTGCGGTATGGCCTTCCTGCCATAAGAACTCACGGGTACGAAGGAAAGGTCTTGTCTCCTTTTCCCAGCGTACGACGGAGCACCACTGATTATATACTTTGGGCAGATCTCTGTAGGACTGCACTTCATTCTTATAGAAGTCACAGAACAGGGTCTCGGAAGTAGGTCGTACACACAGTCTCTCGGGAAGGGGTTCCAGGCCACCGGTAGTTACCCATGCAACTTCGGGGGCAAAGCCTTCTACGTGATCCTTTTCCTTATCCAGCAGACCTTCCGGAATAAACATGGGAAGATACACGTTCTCCACGCCAACGGCTTTGAATCTGTCGTCTAACTGTTTCTGGATCAGTTCCCAGATCGCATAGCCTGCCGGCTTAAAAACGATGCATCCCTTTACGGAAGTGTAGCTTGCCAGATCGGCTTTTTTCACCACATCTGTGTACCATTGCGCAAAATCTTCTTCCATGGAAGTGATCGCTTCCACCTGCTTCTTATCTGCCATTTCTCCTCTTTTCCGGCGGACATACCGCCTTATGTTTCGGTATAGAAAAAAGCTCTCCACCTCCGAATTGTGGAGAGCTTCTGTCAAATCATTGTAAATACGCCATTGTCTTTTGTCAATGCGTAGCCTCAGGGCTTTCCATCCGTCTGCTCTGCAGCATCCGGGGCTACCAGCACCTGATCATCTTCCTGTTTAAGGTTTCTTGCATATCCTTCGCCCATTCCCATCAGGATAAAGATAAAGGGTGTTCCCACGATCTGCTGGAAGCTGACGATGTTATTGCAAACGTAGCTGATCACGCAGATGGAGAAGATGAGCAATGTGTGATCTTTTTCTGCTTCCTTAAAGAACCTTCTAAAAGCACAGATAAAGAGACCGGCATAGGTTACTAGGCCAAACAATCCCATGTTGGCCAGGATATTGATCCACTCGCCGTGGGCATTGGTCAGGGTGGAATCTCCGTAGCGGGCAACCAGCGGCTCCCGTAAGCTGTCCAGAGAATAGGAATAGATCTTAAAGCAGTCCGGGCCTACGCCTACGAACTTACGAAGAAACGGCAGGGACCAGAAGGCACGCATTCCGGCGGACCAGGTAGCACCTCTGCCACTGGCATACTCCCCATCAAAGGTAAACCAGCTCTTGCCATCCAGAAACGGCAACAGGAAAGGTGCGATGGTATGGATCAACGCAACCAGAAGATAGAGGCCAAAGGCCATGGCGATCCCAAGATAGATACCCCGGCGGATCTTCCGCAGTTTCTTCCGGTCTGCCCTACGGACTTTTTCCGGGAAATAGTAGATCACCGCTGCCCAAAGTGCGCAGCATAACAGGTAGCAGAACAGACTGAAGCTTCCGGTGGTCAGCCGGTCAAGCAGCCCCTCTCCCACCATATTAAAGTGATCGGGATAAGGAAACAGGATCCGAAGGAGCCTGAGTACGATACAGCTTCCGAAAAACAGCATCAGGATCTCCACGACTCTGGCGCAGCGCTTCATATTGAGGAAAGAAGTAAAGAATAAAAACAGGCTGACGCCGATCAGGGACAGATACACGCTTTCACTGGACTGGGTCACTGCCGCCATCCAGCCGATGAACAGGTAGATGCCGGTAACGTAGCGCTGCCATTTTTTCTCAGCCAGATAGTATAATCCGATGCCCACACCGATAACTGCCGTCAAAAAGCCGCAGTACCAGTTGATATTTCCAAGGCTGGCGATGAATTTAACTGCACGCTTGCCGTCACCGATGATGGTGTCCTGATAGCGCATATCCACGGGATAAATGGAAAAGCGGTTAAGTACCGCCCAGAAAAACTGTATAAAGCTGACTGCCGGAAACAGCCAGAGAAGCTGACTTTCTCCCCGATAGCCTCTGGAGATCACCAGATAAAGGGCTACAAAGAACAGCTGCATGAGAAGGCCCATGAACCAGCCGTCTGCGCCGTGAAGCGCTTCTTCCTTATAGGGACTGAAAAGATAGGATAATAAAACAGCCCCGCCATAGGCTAACACGAAGATATCCAGTTTGGACAGGGTAAAGGAAAAGACACTTTTCCAGGGCTTTTTATCCCGGAAAACTTCCAGAAGAGCCCCCATCAGCATGATCAGAAGGATAAATCCCAGGAAAAAACCCGCAAACTTCCCTACGTTGCGCAAAAATTCCAGTTTGTTGGTGGTGATGTGATAGTAACCTTCCGGTGCGTAAAAGGGATATACTCCAACAAGAACTACTATAAGAACATAGACCAGGAGATGATAGATCTCCTTTGCTTTTAATCGGATACTCATGAACGACGAACTTCCCCCAAAAAGCCCAACCTTTCAAAGGGTGCAAATGCTTCCCCTGCGGGTGTGACCGTAAATTCCATTTTCCTTCCGTTGTCCGGATGGATGAAGGTCAGATAACCGGCACACAGACATACATTTGCAACTGTCTTTCCATGGGCATCTGTAAGCGCTCCACCGTACTTCCGATCCCCCAGTAACGGATGTCCGGCATGTGCCATCTGAACCCGGATCTGATGAAAACGTCCCGTCTCGATCCGGATCTGATAAAGAGCGGTGCCATCTTCCAACCTATGTATAAGATGATAACGCAAAACTGCTTTTTGTGCATCAATATCTTGTGAAGAAGTTACCTTCATTACATGATTTTGTGTGTCCTGCTTCAGATAATCCATCAAAGTAACCTCCCCTTTTGTTTCCTCTGATGGTTCCTGTGAAGGAGACAGGGAAAGGGCAAGGTAGGTCTTATGGAACGTGGTATTTTTCTTAAGCTGTTCCGATAGCGCGGCTGCTGCCTTCTTATTTTTCGCAAAAACAAGGCATCCTTCCACCGGCTGGTCCAGTCTGTGAATGATGCCCAAATAGGATTGGCCCAGGTAGCGCTTTAAGATGCTCACCAGATCCGGCTCGGTTAACCGGGATGTCTGGGTGGCAAGTCCTGCGCTCTTACGGACCACCAATATGGAATTGTCTTCGTATAAAATCTCCGGCTTAAGGAAAGTCATGCTGCAAACAGTTCTTTCATCAGGTTAATGGGTGTTTGCCCGATCAGCTCTAAGTGATAATCCGTAAAGGTGATGATCACCGGCGCGATATCCGTTTCCAGTACGATGTAATATTCGTAGTAATCCGTCTCGCCTTCGGTTGTAAAGATCTCCGGATTCTTATATAAAACCGCTTCTCCGTAAGCAGTCTCGATCTTGCCGACCACATCGTACTGCTCCAGAGCCCCGGTATCATACAGATCACAGAGCCACTGCTCCGTCTCGCATAAGCCGTAATATAACTGCAGCTCCGAAGCCTTGGCTTCTTCATCCATACAAAGGAGCCAGCGCTCACTGTTTACATAATCACGGCTTTCTTCAAAATAGGTTTCGTATTTATCCCGAAGGTCATATTCCAGATATACCTGACGGGTAGACTTCTCCAGCTGATAACCGGTGGGGACGGTCAGCTTAACGGACTTTTCATCCGCCTCCGCTTCTGAAGCGATCATGCCTTCAAAAATCTCTTCCCCGCTTCCGATCTGATAATGGGGCAGGAGGAAGATCTCTTCCCCCTGGGTAATGGGCAGCATGGACAGCTCTTCGCTGATCCGCTCCAAACGACTTGCCCCTTCTGTTTCTGTAATTTCCGAGGTCGGATTTGCGCCGCAGCCCATAAGTGACACCATTGTCACAATGATACCAAGGGCAAAAACTCCCCTCTTTCTATGATTCAATGCCTTCATATCATGCCTTTGTACGATCTTGCAAATATGTTGGCATTTTAACCTGAAAACGCAGCCTTGTAAACAGTACCTTTTTACACCTTAAAACGATAGCCCACGCCCCAGATGGTCTCGATATACTGGGGATTGGAAGTATCGAACTCCACTTTTTCACGGATCTTCTTGATGTGTACCGTAACCGTGGCGATATCTCCGATGGAATCCATATCCCAGATCTCCCGGAACAGCTCTTCCTTGGTAAATACGTGGTTGGGATTTTCCGCAAGGAAGGTTAAAAGGTCAAATTCCTTGGTGGTAAAGGCCTTCTCTTCTCCGTCCACAAAGACTCTTCGTGCGGTCTTATCGATCTTGAGCCCGCGGATCTCGATGACATCGTTCTGTTCCTTTGCTCCGGAACCGACAAGCCTGTCATATCTTGCCATATGGGCTTTTACTCTTGCTACCAGCTCACTGGGGCTGAAGGGTTTGGTCATATAATCGTCCGCTCCCAGGCCAAGGCCCCGGATCTTGTCGATATCATCCTTCTTGGCGGAAACCATGATGATGGGGATGTTCTTGATCTCCCGCACCTTTTTGCAGATCTCAAATCCGTCGGTTCCCGGCAGCATCAGATCCAGTACCAGCAGGTCAAAGTCTTCCGAAAGGGCTCTGTTAAGACCTTTGGTGCCGTCATGCTCTATGGTCACATCAAAATCGCTGAGCTCCAGGTAATCCTTTTCCAGCTCGGCAATGGCTTCTTCGTCTTCTACGATCAATATCTTACTCATATTCCTGATCCTTTCTTTTTCTGCTGATATCTTATGCGGTCCTATACTTCGTTGGCGTCGTCTCTGGGCGCTTCCGTGTACTTACGCAGGACAAAATGCATGCAGGTGCCTTCGCCCTCTTTACTGGTTGCCCAGATATAACCGCCGTGGTCTTCGATGATCTTCTTTACAATGGATAATCCGATACCGCTTCCGCCTTTCATGGAATTGCGGGAAGCGTCGGTACGGTAGAACCGCTCAAAGATACGGGATAAATCCTTTTGGGCGATGCCCTTGCCGTTGTCCTCGATCTCTACCCGGACGGAATCCACTTCATCCAGTACCCGGATATCGATCTCTCCCTGATCGTTATCCATATATTTAATGCTGTTGCTGATGATGTTGTTAACAACCCGCTTAAGCTGCTCGGGATCGGCAATGATCCGGGTGGCGGGATCTACGGTGTTGATGTAATTTAATTTAATGCCCTTATCCTCCAGATCCATGCCCACTTCCTCCACGCAGTCATCGAAATAGGAGGATACGTTGATCCGGTGGAAGGTGTAGGGGATCCGGTGGGAATCGATCCCGGCAAACAAGGTCAGCTCGTTGATCAGCTTATCCATCTCGCAGGCCTTGGTATAGATGGTCTTAATGTATTTCTGCATCTTTTCCGGTGTGTCTGCCACACCGTCCATGATGCCCTCCACATAGCCCTTGATGGAGGTCATAGGGGTCTTAAGGTCATGGGTGATGTTGCTGATCAGCTCCCGGTTCTGATTTTCCTGCCGGAGCTTCTCATCGGCATTTTCCTTAAGGCGAAGCCGCATGTCTTCATAGCTGCGGTAGAGTTCGCCGATTTCGTTTTTCTGTAACAGCTCCCGGTCGGAGATGCGATATTCAAAGTTGCCTTCCTTTACTTCCTGCATGGCCCGGTTTAATTCCTGAATGGGCTTGACCATGCTGTCCGCAAACCACTTGGAGATCACCAGGGACGTGATCACCAGGATCATAACGATGGACAGCATCATGGATTTTAAGAAGGACCGGTTGATGATGGTGCTGGCCTGGGTGATCACATAGGCGGTTCCCTTTTCTCCGTCGGCAAAGAAGAAATCCAGCTGCTTTACCAGTTTCTGTTTTTCTCCCAGATAGTAACTGCGGTTATTGGCCGGATCCTCACCGGAAAAAGCCGGCAGATCCCCGGATACCAGTTCGTAGTCCGCTTCGTCTCCCACAAAGACGGCCGTATCTTCCTTTTTGATGATCAAAGAGGAATTGGCATCCTGCAATCTCTCATTGATCTCCTGCAAAAACTCCGGATCTTCCGCTACGGAAGGGTCCTCTGCGATGGCTGTCTGGAGTTTTTCAAACAGATCCTGGGTGCTGGCATAGTAGTCCAGCATCTGATAGGAATAGCGGCTGGGATCCGCATTTAACTGAAAGTTTGCTTCCTTATGCATGAAGTAGCTGCCGATGGCCGCAAAAGCAAAAATGGTCAGGCACAGCGGAAGCAGGACAATTGCCATGAAGGTTACCAGGATCCTGGTCTTAAATTTCATGTTTGCGCCTCTTTTCAAAACCCTGTCTATGCTACGATTATACCATTTGGAAAAACCCTGCCAAGAAATAGAGTATAGCGAATTTCTAAAGTTTTCATAAACTGACAGCACATGTTTGTTTTTTGTCTGAAAAATTGCTAAGGTTAATGTATCAGCTTATTTCTCTCACAGAAAGGAGATCTTATCATGAAATATGTATGTCAGGTTTGCGGATATGTACACGAAGGAGACGAGCCCCCGGAGAAGTGCCCGGTATGTAACGCTCCCGATACCAAATTCGCTCCCATGGCAGAAGAACTGACCTGGGAAGCTGAGCATGAAGTAGGCGTTGCAAAGGGCGCCAGCGAAGATATCCTGGCCGATCTTCGTTCCAACTTTAACGGCGAGTGCTCCGAAGTCGGTATGTATCTGGCTATGAGCCGTGTTGCCATGCGGGAAGGTTATCCTGAAATCGGCATGTACTACCGTCAGGCTGCTTTTGAAGAGGCCGATCACGCTGCTCGTTTTGCAGAGATGCTGGGCGAAGTGGTGACCGATTCCACCAAAAAGAATCTGCAGCTGCGCGTAGATGCTGAAAACGGCGCAACTGCAGGAAAAGTCGCTTTGGCGAAAAAGGCAAAAGCTGCCGGCTTTGATGCCATTGCCGAGTCCACCATGGAGATGGCCAAGGACGAAGCCCGTCACGGCAAAGCCTTTGAAGGCCTGTTAAAGCGCTTCTTTAAGTAAGAGCGGTCATATTCTTTTTCGCAGAGAGGCGCTCTGCTAATTGATCAAACATTGCTTCCACCAGGAGTTTTAAGACCTTGCCGGTGCGATCGTCCAGCTTATCCAGCCGTTTTAACATAGCCAGATAGCTCTTCAGATTGCCGTTATACAATTCCGTCAGGGTCTTGGCTCCGGAAGCTTCCAGTACGGAAAACAGATCATCGATGAATACCTTCCGCTGGGCGGGATCCACCTGGGCGATCCAGGTGGTAAAGGTATCATCCATTAACGTTCCCATCTTGCCCAGGTGGGCACAGGTGGTAAAGGAAGGACCGATCAGCTGCCAGGAAAAGGGATCATGCTGCATCATGCCTTTGGAAGAGCTTTTTACGATCACCGGCTCCACGCTATGACCAAGGAGCATACCGATCACCGAATCTTCCGGAACGTAACGTCTGACTCTTCCCTTAATCTCCTGCATTTCCTTTGAAGCAAGGAATGCCTCATCAAATCCCGGTCCGTCAAAGTTATAGGCTGCTAAGATCCTGTCCCGAATGGCAGGCGTTACTTTTGCAGCGGCATACACGGCCAGATGGGCTCCCTTGGAATGTCCGCCGGTGATCACCGGCTTTTTGTTTGCCCGAAGGACCCTGTTTACATATTTTACCGCTTCCTGTTCTGCAGGAACCGTCAGGTAACTGATGTTAAAATCTTCCTTCCAGCCGATGATGGTATCATCGGTTCCCCGGAAGGAAATATAGACCATATCCGGCAGATCGATCTTAAGAGCCGAAAACTGCACTTCTTCCCCGATATCGATATGATTCACATAGTGGCTTAAAAGGATCTGTCCAAACCGTCTGGTAGAGCCCATTTTATCTAATAGAAGCGGCGCCTGACGGATAAAGGAACGGTCCTTTTTAAATTCTTCTTGGGTATGTATGGAAAAAAAGCGCTCCCGTACCTTACACAAAGGTATCGCGGGCGCACTTTCCTTAGAAAGGTCCGAAAGGACCCCGTCCAGATTCACATAAGATAAATAGGATAGCAGCAGCGCATCCACTTCATTAAAGGGTGCCTCCGAAAAAGCAAGATCCCCTCTCCAGTCCAGATAATCCATAAAATTCGACATATCCAAACCTCCAAAGATCCGGGCATATACCGTGGATCTTTTATTCTCTATGGGCCTTCATTGCGGCTTTGTCTTCATACATCCGACTATCCGCCAGTTTCATGGCTTCGCCCACGGAAATGGGCCTTTCCGGCGTGCTGGATGCATGCCCGCAAGCCATGGAGACCGCAAAGGGAAACAGGCCCGATTCATTCATTTCCTTCACTGCCTGATCAAAGCGGTAGTACAGATCCGGGATCCGGCCCAGAATATCTCTTCCGTAGATGGCTACGAATTCATCACCGCCCATACGGCTGATGATATCTGCACTCTCAAAGACATCCTGCAGGATCTCTGCTGCCTTCTGAAGATATTTATCGCCGTATTCATGACCGTATTTGTCATTGGCCTGTTTTAAGCCGTTCAGATCCACATAGAAAACGGTAAAGACTTTGCTGCCTTCCTCTTCCAGCATCTTGCAGTACTCATCACAGCGGGTCCTGCTCATAAGGCCGGTCAGGATATCCTGATAAGCAAGGCGCTTCAGCTGCAACCGTTCCTGCTCCATCTTAAGGATCACCATCTGATGGACGATGGTAGAGATCAGCAGCGTAAAGATCAGCTCCAGGAAAGAGAAAGGAAGCAGTGAAAACTTATAGATCAGCTGAGGCATGGGTAAAAATCTGGAGATTACAAACCGGAACAGCTCCGCCAGGATGATGGCTGCATACAGCAGGGTTCCGTACTGGATGATCTGGGTCCACTCATGCTCGGACCGGTAAAGGAGACTGCTGACAATGACCAGGATCGCCAGTAACAAAATTTCCACATGCACTACGGTCAGCATAGACGTGTAATGGATCCACCAGAATGGTGAAAAATGGATCAGGGTACACACCAGAAATACAAAGGAGCTGACACAGGCTCCCATACGATAAAATTTCTGTACTCTGGACTTTTCAAATACGCCTTCAAAAAAGGCGCAGGCAGGCAGAGGCAGAAGAAATAAGCTGGCATACTCCAGGTCCGAATTGATCTTGGGATTGTAGCTGATGTAATTGATCATGCCGTAGTAACACAGCACGTACAGAGAGATCAGGGCGATAAAGCCCATAACGATCATGATCTCGCGGCCACGTCTGGTAAGCAGATAATAAACCAGAACTGCTAAGAAGGAAAAACCTCCCAATACCATGCAGGCGAGAAAGACGATAAAATTCACCAGATTGCCGGTAACAAAATAGCGAAGTGCCTGGGTCGAGGGAATCAGCGTAAAGTTGACCAGACGATTCTCCGAATTATCCTCTGTGGCATAGGCTTCGAATTCCAGATAGCTGCCGAAGGCCTCTGCAGGAAACTCCACTGCAGCATGGACTGCCCCAATGGCTTGCTTTTTATCCAGTATCTCCTGTCCGTAGGTATATAGTACCTTGCCCTGATAGGACAGAGTCACCACACAGTGATAGCAGTTAAAACAAAGGGCGGGATGCTCCATATAATATTCTTCCGGCAGATAGATCCTGGCCCGGATGGTATCCCCCCGGCTTACCGTATCAAATACGTTGCTGTCGTACACATCCAGTGAACCGTCTGCCCGAAGGACCTCTGTCTGGATATGCTTATCCAGAAGATCCCTGGGATAGGTCCCTGTAGTGATAAACGAATTTAAGATAAAGGAAATAAAAAACGCCAAAAGCACGATCCCGAGCATAACGAGCTTCGGGCTGGCTGTTTTGTGTTTTTTCATAAGAAATGACCCCTCAATGTGATTCCGTAACACCTTTTACAGATGGCAGAGCAGGTACTCTACCAGACGCGCACAGTCCTTGGCTGCTTTTTCCTCGAAAACAGGATAATCCACGATATCACTGCCATCCGCTTTATCAGAGATCGCCCGGATGATGGCAAAGGGGATCTTGTTAAGATATGCCCCCTGGGCAATGGCAGCGCCTTCCATCTCGGTACACAGTCCGCCGAATTCCTCTTTAATGGCTTTTTTTACCCCATCGTCGCAGATAAACTGATCGCCGCTGCAGACTCTTCCTTCATATACGTGGATATCCGGATCAGAAACTGCTACCGCTTCCTTAACCTTGGATACCAGCCAGGGATCGGCTGCAAAGAACCGGCAGCCCATCTGAGGAACTTCCCCTTTGGCATAGCCAAACACCGTTGCATCCACATCGTGATAGCAGGCATCGGCAGAAACCACAATATCTCCGATATCGATCCGGGCATCCAGAGATCCTGCAACGCCGGTATTTAAAATATGGGTTACTCCAAACTCATCGGCCAGGATCTGTACACAGATCCCTGCATTGACCTTGGCGATGCCGCTACGGACCACAACAACGGGCGTATCTCCCAGAGTTCCTTCCAGAAAGGTCATAGAGGCTCTTTCCAGAGTTCTTGTGACAGTCATGTCATTTTTTAAAATGGAGACTTCTACTTCCATTGCTCCGATAATACCGAATTTGTATGCCATATTTTCTCCTTTTCTTCCTGCGTTACTCCCCATATACAAGGTGGGCATCATCGATGCCGTACAAGGTCTTGGCAAGATAACGCTTTGCCCAGTACTTGGCAAAATCCAGGTTCATATCCTGATAGTTACCACAGTCTCTGGGGCTCTGTCCGGGAATCTCTCCTTCGAAATCCCGTACAAACTCAACCATCCGGGTGATGAGATCCACGATATCCTTACTTTCCAGGTCTCCTGCCAGGATCACATAAAAACCGGTCCGGCATCCCATGGGTCCGAAATAAATGGTCTTATCCTTATATTCCGGATCGTTTCTGAGGAACGTTGCGCCCAGATGCTCGATGGTATGAACCTCTGCGGTACCCATAACCGGCTCCTTGTTAGGCGCAGTCATTCGAAGGTCAAAGGTGGTCAGAACCTGGTCTCCCACCGTATCCTTACGGGATACGTAGATGCCGGGCTCAAGGATTAAGTGATTAACGGTAAAACTTGCGATCTTTTCCATATGTTACAGGCCTTTCTGTCTGTTGTTCATGATTTCCAATTCTTCGTTTTTTGCAGAAATAATCTGCAAAAAACGGGTCATCTACCCTTCATTTTAACATAAAAAAGGCGGCGGACACAAAAATCCGTCGCCTTTCATAGATCTCTTACAAAACTCCTTCTCTTTCAGAAGGTCCGCTCTTTACAGTCTCTTTAAAAGAGCTTCTCTCTGCTCTTCGTATCCGGGCTTGCCAAGAAGAGCAAACATGTTCTTCTTGTAGCTCTCAACACCGGGCTGATTGAAAGGATTTACGCCCAGCAGATAGCCGCTTACGCCGCAGGCAAACTCGAAGAAGTAGAACAGCTCGCCTAAGTAATACTCATTTACTTCCGGAACGTTGATCTTAAGGTTGGGAACGTTACCGTCGGTGTGTGCCAGGATGGTTCCGTTCATAGCAGACTTGTTGACAAAATCAACGGTCTTGCCGGCCAGATAGTTAAGGCCGTCCAGATCCACGGGCTCATTGTTAATAGTCAGAGTCTCTCTGCTGGTATTGATATCCAGCACGGTCTCATACATGATGCGGGCACCGTCCTGAATGAACTGACCCATGGAATGCAGATCGGTGGTTAAATCCACGCTGGCAGGGAAGATACCCTTCTGATCCTTACCTTCGGACTCCCCGTAGAGCTGCTTCCACCACTCGGAGATATAATGTGCGCCGGGCTCATAGTTGGCCAGAACCTCTACGCTCTTACCCTTACGATAGAAGATGTTACGGATCGCAGCATATAACAGCGCATCGTTTTCTTCGAAATCCTGCTCTAAAGCAAGCTTTCTGCCTTCTGCTGCGCCTTCCATTAACTTATCGATATCTGCGCCGGATACAGCGATGGGAAGTAAGCCTACTGCAGTCAGAACAGAGAAACGTCCTCCGACATCATCAGGAACGACGAAGGTCTCATAACCTTCCTCATCTGCCAACTTCTTAAGAGATCCCCGTGCCTTGTCGGTGGTTGCATAGATACGCTTAGCAGCCTCCTCTTTGCCATACTTCTTTTCCATGATCTCTTTGAAGATACGGAAAGCAATAGCAGGCTCGGTGGTGGTACCGGACTTACTGATCATGTTGATGGAGAAATCGCGATCTCCCACAACGTCCATCAGATCCTTCAGATAGGTAGAGCTGATGGAATTACCGCAGAAGTAGATCTCCGGAGTCTTACGAACGGATTTGTCCACATTGTTGTAGAAGCTATGACGTAAAAACTCGATGGCAGCACGAGCGCCTAAGTAAGATCCGCCGATACCGATAACCAGTAATACTTCGGAATCGCTCTGGATCTTGGCAGCTGCCTTCTTGATGCGAGCAAACTCTTCCTTATCATAAGCAACCGGGAGATCGATCCAGCCTAAGAAATCGTTTCCTGCTCCGGTCTTTGCTACTAAAAGCTCCTTCGCATCCAGAACCTGCTTTTTCATAAAAGAAACTTCATGATCCTGAACAAAAGGAGCGGCCTTAGAATAATCAAATGAAACTTTCATTGATAAGTACCTCCTTTTCAAACCTAGCGTAAGTTTACCACAGTTAGCGTAGATGTGGTATATTAAATCTGATACAGACGGGTCTTAAAAGGCCCGCCGCATTTTGCGTTATCATCAGAAAGGAATGTGTGAGCTTAAAAGAGCGCTCATACAGAAAAAACATGAAATATATCACCAAAGGAACCTGTTCCAAAGAGATCAATTTTGACTTAGTTGACGGCCGTGTCACAAATGTGTCCTTCGTAAACGGCTGTAACGGTAACCTTCAGGGCATCAGCCACCTGGTAGAAGGCCTTCCCGCTGAGGAAGTCATCTCCCGCTTAAAGGGCATCAAGTGCGGTTTTAAGCCCACATCATGTCCCGATCAGTTAGCGACCGCATTAGAGCAGGCTCTTGCAGGAAAATTAAACTAAGTTAAGGAAGATTCCCATGGCTAAGAAGATCGTCTTAACCGGCGGCGGAAGCGCCGGTCATGTAACGCCGAATCTGGCACTCATCCCCCATTTAAAAGAAGCGGGCTATGAGATTTATTATATCGGCTCCTATAACGGCATGGAAAAACGGCTCATCGAAGAAGCAGGTATCCCTTATACCGGCATCTCCACGGGGAAGTTGCGCCGTTATTTTGATCCCAAGAATTTTTCCGATCCTGCCAGAGTGATCAAGGGCTATCTGGAAGCTAAAAAGGCCTTAAAGCAGATCCGTCCCGATGTGGTCTTTTCCAAGGGCGGTTTTGTTGCCGTTCCCGTCGTGCGGGCAGCTGCCAGCCTTAAGATCCCCTGCATCATCCATGAATCCGACATGACGCCGGGGCTTGCCAATAAGCTGTGTATCCCTGTTGCGAAAAAGGTATGCTGCAACTTCCCGGAAACGTTATCTATGCTTCCCAAGGATAAGGCGGTCCTTACCGGCTCTCCCATCCGGGAGGAGCTCCTTACAGGCGATAAAAAAACAGGCCTGTCCTTGTGTGAGTTCACTTCTGACAAGCCTGTCATAATGGTGATCGGTGGAAGTCAAGGCGCCGCTGCCGTTAACAAAGCGGTTCGGGAAGCCCTTCCAAAGCTCCTGGATGAATTTCAGGTAGTCCATCTGTGCGGCAAAGGCAAGATGGATAACCTCTTATTAAATACACCCGGTTATAAACAGTTTGAATATGTATCCGACGACCTGCGACATATCTTTGCAGCCGCCGATGTGGTGATCTCCCGCGCGGGAGCCAATGCCATCTGCGAGCTCCTTGCTCTTAAAAAGCCCAATGTGCTGATCCCCTTGTCCTCTAAGAATTCCAGAGGCGATCAGGAACAAAATGCCCGTTCCTTTGAAGAACAGGGATTTTCGCTGGTCATTCGGGAAGAAGACCTGTGGTACGGCCTTTTGGTGGACACCCTCCACGAGCTGTTAGATCACAGAGAGCGCTTCATCGAAGCCATGAATCGCAGCCAGCAGATGAACGCCATATCTGCCATCATGGATCAGATCACTTCTTTTTCTCCATCTGCTCCACAAAAGCAGTGATCTTTTCGAAGGTCTCTTCGCTTAAGTCATGCTCCATCTTGCAGGCATCCTTCTCTGCATTTTCGGCACTGACACCCAGGTTAAGGAGAAGTCCCCGAAGGGTCTTATGGCGGTGATATACCCTCTGGGCAATAGCCATACCGGCATCGGTCAGGGTGATAAAGTTATCCTTATCCATCTCAATATATCCGTTTTCCCGAAGATGCTTCATGGCGATACTGATACTGGGTTTGGAGTATCCTAAACTGTTAACGATATCAATGGAGCGGACCGCTCCCTGTTTTTCTTTAAGCATCAGGATCTGCTCCAGATAATCTTCGGCAGATTCATGGATTTGCATCGGCATTTCGCACCTCCTGTAAGTTGGATCATCTATTTAAGCGTACCATATAAAAATGCATTATGAAAGCCCCGGTGCAGTGCACCGGGGCTTTACTGTTACTCATTTAGGCTCTAGCCGGGGATGAACTTCGGGCCCCCACCAGACTA
>JAEEGL013212738.1_pt1 | contig 27707 bp, 22 predicted proteins | sample 9134231 | NCBI WGS metagenome assembly JAEEGL01 (sample SAMN16246548, study PRJNA631951) | gut metagenome | biome: gut microbiome; feature: rumen; material: fiber-attached | host: Bos | place: Iran: Karaj | collected 2018-10
TAATAAAGCTCCTGTCATGGTTGCCATGAAGGGACTATTGGTCAGACTTTTGATGTGGTGGGTACCTTCAGAGTTGAAAGAGGAGTTCTCCGAGAAACAAGCATAGCTATAAGGGGTTCCAGCGATGGGGTGGAAATAAGAGTTAAGGTCATAGCTGTCCATGCGCAGGGAGGGAACATCTGCGGTGCGAGTGAATATATAGAGTCCAAATCTACGTGGGTCGTGATTAAAGTTTTCGTCGATGGCGGTGATAGTTCCGTAGTTGACTTGCCCGCCGTGCCACCATTCTACAGGGGTTACCGCGTAGAAGGATTCGTCTCCAGTTCTGTACCTATTAAGATAGCCCTTGGTGATGATTGGTCGTGAGGACTGAATATAGAATGGGCCTTCGCCTGGCATCATCTGAAACCAGTTGGTTCCATAAGCGTTAACCGTTATTATTCGGGTGTTTCCGACAGTGCGGGAGGCATCGCGGATGGTGATCGATGTATTGTTGTAGAGGCCGGTAAAGCGAATAGTGAAGGTGTCAGAGTAGAATGGATGAGGAAGAAGGAACTCTTTGCCTTCATAGCGGATAGGGACAGATTGTTCAAGAAGCATGTCAGCCGTGTTTTTTATTATTAAAAAGCCTTGATTTTCGAAAATGGCTAACCGTTTGCAGTCGCGTGCTTTGACACGGGTTCCGGAGAGATCCATCATGAATGTATCAACCACCATAGTATCCATATCAAAAGAATGGCGATAGATGATTTGGCGATTACCAATAATGGGGGAGCTGTAACCGGGATCATAGAAATAATAGAAAGGGTAGAAAAGAGGATAGTATTTGTCTCTGAATTCTCCCTCAGCAAGATGGTATAGTTCACCCTGGTTCAGGACTACGGAAAAAGTGGTACCGGGACGACGGTTCATGAAATCCCAGTCAGAAACAGTGATGTCGACAACAGTGCTGTCTTCGACAGCAACAATATCTATACAATGATCGGGAAGATTGTGGGCAGTCTCATAGGGAGAAAAGGTCGGGGGGCGCATGGGAGGTCCTGTACTATGATAATCTTTCCAGGTGGGTAGACGGGGATAGAGTTGCATGACGTATTCGTCGCGCAACAGTTCGGTCGGGAGTACGTTGGTTACGGAACAGCTACCCATTGAGGAGACAGAAATGAACAATGAAATGGTATCTGTGCTTGTGACATGGAAGCCTTGAGGTTGCGGGTGGTTGATTGGTTGTTGGGTATAGTCGTCGTCGTAGACCATGCTGTCAAGGTCGTGGGTGGGGAAATGAAGTGTGTCTATGAAACGACATACAGATTCGGGAATAAGGATGTAGTTTGAATCAGGGCTGCACATGACGCGAGGCATGATGTGAACAGTTTTCGACCAGTTTAGCTGTGGGGCTGAGACCGTAACATCGCATTCGCGTTCAGAAACGACATAAAGTTTTGATTTATTGCCGTTCATACCGTCAATAGTTCTTGGGAAACAGACCCAGAAATCAGTTCCTTGGGTGGCGTATTGCTCACCATAATGGTCGTAAGGGGCACCGTATTGAGACATTGCCCAGAGGGGAAAAAGCACCCATAAAGGAAGTAACAACTTCTTTATGAATGAATTATTTTCCCCAAAAATACAGCAGCTCATTTAGCAATCTTATTATTGTTATCGCAATAACGGAGAAATGTGATTTCTATTGTGCAATCAATTGGATCTTCTCACACAGACCCATATAGACGTGAAACCATAGGAAAAGAAATCCAGATGGTTTCGCGTCATCTTATTGAATGAATTGAAACGGAGAATTAACGTATGAGGGTTACGGTGCCGTCGAGGACTTTCCAGTTGTTGTCTTTGGTGTCGATATAGCGGATATGGTAGACATAGGTACCTTGTTGGCAGGGCTGCCCTTGGTGGGTACCGTCCCAACTGCCAGTGAGACCATCAAAGCGAGCCACTCGGCTGCCGTAGCGGTTGTATACGGAAACTTCGGCTTTTAGGATGTGGTGACTGCATGCAACGGCGAAGATATTGTTGGTTTCAAGATTGGGAGTAATGACGTTGGGGGCCTGAATCCAAACACTGTCAAAAGGGGCATCACCCCAATTGGGAATAACAATGAGTGTATAGAATATAATGCTGTCGCAGGTGTCAGGGATTGAGATGTAGATAGGGTCGTCATGGATTTCGGTGTTATAGGTGTTCCCGTTGAAGTAGACAGGAAGTTCATCCGGAGCCACGGTGTCGTACTCCCAATGGCAGTGGGGACAAAGGGTCAAATCGATATGCCAGAGAGTGTCGCACCCACTTTGAGTCCAATAAGTGGTGATTTCATGCATGCCGGATTGGTCGAATTCATGTCCCCTGAAGTGGAACGTGCCATCACATACTACAGCAGAGAATGATGTGTCTACATGACCGCCAAAACGAAGAGCGACAGAGACGGTGTCTGGATGGCGGGTAAAGCAACCTTCATCCTCGTAGATAAAGATACATTGGAGCGAATACACTCCCGTATCGGGGAAGGTGTGGAGATGGGGTTGCAAGAATCCAGGGTCGGTGCGGAAATAGGAGAGTGTTGTGCCATCGCTGAAGCAGTAGTAGACGCTGTCGCACGGGCGGTTGTTCCATGCATAAAACGAGACAGGGTCATAGTGGCACCAGAGGGAATCGGGATTGAGGGAATCTGCGTAAACACCATTGACTTTAAGGAAAACACCTCCAGGCTGGACATGGGGGAGGTTGTAGCTAACCTGCTCGTTTAATAAAGCTCCTGTCATGGTTGCCATGAAGGGACTATTGGTCAGACTTTTGATGTGGTGGGTACCTTCAGAGTTGAAAGAGGAGTTCTCCGAGAAACAAGCATAGCTGTAAGGGGTCCCAGCGATGGGGTGGAAATAAGAGTTAAGGTCATAGCTGTCCATGCGCAGGGAGGGTACATCTGCGGTGCGGGTGAATATATACAGTCCAAATTTACGTGGGTCGTGATTAAAGTTTTCGTCGATGGCGGTAATAGTTCCGTAGTTGACTTGTCCACCGTGCCACCATTCTACAGGAGTTACCGCGTAGAAGGATTCGTCGCCTGTATTGTAATTGTTGAGATAGCCCTTAGTGATGATGGGTCGTGAGGACTGAATATAGAATGGTCCTTCGCCTGGCATCATCTGAAACCAGTTGGTTTCATAAGCATTAACTGTAATAATTCGGGTATTTCCGACAGTGCGGGAGGCATCGCGGATGGTGATTGATGTATTGTTGTAAAGCCCTGTAAAGCGAATAGTGAAGGTGTCGGAGTAGAATGGATGAGGAAGAAGGAACTCTTTGCCTTCGTAGCGGATGGGAACAGATTGTTCAAGAAGCATGTCAGCAGTGCAATTAATGCAGCAATAGCCTTGGCTTTCGAAAACAGCGATACGTTTGCAGTCGTGTGCTTTGACACGGGTTCCAGATAGGTCGAACATGAATGTGTCAACCAACATGGATCCCATATCGAAAGAATGGCGATAGATAGCTTGACCATTTGTTACGATGGGAGAGCTCCAACCGGGATCATAGAAATAATAGAAAGGGTAGAAAAGAGGATAGTATTTGTCTCTGAACTCTCCCTCTGCAAGATGATAGAGTTCGCCTTTGTTTAGGACAACGGAAAAAGTGGTGCCGGGACGACGGTTCATGAAATCCCAGTCAGAAACAGTGATGTCGACAACAGTGCTGTCTTCAACAGCGACAATATCTATACAATGATCGGGAGGATTGTGGGAAGTAGAATAAGGGGAGAAAGTAGGAGGTCTTGGAATATTTTCAATATAATCTGTTTCATTTATGTCGAAAACGTTGGGTAGACGGGGATAGAGTTGCATGACGTATTCATCGCGCAACAGTTCGGTAGGGAGAACGTTGGTTACGGAACAGCTACCCATCGAGGTGATAGAAATAAACAATGAAATGGTATCTGTGCTTGTGACATGGAAGCCTTGAGGTTGTGGGCGGTTGATTGGTTGTTGGGTATAGTCGTCGTCGTAGACCATGCTGTCAAGATCGTGGGTGGGGTAATGAACTGTGTCTAAGAAACGACATACAGATTCGGGAATAAGGATGTAGTTTGAATCAGGGCTGCACATGACACGAGGCATGATGTGAGCGGTTTTCGACCAGTTTAGCTGTGGGGCCGAAATCGTAACATCGCATTCGCGTTCAGAAACGACATAAAGTTTTGTTTTATTGCCGTTCATACCGTCAACAGATCTCGGGAAACAGACCCAAAAATCGGTTCCTTGAGTGGCGTATTGCTCACCATAGTGGTCATAAGGGGCACCGTATTGAGGCATTGCCCATAGGGGAAGAAGCACCAATATATGAAGTAATAGCTTCTTTATGAAAGAATTATATTTCCCAAAAATACAATAACTCATTCAGCAATCTTATTATTGTTTTTTTAATAACGGAGAAATGTAATATCTATTGTACTATTGTACTATCAACTGGATCTTCTGTGAGTAAATCTACCCAGTACACGTTGCAGCAACGCCCGTTCATTCCAAGCCACCACAGCAGCATACACCACAACCAGAAGACTGTTCCACGCGATTCTCCAGCCTAAAGCCTCGGGTTTCACCCACACCGTTAACCCATAAAGCAGCAACGCCAAGGCGAAATAGCCACCAAGAGTCCACATCCCGTAAGGAACTGGATTGCGACGCTGACCAACCAGATAGGAAAGCACCACGCATACACCATAGCCCGCAACACCTCCCCATGCACACGCCATATAGCCCCAACGTGGTACACCTATTATATTAACAGCCAGCAGCACTGCACATCCTACTGCCGAAAAAATTGCCCCCCACCAAGTCTCGCCCGACAACTTATACCAGAACGAAAGATTAAAATAAACACTCATCAATATCTCGGCAATCATAACAATCGGCACCACTCGCAGCCCTTCCCAGTAATCAGAGTCTATAACATACTTCAAAACATCAAGATAAGCCATCACAACAAGGAACGCCAACAATGCGAACACCACGAAATATTTCATCACAACAGCCTGGCTCTCCTTGCTCTCCCGGTTCTGCCCGCCTCCAAACACAAATGGTTCGTATGCATAGCGAAAGGCTTGGGTTATCATGGCCATAATCATCGCAATCTTAACACATGCACCGTAGATGCCCAACTGCACCTCGCCCTCGGATCCTGGCACCAAGTGCCTGAAACATATCTTGTCGGCCACCTGGTTCAAAATGCCTACCACACCCAACAAAAGTAATGGCCACGTATAACCAAGCATCTGCTTCAGCAAGTGCTTGTCCAAACCATGTCGCAACAAACGCATCTCCGGCAAAAAACCCAACGTAATGCACGATGTGCAAACCAAATTTGCGGCAAACACATAGCCCACCTGCCAGTTCGGGTCATACCATCCCATCAACTGCGGATACTTCGCTTGCAACCCAGGTGCCAAAACAAACACGAACAAATTCAGTCCGATGTTGAACACTACAAAAAGAAGTTTCAACAGGGCAAATTTCCACGGTCTGCCCTGAAAACGCAGCAACGCAAAAAACACCGCTTGAAAAGCATCCAACGCCACCACAATACCCATCATCACAACATATTCTGGATGCAAACCATACCCCATCGCCTTTGTTATGGGACCTATACCCACACACAACAACGTAACAAACAACGCACTAACGCCTCCCACAGCCAAGGCCGCAGTCGAAAACACCTGTTCTGCCCTCTCCTTCTGCTTGTTGGCAAAATAGAAAAAAGTCGTCTCCATGCCGAAAGTCAGAATCACCAGCAACAACGCCGTATAGGCATACATCTCCGTCACAACGCCATACCCACCCGACGACGCAGCAATCTTATAGGTATACAAAGGAACTAACAGATAATTGAGAAAACGGCCAACAATACTGCTCAAACCATAAATCATGGTGTCCGAGAAGAGCCTTCCAAGCGAATTACGAGACTTATCCATAATAAATCATTTTCAAAAACAATGACAAACCGACCGCAACCAACCTCACCAAGTCATTATATATTTTAATAACGCAACCCCACATATATTATTGTATCAACTCATCAATTAACACCAAACCACCATCCTCCCGCCCATAACTGCGATACCAACGCACACTTGCCCCACCCCTCTCCTTGGTTAATTATTCTTAACTCTCCCTCGGCACACACAACGTTACAGATTTTTTTCGTACTTTTGCAAATCTTTAAAAATCATGAACAACAAACACATCATCATAAAACTCCTGCCCATCTTGGCACTCCTGCTGCTCGTCATCTCATCGTGCGGCAAAAAAGTGCAAATAACCGAATACTCCATTATCCCTCAACCCCAATACCTTGTACTGAAAGGTCGCACCTTCACCCTCACCTCCTCCACCCGTCTTTGCTTTGAAAACATGGGTCGCAACACCCCCACCGCCAAATACATCTCTTACACCCTCCGCAGGCTCCACATGCGTCTTTCCTACGTCGGCACCCCCTCCGACAACTGCCTGCTCTTCCGTCTCAACGACACTATCAATCCCGAACTCGGCGACGAAGGCTACCTCCTCCTTGTCCGCCCCGAAGGCATCCAAATCAGTGCCAACAGCGAAGCCGGACTTTTCTATGCCTTCCAAACCCTCGTCCAAATGCTACCCCCCGACATTCTGCAAAACACCTACCGCCGCATCACACTCCCCGAATGCACAATCCTCGACCATCCCACTTTCCCATGGCGCGCCAACTATCTCGACGTCTGCCGCCATTTCCTCACCATCAAAGAACTTGAACGCCATCTCGACCTTCTTGCCACCTACAAACTCAACAAACTCATCCTACACCTAAGCGACGACCAAGCCTACCGCCTCGAATCTTCCCTTTACCCACTCCTCAACGACATTGCTTCCTGGCGTGTCGACCGCAGCAAATACCCTTGGGGTTCTGCTCCCCCTCCGCGGCAAGGCGAAGCCACCACCTACGGCGGATTCTACACTCACCAACAAATTGAACACCTTGTTGAATACGCAGCCCAGCGCAACATCGAAATCATCCCTTCAATCGAACTCCCCGCTCACTGTAGTGCCATCCTTGCCGCCTACCCGGCACTTAGCTGCGACGGTCATCCCCGCCCAGTCCCCGCAGGTCCCTGCTGGCCTGAGCAAACGCTCATCTGCGCCGCCGCCGACTCCACGCTCCCCTTCCTCTGCAACCTCACTGACGAAATAACCTCTCTATTCCCATCCGAATACATCCTCCTTGGATGCAGCCCCGCGCTTCCCACCTCTTGGGAACAATGCCCCAAATGCCAGGCTCTCAAAAACCGTCTCAACATCGGTAGCGAACTACAAATGCAAGGGTGGCTCATCTCACAAATAGCCTCCAACCTCTCACGCAAAGGCAAACGCATCGCCGCCTGGGACAACCTCCTCGACATTCTCCCCTCCTCCCCCGCCCTGCGCGACTCTCTTCTCCATGACGCACTCATCCTTGCCTCCCGAGGCGACAGCATCGCCAACCTCGCCGCGCACCTCGTCCCCGGCGTCCTCTCCTCGCCCCCCGAATACTGCTCTCTTGATTCCTACCAAACCGACCCCGACAGCGCATTCCACTCCCCCCAACGCCTCACCCTCTCCCGCTCCTACCGCTTCACCCCACTCCCCAACACCCTTTCCCAACCCTTCAACAACCACCTCTGGGGCGGTCTCGCCACACTCCTCACCCACAACACCCCCGACTACAACTCCGCCCAATACCTCCTGCTCCCCCGTCTCTGTGCTTTTGCCGAATGCGTCTGGTCCAACCCCGACGACAAAGACTGGACACGCTTCCGTCATAACATCGAAAACCACAAACAACGCCTCTCCGCCAACGGCTACCGCTACTGCCCCGGTTCCTTCAAGCCCATCGTCACCTACACCTTCGACGACCATTATCTTCTCGTAACTATCAACTCCGAAGTGGAAGGTTCCTACATCTACTACACCACCGACGGCACACCCCCAACCCCCGAATCCTCCGTCTACACTTCACCCCTCCGCCTCCCGCCCGGCACCCTCCTTCGCACCATCACCCTCTACAACGGACAACCTCAAGAACAAATATACAACTATCCCCTTCCCAAACATCCTCGCTCCAACCCCTCCCACCCACGCACAACACCCTAACACATGAAAAAATCAACCATCTATCCTCTCCTCACCCTTGCCTCAATTATCTGGGGCGTCAGTTTCATCATCACCAAACAACTCTTTCTCACCGAAAGCCACATCACCGTCTTCATCATCATGACCTTCCGGCTGTTCCTTGCCACAGCCGTAGCAGTCCCCTCCCTCCTCCTTCTTCACAAACTCGAACCCATCCGTCCCGGACACCTCAACTGGTTCCTCCTCCTCGCCCTCTGCGAGCCCTTCATCTATAGCATTTGCGAAACCAGCGGTGTTCAACTCGTCAGTGGCAGCATGGCCTCAATCGTAGTAGCCACCATACCCCTCTTTGTACCCTTCGGCATGGCCATCGCTTTCAAACAAAAAATCCGTCCCGTCACCCTCATCGGCATCGTGCTCTCCCTCGTCGGCCTGAGCGTCATGCTCCTGTTCGGTGGCCAGGGCAACCTCGACGCCAACCCCATTGGCCTCGCCTGGCTCTTTGGTGCCGTGCTTATTGCCGTCGTCTTCACCATCATGCTCGTCAAACTCATCGACCACTACCAACCCATCACCATCACCGTCTACCAAAACCTCTTCGGCCTTCTTTACTTCATCCCCGTTATGCTCATCGCCGACGGAAGCAACCTCCCCCTCCTCTCCTACTCTCCCCGCATGATTCTCCTTCTCCTCATCCTCGGCGTCTTCTGCAGCACCCTCGCCTACATCTTCTACAACATTGGCGTCGCCAAACTCGGTGCCACCTCCGCCTGCATCTTCACCAACGTCATACCCGTCTTCTCCCTCGTCGCAGCAATCCTCATCGGCCAGGAGCAACTCACCTGGTCAAAACCCATAGGCATAATCATCGTTGTGGCAGGCGTCATTCTCGCACAACTGCCACCACGCAAAAAATAACTAAACAAAAAGGAACGGTGCCCTTTCTCTAAGCACCGACATCATGACAGCCTAATAAGACTTGTCGAAATCAAGCACTTCCATCTCCTTCGGCTCCCCGTCCACCACAAAACGCACCAACGTGGCCACTTTGTGGAATCCCACTCTTCCCGCAGCACCCGGATTGATATGCAGCAACTCCAACTCGCTGTCGTACATCACCCGCAAAATATGGCTGTGCCCACAAACAAAAATATCCGGTTTTTCATTCACCAGCAATTGCTTCACCTCTTTAGGGTAATGCCCCGGCCAACCACCTATATGAGTCATAATCACCCGTAAACCCTCGCAATTAAACATCTGCGTCTTCGGTGCCTCAAAACGCAACACATGGTCATCCGTATTGCCGTAAACGGCTCTCACCGGCTTGAACTTCTGCAAATCCTCCAGCACTCCCCATCCTAAATCCCCCGCATGCCACAACTCGTCGCAGTCCTTGAAAAAATCATACACCTGCGGCGGCACAAAACCGTGCGTATCCGACAAAACACCTATCCGTTTCATCCTTCTTAATCGTTAGCCTTGATTTCCGCCAAATTCTCACGCACCATTTCCTTCAAATAGTCCATTATCGACACATCGTTCATACTCATACCATCCAACGCCTCTTTCACCTCGTCAGTGTCGAAAACAAACTCACCCTCGTCCGTCACATACGTAATGATAAAATGAATATCCTCATGCTGCGACACCAGCATCACCAGCCATCCCGCCAAATCGCCCATCGGCGGACGGTCCCAGTGGTCATGCTGAAACCAGAACTCCAACCTCGTACCCTTGCCCAACTCACTCGTCAACTTCATCCCGCCACCGCAATTCTCAGTATTCATCTTAATCAACGGCAGCCCCAATCCTACCTTTCTCGTAGTACGCGACGTAGTGTAAGGGTCAGTCACCTTGGCCAAAAACTCCGGCGACATACCCTTCCCGTTATCCTCAATTACAAAATGGAACACATTCTCGCGCAAACTGTCACGAATTGTCAACCGCACTTCAGTCGAGTTTGCAGCCGTCGAATTCTCCATTAAATCATACACATGCATCGATAATTCCTTCATAATTGACAAATATTTTTCAGTGCAAAGATACTAAAAAAAAATATAATGCGTTACCCTTAGACTATGAAAAAAACGAAAAAAAACACTATCATACTTCTTGCAGCACTGCTGACACTGTGCTTCAGCGCCTGTGAAAGATTCCAAGGCGACGTGCAAGTTCCTGCCTATCTGCACCTCGACCGTGTCAATATCGTGCCGCAAAGCCAAAACGCCCCCTCTGTCGAACCCGGCTTCTACACCGCCAACATCGATGCCGTCCAAATCATATACTACTTCGAAGGCGACCCCTCCGAATACAGCCTGGGTGTCTTCCAGCTCCCCTTCACTGTACCGTTGCTTCGTCACGGCAACATCACACGCCTCACCATTGTTCCTGTAATTAAACAAAACGGCATCGCCGGCACCCGTATCGCCTACCCCTACTACAATACCGTTAAACTCGAAAACATCCGCGTCGCCCCCGACAGCATCACCAACATCGGCCGTCTCGACCCACAAAACAACCAGTGGTACATCAACGCCAACTACAAAACAGGCGACCTCATCCATATCCAAACCGAAGACTATTTCGAACCCACTGCCTTCTCCTCCAACTTCGATAGCACCGTCATCTGGGTCAAAAACGACCCCGACAATGCCTGCACCGGCCAAGGCTACGGCCGTATTCACATCAACGACAGCACCACCGTCACCACCTTCAGTATCCTAAAAGAGTTAAGCCCTGACCCAAAATCAGTACTCTACCTTGAGATGGACTACAAAAACGACTTCGAAATCTTCGTCAACATGGTAGGATTCCCTGTATCCTCCTCCGGCCAAGTCGAAACAAAATCCATCCAGAAACTCCACCCACGCAGCAACTGGAACAAAATCTATATCAACCTCGGCCGTGTCTGGGAACAATTCAACCACAATACCCCCCTCTCCATATTCTTCCAAGTCACCAACCCCGACCACAAAACCGGCGACATATTCATTGACAACGTCAAAATCATCGCCATCTAAATCTAACAAAACCTCAAATTAACGCCGCACCACTCACCCCCTCCCAACAGCAAACACTACTTCTGGTGCCTAAATCTACAACATCGTGAACACAAAAAAAATCACCCTCCGATACATACTCTTCGACCTTCTCAGCGCCATGGCAGCATGGGCGCTCCTGTTCCTGTTCCGCAAAGTGGGCTTCGAACACGTCACTTGGGCCGAACTCAACAACTCCCTGCCCGACGCCAACTTATGGCGCGGCCTCGTCATCGTCCCCTTGGGCTGGATAACTCTCTACACTCTCCAAGGCTCCTACAAAAACGTTCTGCGCAAATCGCGTCTCAAAGAACTTCAACAAACTCTCCTCGCCACCCTCATCGGCTCCGTTGTCCTCTTTTTCGCCCTGCTCCTCGACGACCAGGTGGGACCCTACCGCAACTACTACGTCTCCTTCCTTTTCCTTTTCTTTGTCCACTTTGGCCTCACTTACACTTGCCGTCTGCTCCAAACCTCATCACTCGTCAGAAAAGTGCATAACCGCCAGATAGGCTTCCCCACCCTCCTCATCGGCAGTCACAGCAAAGCCTACAAAACCTACCTCGACCTTGAAAACCAAGAGACCTACTCAGGCAATACCTTCGTCGGATTTGTCGAAGTAGAAGGCACTACCGATTGCGGTGCCTGCGAAAGTCGACTCACCGCCGTCATGCCCCGCCTCGGCACCACCAATGACGTACCCCAACTCATTGCACAACACCACATCGAAGAAGTCATAATAGCCGTCGAAGACACCGAACACACCCAAATACAACAAATACTCCGCATGCTCGACGGCTGTGGCGAAGTCATCATAAAAATCACCCCCGACGCGCGCGACATCATCCTCGGCATGGTACGCATCGACAGCATCTTCCACTCCCCTCTCATCACCATCAACACCCGCCTCATGGAGGAATGGCAATACAGCGTCAAACGCATGTTCGACATCATCCTCTCCCTGCTGGCCCTCATCCTCCTCAGCCCCGTCTTCCTCTTCACCGCCATCATGGTCAAATGCACCAGCCCCGGCCCCGTCTTCTACGCACAAGAACGCATCGGCTACCGTGGCAAACCATTCAAAATGCACAAATTCCGCAGCATGTATACCGATGCCGAAGCCTGCGGTCCAGCCCTCTCACGCGACGACGACCCACGCATCACACCCTTCGGACGCTTCATGCGCAAAGTACGCCTCGACGAAATACCCCAATTCTACAACGTTCTCAAAGGCACCATGTCAATAGTAGGCTACCGCCCCGAACGCCAATTCTACATCGACCAAATAGTGAAACGCTGCCCCGAATACCTCCTCCTACAACGCATCAAACCCGGCATTACCTCTTGGGGGCAAGTAAAATACGGCTATGCCAGCACTGTTGACGAGATGTGCGAACGCCTCAAATACGACCTCCTTTACATGGAAAACATGTCCATCACTACCGACCTCAAGATACTCATCTACACCGTGGGCATCATACTGCAAGGCCGCGGCAAATAAAACACTCCTAAAAACCCTTGACAAGAAACATTTTTCAATACATAAAACACATGAAAAAGAACCAATTACTCATTACCATCCTCGCTGGAGCCATGCTTCTGGCCTCCTGCGGCAACAAAGCCTCGCACCCCGTCCTTGCCACCCAGGCCGACACCCTCAGCTGGGCCATGGGCGTCAGCCTTGCAAAAACTGCACAAAGCGGTTTCTTCGAGTTCAACCAAGACCTGCTTGTCAATGCATTCGAAAGCCAAATGGCAGGCAAAGAACAACCCCTTTCTCAAGAAGAAATAGACCTCGCCTACCAATACCTCGCCATGTTGGCCGCACAGCAAAGCCGCCATATACAGGAACAGCAACAAAAAGAAGCCGAAACGAACGAGCCTGCACTGTTCGAGAAACTCAAATCCGAAAAGCCCAATCTGAAACAGGCTCCGCTTGGCTACTACTACGAGGTGCTGCAAGAAGGTAAAGGCCACAAAGCCACCGTGGGCAAACGCATCAGCATCGACTTCATTGCCTCCGAGCTCGCTACCGGCAAAGTGTTTGAAAACACCTATAACGACCACACCATTGTCCACGTACTTGGGAAACCGATGTTCGAAGGCATCCTCGACGGCCTCCAACTCATGAACGCCGGCAGCAAATACCGCTTCTACTTCCCCTCCAAACTGGTAAAGGGAGCCAGCGGCGTAGCCCCTTATACCCCCTTGGTATATGAGGTTGAACTGCACGAAATTTTCGAAGACTAAGCAACACAAACCCGAACCCAATACCCTAAACCGTATCAGGTGCATCCCGCCCGATACGGTTTCTTTTTGGCCTAAAGCCCACAACACCGAAATCTCCACCTCTCCCCGACCCAATACAAACACAGTAGTATAACATTACTTCCTCACTTGTTTCACACTCTAAAAGTGGAATACAAGTGAGGAAGTACGGTTATTTTAATGCCCAACGAGATAAGTTAGGCCGTTGGTATCAATAGCCGAGGATTTTGAGCATTGATTTGTGGCTTTGCTCTTTGGCGAACAGTTTGGTGACATATTCGCCGTTCTCATCCTTATCTATTATAATGTGCTTGGGCGCGGGGATGAGGCAGTGCTGAATGCCGCCATAGCCGCCAAGGCTCTCTTGATAAGCCCCGGTATGGAAAAATCCAATATAGAGGGGGTCGTCCTTTTGTAGTTTGGGAAGGAAGATGGCGTTGGCGTGCGAATCGGCGTTGTAGTAGTCTTCGCTGTCGCAGGTCAGACCGCCGAGGAATACGCGCTGGTACTCGCAATCCCAGTGGTTGACAGGGAGCATGATGAAACGCTGGTTAATGCCCCAAGTGTCGGGAAGCGTAGTTATGAACGAGCTGTCAATCATATACCAAAGCTCGCGGTCGTTTTGTTGCTTTTGGTCGAGGATGCTGTAGAGGGTTGCACCGCTTTCGCCCACGGTGAAACTGCCGAATTCGGTGAAGATATTCGGTTCCTCAACACCACGGATGGTGCAGATATTTTTGATTTGCGCGAGCACTTCCTCCGACATGTATTCATAGTCGTAGGTGGCGGCGAGGGAGGTTTTGCAGGGGAATCCACCTCCGATATTGAGTGAATCGAGGTCAGAGCAGACCCGTTTGAGGTCACAGTATACATTGACGCACTTGGATAGTTCGTTCCAGTAGTAGGCGGTGTCGCGGATACCGGTGTTGATGAAAAAATGCAACATCTTAAGTTTGAACTTAGGATTGTTTTTAACCTGTTCTTCGTAGAAACTGACGATGTCGCTGTAGCGCATGCCGAGGCGCGAGGTGTAGAAATCGAACTTAGGTTCCTCCTCAGAGGCAATACGGATGCCGAGTGACATGGGCTGCTCTGGGTTTTGAAGCAGGCGGTCGAGAGTGTAGTACTCGTTTTTATTGTCGAGAACAGGCACCACGTTGGCAAAACCGTCGGAATGAAGAGCAACAATGTTCTCAATGTATTGCAACCGTTTGTAGCCATTGCACACAATAAAGATGTCTTTGGTTACAAGCCCTTGAGCATAAAGTTCCTGTATCAAGTTAATGTCGAACGCTGAAGAAGTTTCGAGATTGATATCGTTCTTGAGGGCTTCTTCGAGCACAAAACTGAAATGGCTCGACTTGGTGCAGTAGCAATAGTTGTAAGTGCCCTTGTAGTCGGTTTTAGCAATTGCGACGTTGAACATACGCTTGGCGCGCTGGATTTGGGAGGTTATTTTAGGGAGGTAGGTTATTTTCAAGGGCGTTCCATACTGTTTGATGACCTCCATGAGGGGAATGTCGTGATAATAGAGTTCGCCGTCCTCAGTGCGGAATTCATCTTGAGGAAAGTCGAAGGTTTGGTCAACCAAATCGTAGTATTTGTTTTTCATCCGAGTAAGTTTGTTTGTTATTAAAAATAGCATCCGAGAGACCCAGATTGCACCTGAAGCACTGGATGCGATTGCGCTGCAAAGGTACATCTTTTTGTAGACAAACAAAGAAAAAAAGTAGAAAAAAGCAAAAAAAAATCAGCCGGAATATATTTCCGGCTGATTTAAAGCGATATAGGTTGATACTATTTAACTATCAACTTGCGGGTGCAGATGGTTCCATCTGTATCGATGTTGACAAAATAGACTCCCTTGGGCAGATTTTGGAGAGAAATGGTGGCAGATTGTGCATTGGGTTTGGCACTGTAGACGGTCTGCCCGACAAGGTTGATGAGACGGAGGCTGTTGATGCGTTCGGCCTGGATGGTGACACGGTCGTCAGCAGGGTTGGGGAAGAGTTTGACGCGGTCGTCAGCCTGTGCAGAATGGATGTCCAAACCTGTGATGGTAATATCTTGGGTTGAGCAGCAGCCGTTACGGCAGCCAGTTACGGAGTATTGGCTACCCTCTTCGGGACAAACAACTATACAAGCAGTCGAATCGCCGGTGTTCCACTCGTAGTGCCAAGCACCCCGGGCCTCGAGAAGTAAGCAACCGCCTACCACACGGTGTCCGATGGTGCGTATTTGCAATTGAGGAGCATTCACAACCTCAAGGGCAAGATAGGTATAGGGAACACTTGTGGTGTCGCAGAAATAGAATGAACCCACCTCGTCGGTAGAGACTTCTTGACCAAAGACAGTATATGGTTCGTTCTGGCAAATGGTGTCAACATAATAGTCGATGGGTGTACCGGCATAAGGAAGATAGATGTCGTCGATCCAAGCACAGTCACTGCCAGAGGCGGTATAGCGGTCCTTGGAATAGGAGAAGGAGAAGATGTGGGTTCCAGCGGTAACGGGATAAGAAACGCGAGCCCAGTCCCTTTCACCTGAGGCGGAAAGAAACTCGTTGCCGTCGACAAAGAATTTCAATTTGTCATAGTTATTCTCGCTCGACACTTTGTATGCAAAACTGATGCTGTCGTCAACGGAGGAGGTCCAAGTAATGGAAATACGAGACTCTCTACTGTTGGGAAGATTCTGGGCACTGCGGGCTGAGAATTGACCGTTGTAGGGGTTTACATTGGTGATTTCCCAAGCATTGGAACTCAACTGCCAGTTGAACTTGGACAGGGTGCCTGTTTCGAAATCTTCGATGTCGCTGCCACCATGGCGGAACGATAAATTGCCGACAAGGAAGGTGTCGACACCGTCGGTGGCAAGGAGGGCAAAGGAAAGAAGGGTGTTGGGGAGAGAAGAACTCATGTTGATATTGAACGAGCACTGAGCCTCACGCCCGGGTTGGATTACTCCGATGGTCTGAGCAGCGGGTTGGTCGGCCATAAAGCCGTAGAGATTGGGGAGCAGGAAGGTGAGCGACTGAGTCGGAGCACTGCCGTTGTTGCGCAGTTGGCAGGTAATGACATTGGAGGAGCCCGTATGGAGAACCGGATCAACCTCGTAGTTGACCAATTCTAAAATCGGGGACGCGGCTATGAGTCGGACTCGCTTGGAGGAGGTTCCTTCGCCAAAATCGACAAGTGCGGTGAGTTGGACGGAGCTTTTGTCTTTGTAGGAGTCAGGGACATAGGAGAGCCAGACATCGGAGAGGACAAGGCTGTCGCCAGAGGCGATGTTGCCGAATGGGAGGTCGGGCTGGGCTATGACGATGCCTTCAGAAACGGGAGAAAGCGTGACGTGGCCATAGGTGGCATCGGTATTGCCGATGTTCTTGAGTACGACATCGAAAGTGGTAGCCTGGCCAGGGATGATTTTACCCGAGGAGGGGACACAACTGGAGACTACGACGAAGCAGCCATCGGTGACGACAACTTCAACAGTCTGGAAATAAGGTTTGTAGTTTTGAGCCCATACGGAGAGTTGATATTCTCCGACTTCAAGATCGGTGGGCAAAGTGAGAACGGCGGAGCCAGAGCCGTCGGCATAGGCTGCGGAGATGAGGTCAAGGGTTACGGGGTTGACTAATGCGACATAGGCATATTCGGGAACAGTGACAGAATAACTTTCGGTGCCATAGCTGATGAGAGATTGAGCGTTGACAGTCATTTCGGAAGCAGGACCAGCCCAAGGAATGAGCGAAGGATCGCCAAAGAGTTCGTAGATTTCCCAGTAGTAATGGGTATAGGAACCATAGGATTGGACGGCAGTGTTACCGGCAGTGATCATGGATCCGGCAGTATTATGCCAGGCGGAGAAAGGTTCGTTGTGAGTGTGGAAGAGGCGGTCGTACATGCCGAGGTTGTAGGGGTTGTAGGTGGTGTTCATAGTGTTGGAGAAGTTGCTGCGAACGCCTACCGCCCAGCAGAAGTCGTGAGGCCAATAGGTAGAGTTGGTTGCACCGATATAGGTTACAGCACCGGCATTGGAACCTTTGCGGAGAACAGCTTCGCCAAGACATGCATCGTAGGAAGTTGTGTTGAACTTGCCTGACAGGCAGCAGTTGCCAATCATAACAGACGGCATGTTGTTGTTGGTCATAGAACCAGCATTGGTGGCTGAGAAGGAGGGGGTGCTCCAACTGTCGTCATAGCCATGGGCACTGTAGTTTAACCATCCGCAACCATTGTTATAGATTTGACGGAGGGCACTGGCAGATGCTGAAGTCTGGCTGTTGCCAGTGACGTAGACTCCAACGGGAGCAAAGGAGACGTTGTTTTTATAGTAATAGATTGAGGAGAAATTGTGGGCGGTATTGATATAGGTGGAGGCGATATAGTCCATGGCTGGGTCGGCATAAGTGTAGGCATTGTCACCAACACGACCGGCATCCTCACCAGCAATAAGTGCAGCCTTACCGAGGTAGCGGTCATCGGGGAAATCATAACGTTCGTAGAGGATGGTTTTATCTATCTGGGGCTGGAGTTCAGCACTGTTGCGGGCGGAGAAACGACCGTAGTAGCAATCGGGAAGATGGTCGCCATCGGTCCAAGAGGCGAAATAGAGATCGGTGACATGATCGGTAGCGGGGCTGCTGCAGCGGGCGTTGAAAGCAGGAATCTGGTTGTGGTCGCCGACCAAAAGCAGATAGGTAGGAGCAGGCAGTTCTTCGGTGGCATTGGTATAGAAGCATTTGATATAGTTGGCAATGTCGGTGTTGGTAGTGCCGACGTTGTCATCATCGGTGTAGGCCACGGTCACAATAAAACCCTGACTTTTCTTCCAGTTGATAAGGGAGTCGAGCTGTCCTCTGAAACTTGAGTGGGAGACAATGAGATAGTGGATGGGGGCATCGCGGCGGACGGCTTTTTCGCCTGGGACAGTGGCAAGAACCTGATGACCAATGGAGAAGTCGGGAGTATGGTAGAGGCGATGGAGGCGATGGGTGGCAGCAACATCGGCATTTTTATAAGTAAGCTTGATGGTCATGGAGATTGTTTTCGCAAGTTCCCCGGTTACAGGATTGTAGGCAACCGGTGAGATGCGCAGGAGGGCAAGATTGCGGTCACGAGCGACACCGAGAGGTTCAATCCAGGCTAATTCTTGGGAGTAGAATTTGTTGGTGGAATAGATTGTACTGTCCATGACAAAAGGCAAGGCTTCACGGTCGGCCTTGGAAGGGGCAGGCTGAACGGGCATGAGGGGATACTCGCATGTGCCTTGAGGGGTTGTCTCGGTGCGAACGTCGGTGACTTCGACCTGCACAGAGGCTCCGGCAGGAATCTCGATGAACTCGGAATAGATGGGTAGGTTGGGAGTTCCCAACTGCGTGGAAGGAGTGGCACCCGGGAAGGATACCACACTGAAAGTTTGACCATTGGCTTGACGAGTGTCGAAGCTAAGGTCGGGCATAACAAAAGTGCACACGGCTGCATCGTAGCCACTGCTTTTAACCTTAAGGTTCTGAGCAGTAACAGCCTGCTGAGCGAGCATGAAGATGCACATTAAGATTGTCAATAAGCGGATTTTCATAAGAATAAGATGATTATTGAATACAACTAATTATTTTAATGTTAAAGAATGGTTTCGGTAGGGAACATTTTTTGCCAAGGCTGGGGCGCAGTGATGGTAACTGTCTCATGGCGGACAGGGTGCTCAAATGTCACGCTGTAGGCATGAAGAGAGATGCTGCCATCTGGGTTGGAACGGGGGGCTCCGTATTTCAAATCGCCTTTTACCGGGCATCCCATGTGGGCAAGTTGGCATCGAATTTGGTGATGCCGTCCGGTGTGGAGTATGATTTCAAGCAGGTGGTATCCACCTGTTGAGGTGGCAAGGAGTTTATAGTCAAGGGTTGCCAACTTGGCCTCAGGATTGGACTTGTCGGCAGTGACGAAACTTTTATTGAGTTTGGGGTTGCGCATGAGGTAGTCTTCCAAACGGCCATGTAATGCAGGGGGACGCTGAAGAACGACGGCACGGTAGATTTTCTGAAAGTCGCGCTCTTTTATCAGTTGGTTCATACGGGAAAGGGCTTTGCTGGTTTTAGCAAAGAGCACTACACCGCTGACGGGGCGGTCAAGCCTATGGATTACACCACAGAAGACGTTGCCGGGCTTGTTGTCGCGCTGCTTGATGTATGCCTTGATGAGATCGGCAAGACAGGGGTCGCCGGTTTTGTCGGCTTGGACAATCTGCCCAGGTAGCTTGTTGAGAGCAAGGAGGTGGTTGTCTTCGTAGATTATTTGGTCAGAGAGGTTCACGGCTTGACGCTTATTGAGAATTACTGTTCGGCTGTTTGAGGCTGTGGAGCATCGACTTCGGGTGGAGGTAGAATGGTACAAACGGGGGAGATGGCATTGCGGACAATGTCCTGAACCTCGACGTTGATAAGGAAATGCTTGGGAACAAAAATGTCGACACGTGAGCCGAACTTGATAAATCCCATTTCTTGATTCTGACGCACCTGCTCACCTTGGCGGGCATAACAAACAATTCGACGGGCCATTGTACCAGCCACCTGACGAATGAGAATTCGCTGCCCGTCGGCAAGAAGAAGACCTGTGGAATGATGTTCGTTGAGGACGCTTGACTTGGGGTAGGAAGCCACGAAGTAGTTGCCTCGATGGAACTTGGTGTACTCAACGATGCCATCACAAGGATAGCGGTTGACATGAACGTCGGTGCCATTCATGAAAATGCTGATTTGGAGGCACTCACCCTTGATGTATTCCTTTTCAAGAGTTTCCTCAATAGCGACAACGGTACCATCGGCAGGGGCGATGAGTTGTTGCTCGGAAGAGGTGAAAATGCGTCGGGGAATGCGGAAGAAGAGCGACACAAGCACCCAGAAGACCAGGAGTATAGTGATAAAGAGGAAGTGAAAAAAGGTCCAATGATCAACAAAGAATATCATGGCGGCATAGATAACCAGCACCACGGCCAGCAATCCAAGTATTAACTTACGTCCTTCTTTGTGTATATACATATTGTGGTATTATTAATATTATTAATTATTCATATAATAAATATATAACAATAAGCACTCACTACAGGGAGGATGAACAGGAGACTGTCAAAACGGTCAAGGAAACCGCCATGGCCAGGCATGATGTTACCAGAATCTTTCAGTCCTACTGAACGTTTCAGCATCGATTCGGTCAAGTCGCCAAATGTTCCTACAACGCTGCAAACCACGGCAAGCACTAACCAATCGTACCATTCTAAAGTGGTGTGGAAAAGGGGACCGACCAAGAGTCCCGTGGCGATGGCAGCGGCAACGCCAATGGCAGTGCCCTCCCAGGTCTTGCCGGGCGAATGGCGGGGCCACATCTTGTGCTTACCAACCAGCGAACCGCCCATGTAGGCGAAAGAATCGTTCACCCACACCATAATGATACACATAACCAACACATTCACACCATAATGGAGGAATAGCATAAGAGCCAACGGCAATGCTGCATAGAACATGGGAAGCAATGTATGCATGGCATCGGCGAAAGGCTGTTGCGACTGGCGCCACAGTTGAACGCCCAACGAAACCACAACCGAAACACCCAACATCCATCTTAGGAATAGAACATTATGAAAAATCCACACGGCAATCATTAGTGCGACAAAGGCATAACCTAACGGTTTGACAGGACGGGCATTCTGTTTTTCCACTATACGATAGTACTCGAAAGCACACCCTTCGGCCACAAAAAGTGCAAAGGCTGACAGAATGATGATGCCCCATGTATTCCCAACCAGGAGTCCACTGTAAATGGAACCAAGGAAGAGCAAAGCATATACCGTTGCGCTGGCAGTTCTAATCCAAAAGGTTTTCATATTGGCAATAATCTAATTGATTCAATCACTTATTATTTATGTTGTAGCGTCAGGTGTAGCGTCTGACTGCGAAGGAACGTCTGCGTTGTCCGGTTCCGTTGTCGGAGTTTCAACGTCTTGAGACTCGGTTTTTTCAGCAAGTTCAGGAGCATTTGCAGCCTCTTTTTCTTTAAGTTGTGCGGCTATGACATCCGCCTCTCTCGGTCCGTAGATGCGTTCTAAGTCGTCGCGGAACAGAACCTCTCTTTCATACAATTGTCCAGCCAACTCATCCAACTGGGAGCGATGGCTCATAATAATCTCCTTTGCGCGGGCATAAGCCTCTTCCACAATACGGTTTACTTCAGAGTCAATCACTTCCGCAGTCTTGTCACTGAAGGGCTTGGTAAACCCATAGTCAGACTGTCCTGACGAGTCGTAGAAACTGATATTGCCGATTTTGGGGCTCATACCGTAATAGACGACCATCGACTGAGCCATCTTGGTGGCACGTTCCATGTCGTTAAGGGCACCTGTACCCACTTCACCGAACACAACTTCTTCGGCAGCACGGCCAGCCATGAGGCTTGTCATTTCATCGAACATCTGGGCGTAAGTAGTAAGATGCCGTTCATCGGGAAGATACCACGCAGCACCGAGTGAGTTGCCACGAGGGACAATCGTCACTTTTATCAAGGGGTTGGCCCAACGCAACAACCAGCTAACCGAGGCATGGCCGCTTTCGTGGTAGGCAACAACACGTTTCTCATGTTCTGTCAGCACCTTGGTACGTTTTTCCAATCCACCCACAATGCGGTCTACAGCATCGAGAAAGTCTTGGCGTCCAATCTTATGCTTACCTTTGCGGGCAGCACAAAGGGCTGCCTCATTACACACATTGGCAATGTCGGCACCCGAGAAACCAGGCGTTTGCTTGGCAAGGAAATCCACATCGACAAACTCGCTGTCACCCTTGTCGGTATTAAGTTTCAGGTTGCGCATGTGAACTTGGAAAATAGCTTTACGCTCTTCAAGATCAGGCAACTCCACATATATCTGGCGGTCGAAACGGCCTGCCCGCAACAATGCCTTGTCGAGAACATCAGCTCTGTTTGTCGCAGCCAAAACGATAACATTGGTTCCGCTGCTGAAACCATCCATTTCGGTAAGGAGTTGGTTCAGTGTATTCTCGCGTTCGTCATTAGCATTGCTGAGTCCTGCATGACCACGGGCACGACCCACAGCGTCGATTTCATCAATGAAGATAATACACGGAGCCTTCTTTTTAGCCTCTTCAAAAAGGTCTCGCACTCGCGAAGCACCCACACCGACAAACATCTCCACAAAATCGGAACCCGACATAGAGAAGAACGGTACATTAGCTTCGCCTGCGACAGCCTTGGCTAGCAGAGTCTTACCCGTACCCGGAGGCCCTACCAAGAGCACTCCCTTGGGAATCTTACCACCAAGGTCGGTATATTTCTTGGGGTTCTTCAGAAAATCAACCACTTCCATCACCTCTTCTTTGGCACCAGCCAAACCTGCAACATCCTTGAATGTCACATTGGTGGGAGTTTTTCCGTCATAGACTTTGGCCTTATTCTTCCCTACGCCGAAAATGCCTCCGCCGCCGCCCATCTGACGCTGCGACAAACGGCTCATAACGATGAAGAAAAGTATCAAAATCAAGAACGGTCCGAAGACAATGAAAATATCGCGCCACATACTTGTGCGCTCCTCAGGTGTGAGGTCGATTCTTTGTCCCGTGCGTTCTTCCACTTTCTCAAGGTCTTTTTCGAAGCTTTCAAAAGTGACAAACTCATATTTATAGAACCCGCCTTCTGGTATCTCTTGTCCCAACATGTTGCGGCCCACCAGGTCTTTGTAACTGGTATCAGACTGCAGAGCAGACTTCTTGATGTATACCTCGGCATATTTTTGATTGACAATAACTATTTTAGAGTAGTCCTGTTTCTCAAGTATCGACTCTAATTTTGCCCACTTGATAGGCTTGGTGGCACCGCCGCCATCCTGTCTGAAAAGCATCCCGCCCAGTCCTATGAGGATGACGCCATATATCACATACATCACCCACCCTTTCTTAGGCTGCTGCATCTTGTTGCCTCCTTGAGGCTTGCTATCGTTGTTCTTCTGTTGTGGCATTGTGTTAATTAATTAATTCTTTCCAAAAGCGATTTGCGAGTGGTGAATCAACCATCCACCTCTCATCCAATCACCTCATCCTTTCGGCATCCTCCCACAGTTGCTCCAGTCTATAAAACTCGCGCTTGGGTTGCAGGAATATATGAACAACCACGTCGAAATAATCCATCAAAATCCACTCGGCGTTCATATACCCCTCTACCTTCGACGGGTTAAGCCCGGTGGCTTTCTTCACTACCTCATGAACATGGTCACTCAACGCACTCACGTGCGCCGGCACATTTCCCGATGCTATCACAAAAAACGCAGCAGGCGCGCTTTGCAGATTACGCATATCGAGTATCTGTACGTCTATTCCCTTCTTTTCATCCAATGCTTGCGCGGCCAACTTGGCCAATACTTCCGATTCAGTCATTTATCTCTTTAGCAATAAGTGTTCTTTTTCCGTTTTGTTCTGTTATTTCGACCCTTACATAATGCTCGGGCAATAATTGTTCAATCTTCTCTGTCCACTCGGTGAAACAATAGTTTCCGCTGTAGAAATATTCCTCATAGCCTATGTCATACGCTTCGCCGGGGTCTTTTATTCTGTAGAAATCAAAATGATACACCGGCTCACCCTCACTTGTGGTATATTCGTTGATAATGGCAAACGTCGGACTGCACACATTCTCTTCCACTCCCAACTGAGCACAAATCTCCTTTATCAGCGTAGTCTTGCCAACACCCATCTTGCCAAAAAAGGCAAAGAATCTCTCTTCACTGAAAGTACTCAGCAAATCCGATGCCACCGACGGCAACTGTTCCAAATTGTCAAAAACTCTTTCCAATGTCTTTTCTCTTTCCTATCTCAATCTGTCGGCTGCACGGACTTTTTCCTCATCTTTTTTAATGGAACGTTGTGCCAAGAACATCAGCACAATAGCCACAATCATAGCCCATGTGGCAATACCGTATGTCGTCTTCACATCGGTGCCAGCCATGGCCTGTGTGGCTTGGTCCACGAACGAATCCACTGCCCAGATAAACACCAGGAATATGTCTATCACGCCCAGCAGAAAACCAACTGCCACCACGCGCATCTGGCGTACTCTGTTCTTATACAAGAAGATACTGCCCAATGCAATCAGTGCGGCAACAATCGTGAGGGCTATCAGCGGCCACGTATTGACGTATGCCCGCTGGCCTATCTCAACCGGTTCACCGTTAAGTATTTGCGACATTGTCTCAGGAACCTCCTTGGCAACGAGTCTCAAATGCCCAGTAACGGGCACTCCAAGCGGAGCCTTCGCCTCGAACGAAGCTATCGGAAACATAAAACTGACTGCAAACGCACATGCTGCCAATATCAGAAAGATGGTTTGTTTTCTCTGTATCATAGTATTATGTTATTTATTTTTTCAATTTTTTATTCGAACTTAAACTTAAAGTCGGCAATATCTGCGGCATTACGGTAATGCCACTTGCCCAGCACCTTACCCTTCTTCAACAGAATGAATCCCGGATTCGAACGCAGCATCGTCTCTATCGCGGTAGCGTCGGCAAAATAAAACTCCAGATTATCCAACTTGTTGTCATAAAGGAACATCTCCACATCCTCGGGCAACGCCGAACTGAGCACCACCATCTGCAATCCATTCTCTTCGGCAATTTCCATCGCCCGCTGCATGCTCTCTATGCCTTTCGCATTCATCTTCTCCAAATGGTGTATCGTGGAAATCAGCAGATATTCGTCCGAACACAGCAACTCTTTCGCGTGGTCGTTCATATCCATGTCCAGCATCGAGAATCCATCTGCCTTAATCTCATGAGGATCAACCACCCGGCTGCTCTCCCACTCCCATGCCTGCTCCCATGCCGGGTCTTCCATCTTCTTGACCAACTCCGCCGAAAGGAACTCTTCCGTCTCACCAGTTTCCTTGTTCCGGTAGGTCACGTAACTCTTCACTTCGTCGTTGTCGCTCACATCCACCATCTGGTTGCCCACCTTCCAGGGTCTGAAATCTATACAAGGCTCGTTGTTAATATTGTACACGCCAAATATCACCATAATCACGATGGCGAAAACCATTATCAGCACATCGCGTTCAAAGCGTTTCTTGCGGAAAATGTTCCTCGTCAGGAATATCCACACCGTCGGCACGTCAAGCACTATATTCTTCCAGAACGTCTGCCAATTTGTCAGTTTTATGGCGTCGCCGAAACAACCGCAGTCCGTCACCTTGTTGGTGATGGCATCCACCAGCGTCGTAACGGTGAAGAACAGCATCATCAGCACCAGCAGCCACGCACTCAAACGGCGAAAAGCACCAAACAGCAACATCACACCCACCGTAAACTCTAACACAATCAGAACCATCGACATCAACGGAGCCAGTGGCACCAACCACTCAAAGCTCACACCGAAAAACGACCATGCTGTCAAATATTCTGTAATCTTGAATGCTGTCCCCATCGGGTCGACGCCCTTCACAAATCCGGAGAAGATAAACACCAACCCCACAAACACACGGGCTATCACATTCAATGTCCAGTTCAACTTTGTTTCTTCAATCTTCATATTCTTATCATATTTTACTCGTTAACAATGGTTGCCGTAGTCTCAGCCATTCTTTTCCTCCTCAGCCCCGGCACCCCTTCTTATCAAACAGAAGATGGAATAGTTGATAATGTCCATATATCCACCTTCCACTCCTTCCGAAACAAGCGTATGCCCCTCGTTGTCTTCTATCTGTTTGATTCGACGCAGTTTCATCAGTATCAGATCCACCATCGACCCCACCCGCATCATGCGCCAGGCCTCGCCATAGTCGTGGTTCTTGTCCAGCATCAACTCAGCTGCACGAATCAAATGCTTGTCATACAACTCCATGGCTCTCTCCAATGGCAAATCCTTCCCGTCGTCGGGTCCCAGCTCCTGCTGTATCAGTGCCATCACGGCATAATTCACCATCGCTATAAACTCAGCATCTAAATTCTCTCCCACCCTGTTCTCACCACTCTCTTCTATACTGCGAATCCTGTTGGCCTTGATAAAAATCTGGTCTGTCAGCGACGGGAGCCTCAACACCCTCCATGAGGTGCCGTAATCCCGTGTCTTTTTCTCATATATGTCGCGGCATCGGGCCATCACAGCCTTGAACTCCCGCTTGGTTCGCGGAGTCTCTTCTGCCATCTTATTTTCGTTTATTGTCGTCATAATAGCATAACCCAAAACGTCATTTTGTTTTTTTTATTGCTGTAACACAATTAAAAAACAAAAAAAACGTTTTTACATACAAAAAACAAAGATACACATTTTTTTCCATTCATGAACTATCCGATTCAATTTTCCCCTTTCACCATTCAATGCCTTCGGCGTTCGGCAACCTTCCAACGCCCAGCCGTCATGGGCATTCTCAACGCCACCCACGACTCTTTCTACGACGGTGGCCGCTACAACACACCGCAAGCCCTTATCACCCATGCCCGGCAGCTCCTGGCCGACGGCGCCGACATCCTCGACCTCGGTGTCATGTCCTCGCGTCCCGGTGCCGACATCCTGCCGCCTGACCAAGAGGCCGAGAAACTCGCCTCTCTCGTCGCCCTCCTCCGCAGCCACTTCCCCGACACCCTCATCTCTGTCGACACCTGCCAAAGTCTCCCTGCCGCCCGTGCCGTCGAAGCCGGTGCCGACATCGTCAACGACATCTCCGGCGGTCAAATCGACCCCCAAATGCTCCCCACCGTCGCCTCCCTCCGCGTCCCTTATATTCTCATGCACATGCGCGGCACCCCGGCCACCATGCAACTGCCCGAAAACACCCGCTACCACGACATCATTGACGACCTCTCCGCCTACTTCGAGGAGAAAATCAACCTCCTACACACCCTCGGCTCCAACCAGGTCATCCTCGACCCTGGTTTCGGCTTCGCCAAAACCCTCGACCAAAACCACGAACTCCTCCACCGCCTCCCCCAACTCATCGCCCGCTTCCCCCAACTCCCCATGCTCGTGGCTCTGTCCAACAAATCCATGATTACCAAACGGCTTGCCACCTTCCCCGACCTCTGCGGACCCGCCACTCCTCCCCTCCCCGACTCCGAACTCGGCACCCTCGTTCTCAACACCGTCGCCCTCTGCGGCGGTGCCTCCCTCCTCCGCGTCCACACTCCACGCCCCGCCCGCCTCGCCATCAACCTCCTTTTCGGCTGAAACACCTATTCCCCCCATAAACCTATATTTTTGTTGCCA
>JAEEGL015424250.1_pt1 | contig 27707 bp, 17 predicted proteins | sample 9134231 | NCBI WGS metagenome assembly JAEEGL01 (sample SAMN16246548, study PRJNA631951) | gut metagenome | biome: gut microbiome; feature: rumen; material: fiber-attached | host: Bos | place: Iran: Karaj | collected 2018-10
AGCATTTCTGTATGGCTGGAGTACGATTTCACAGAGGGGACACATGATTTTTCCTTATCGAACAAATCAAATCTATGAAACGAGTGTTTCAACTGACGAAATTTGTGCTGGAACATTGAGTGTGAAATATACAGGTTAAATGAAAACAGCAAACACCATCGCCCCTGCAGCATCATAAAAATCCCTACTATGGTGTTCATCTTCTGCTTGAGCCCGAAAAACTAGGGGGTGCGGTCATCCTGACCGCATTAAACCGTGCGAAGCGCGGCAAACCGTCCACTTGGAAACAATCGGCATGGTATCTAAAGACTAACTCAGAACTAAAATGAAGGCTAAATGCCAAAAACGTCAGAAAAATAGTAAAACATCAATAATAACCATTCTAAAACCTATACAACCAATGAAAAAGAATTATATCTGCATCCTATTGACAATAGCCATGTTATTGTTTTGTAGGTTAACTACGTATGCTCAAAACACACAATCTGTAAAGAATAGTCCTAACTTCTCACCTTGGAAAAAACTAGGATGGGATACAGGTACATACTATATCCTTGGTGATGTCAATGGCGATGAGCATGTCGATATCTCTGATATCGTGGCGATTATAAACCTTATCGCTCAGAACGACAAGAGCAATCAACGCGCAGACGTAAACGAAGATGGAGAAATCGATATCTCCGATATCGTGAAGGTTATCAATATCATGGCTAATGTCAAACCTCTTTCCATTGATCAGAACACGCTAGAATTATCAACAGGAGAAAGCAAGGTGGTAAATATTTTGTCTGGAAACGGCTCTTATGATGTATATAATAATAACCCAACTGTCGTCTCTGTTGATCAATATGTGTCTGGATCTGGTGGTGGAGGTCGCTTGCCTGAATATAATCGAAATCCGTCTAGAATAGTTCAATATGTATCTGATTCTGGTGGTGGAGAAAGGTGGGGAAAACAAAAAATCAACTTACGTAAAAAACCCACAGAAGGTCAAACAACAGTCAGCACTATAGATGAAACCCATGCTCATTATACATGGATTCAAGGGCTTATAATCACGGCTTTGCAGCCGGGTATGGCAGTCGTCAGAATCAAGGATAGAGATAACGGTCAGGAACAGGCAATTAACGTAACTGTAAAACCCAGAACATGTGATTATTTCTATCCAGAACATAGTGAAATCATTTCCGGAACTTCGGTCGCATTCAGGTTTACTGTTACTCATCCTTGGACGGGAGAATTCAGTTGTCGCATAAACTTAAGCGAACAATCTGATATGACTGAAATTGTTAAAACTGCCGATATTATTGTAAATGGAACAAAGGGAGAGCAAACCGATTATAATCAGGATGGTAAAATCATCACTTTTGCTAACCTTAAGCCTAACACATATTATTATTGGAGTATTTCATATTTCGACAAGAATGAAAATACTTCGATTCAATGTTATAATGATTATTTTATTTCTGGTCCAGATATAACTGAGTTACCTAATTTGTGCCCAGATTCCAACCATCCTCATATCATAGATATGGGGGTAGCAGGAAAGTGGGCTTGCTGCAATGTGGGGGCTTCTGCTCCATGGGAACACGGCGGATATTATGCCTGGGGAGAGACAGATGAGAAGGATTATTTTGATTGGAGCAACTATATTTATTGCGAAGGCAGTTTTAACACCTGTCATGATTTAGGGACAGATATCGCAGGAACTGAACAAGACGTTGCCTTCATGAAGTGGGGTGCCGATTGGCGGATGCCGAGTATAAATCAACTGGAACTTCTGATTAGCAACTGCTCAAGCGAATGGATTACCATTTGTGGTATAAACGGGAGAAAGTTCACAGCCCCTAATGGCGGCACAATCTTCATACCTGCTTCTGGTTACCGCTGGAAAAATGATGCCGTTGAGGTCGGTGAAAATGGCATTTATTGGTCATCAACAGAATACCCAGTTATTGACAGTGCAAAATACCTGAGTATTGATAGCGATGATGTGTGCAGCTGGAATTACTATCGCAGTTATGGTCGGAGTGTGCGACCCGTCTATTACGAAGACCCCGCAGTTTCTGCCGGTCTGTGTCCTGATTCCAACCATCCTCATATTATCGACATGGGAGAAGCAGGCAAATGGGCTTGCTGCAACGTGGGGGCTTCTGTACCATGGGAACAAGGTGACTATTACGCTTGGGGTGAGACAGAAACGAAAGATTCTTATCAATGGAACAACTATATTTATTGTGACGGCAGTGAGGACTCCTGTCATGACATAGGCAATGACATCGCCGGGACTGACTATGATGTTGCCTATATGAAATGGGGTGGAAACTGGTGTTTGCCTAATAATGATCAGTTTGAACTTTTGAATAATAATTGTTCTGTTGAAAAAACAAATATTAATGGAGTAGTTGGTAGAAAATATACATGTTCAAACGGAGGATCGATTTTCCTGCCTGCAGCCGGTTGGTTTTCGAACGAAGAGAATAATTACAACGGAAAAGAAGGATATTACTGGTTATCCACTTTGTACCCCAGTAGAATTAATTCAAACAAATCTTTTGCCAGTGCTATCATAATTGAACTTATCCAACCAGGGTGGGGAGGCATTTATCGTTGCCTTGGCTGTCCAGTCCGTCCCGTCCAGTCCGACTATACCCTTGGTTTTTGCAATGTCGTTTCCCCTACCAGTGGTACAACCTTAGAAGACACCTCGGTGTTGTTTGATTTCTCGATTAATCCCCTCTGGAACGGTTCAACAATCATAAGGATAATGCTTAGTGAGGATCCAGAGATGAAGAAAACCAGCAACATCAACTACACACTCAACGGTCGCGTCGGAACACCCTGTTATCACAACGCCGACATCTCGGGTCTGAATCCGAACACAAAATACTATTGGCGTATGGCATACTACGACTGGGACAATGACACCTACGTCTATTGCTCACCCGTCAGCTGGTTCATGACAGGAAACGAATGAGTGACGGAAAGCGGGAAGTCACTTACCCGAGTCGCACGATGACAAACCTCACAACACCAGACTTGCAATAAAAAACGAAAAACAAATAACGACTAAAAACGACATACATCATGAAACTTAGAAACCTGATATTCCTGTTGCTGACTGTCTGCGGCATCACCACTGCATCCGCACAGTCGCTCGTGCTCCGCCACCGTGACGGAACCGCATCCGTAGTCCGCGTGACCGACAGTCTCCGCCTGCAGACAGCCAGTGGCCACATTTCTGTAATCTCCGGGACGGACACACAGACCTTTAACAACGACGACATCCTCTCCATCACCTACCGCAAAGGCAAGAGTGACGTGAACCGCGACTACAAGACGGACATCTCCGACGTGGTGGCGGTCATCAACACAATAGCCGGCAGCGGCAAAGAGCCGGCTGAAAGCGGCGTTGCCGACGTGAACGGCGACGGAAAGACCGACATATCCGATGTGGTGTCCGTCATCAACGTGATGGCAGGAACGGACAACACCCCGCTTCCCGACATCCCTGCCGAGGACGCTGACTACACGTCGGAGACGGGCAACGCCTTCTACATCTACCGCAACGACGGCGACTTCAACGCCTTCCTGCGTGATGATGCCGACAGCATCTCGTTCCGCGGCAACTGCCAGCTTGTGCATACCCCCGACAGCACATACTCAATTCCGTTCGCAGCCATCGACAGCGTGAGTTTCCGCAAGCCTGAGATAAAATACAAGGATAATGTGTTCCATATCACCGACGCCCATCTGCCATACGTTCTCAGTGCGGATGACGAGTCCGTGACTTTCTCTTCAGCACTTCCCGTCGGGATGCGTCCGGCTGTCGGGCAGGTGATGGTGAGCGACACGTTTGACGAGCCGTTCGAAGACGGTTTTATGGGGACGATATCAGGCATCGATGAAAGCGGACAGGGAATAGTCGTCTCTTGTGGTGAGGCAAAGGTTACGGATGTTTTCGACGAGCTGGTGCTGGTCGGGAAAGTCGTTGCCGATATTAACGATAACATCAGTGAGGTTCCTCCGAGAAAGAAAATCAGCCTCCGAAAAATACAGGAAAGCGGTTCTGTCGAGAACATAGAGATTCCCGGACAATTTGAATTCAAGTTTAATGATTTCCTTAAGGTTAAAGATAAGATAAAGCTGTCATGCGACTGGTCCCTGTACTTGCATTGGGGTAAGTTATATTTGCGAGCCGTCCTTCATGCCGACCACGACATGAAGGTTGAGTTCAAAATCGACACCGATCTGATAAAGAAGTGGATGGACGAAAAGGATATCGAGCCGATGTGGTTTCCTTCAATCCCTTTAGTGAATATTTTAGGTATATTTGATTTGGACTTGACGTTCGGCCTGTTTCTGGAGCCTAAAGTTGAGCTGTTTTTTAAAGGCACACTTCCTGTTGAACTGCATCAGGATCTCGGGTTTGAGGTGAAATGGCCAGCTGACGACATGCTGGATTTAGTCATGGGACCTGTAAAACCAATCATCAAGTCGAAAGCTTCGTTTGGAGACTTGGAGGCATCGCTCGGTCTGGAGGGAACACTGTTCACTGGTATAGCCGCCAAGATGCGGGCTTTGATAATGGGCGAAAAAATTCTGTCTGGGACAATCACAGGCCGATTCGGTCCTGAGATTGGAGCGAATCTTTCCACTTCTTTATCTACGTCACAGATGCCCGAGGATCTCCATGCGTTCTATAGTATATTTAAAGACTTTAAAATAACAGCGGGTCTGAAGGCTGATGCTAAGGCAAAGTTTATTGTGTTCAAGAATGAGTGGCCGAAAGAGAAAGACGATTCAGAGAAATTACCGCTATCATGGAAATGGGATTGGGAAATTCCGGGATGGGAGAGCCGTTTTTTTGTTCCCGAGTTCACTAAACCGGCACTGCCACCGTACCATATGCGTGACGCATTATGTATGTTCACTGTTCCGAGCAGGGATTTGATTACTAAATGGTTCGGTTATCATGTCGGATTGGCTGTATTTGACTTGGAAGGTAATAAAGTGCTGGAAAACTACAATGACGACGTTTATCTTTTTGAGGCTGAGAACAAGGTGAACCCGAGCGTTGACATCAGTCAGCTGACCCCAGGGGAGACATACAGGTGCGTTCCTATGCTCTCACCGGATTTGAAGGCTGCCCCATCTTTGGAGTTCACCGTGCCGAAGAAGATGTCCGTGACCTCATCCTCCGTGAATGTTGATGTGGGTAACACCCAGACCATCTACATCTCAGGCGGCTGGGGAATCTACCGGATTAAAAACAGTTCTGACATTGCTTCTGCAACCTTCGACACCTCGGACTTTTCCTCTGGCGGTGGCGGAGGTGGCGGCGGCAGCTGGGGTGATGATACTCCCAGTGGTGGTGGCAACAGCTGGGGAGATGACTTCTCCGGCGGAGTCGTCAGCGGCAACGGGAATGAGGTGTTTGTGAACGAGAAGGATGAGAACGGCATCGACTTCCCAGTATATGGTCTGCCCGTCAACATCGAAGGACTGTCTGCCGGCACCGACACCATCACAATCGAGGACATACGTTCCGGATTCGAGCAGAAGATAGTTGTGGTCGTGGGTGGTGAAGCCAACTCTGCCATCACGATCTCTGCCACCTCACTTGATTTCGGGTCGGTGAAAGCAGGCGAAAGCAAAACCATGCAGTTCACCGTCACCAATAACAGCGAAGAGAGCGTCACGTTTACCGTAGGTGAGATCAGCGGCAATTTCCAGGTTACAGGAAGCGGAAAGACCCTCACCCTCCTTTCTGGCGGACACCGTACTTTCAACGTCACCTTCTCCTCCGACCAAACCGGCCAGGATTACACCGACGAAATCGTCATCACAAACACCAGTGACAATAGCACACAGACAATAGCACTGATTGCGACAACGAAGGAAGGCACAAAGGCTTACCTCACCTGTCCCGACGATAATCACCCCCACGTCATCGACATGGGAGAAGCGGGATTATGGGCTTGCTGCAACGTCGGTGCAACTGCCCCTTGGGAATACGGTGGCTATTACGCCTGGGGCGAGACAGAGGAGAAGGATTATTATGACTGGGACAACTACATCCATTGTGACGGAAGTGAAGAAACCTGTCACGACCTCGGAAGCGACATCGTCAGCACCCAATACGACGTAGCTCACGTGAAATGGGGCGGCAAATGGCGTATGCCGACATACAATCAGATAAATCTCCTTTTAGACAACTGCTCCAGCGAATGGACCACTGTCAACGGAATAGAAGGAAGAAAGTTCTTCGCTCCAAACGGTGGTACTCTTTTCCTGCCAGCTGCGGGTAACCGCTGGGACGACTACACAGACCGTGTCGGCGGCTACGGCTACTACTGGTCGTCCACGCAGTACCCAGACGACTCCACCACCGCATACCACCTCTACTTCAGCAGCGACGACACGGACTGGCTCCGAAATTACCGTCGTAACGGTAAAAGTGTCCGCCCTATCTATAGTGAACAAGAAGAAGATGATGATCCCGCAGTTATTGCAGGATTATGCCCTGACACTAATCACCCCCACATCATCGATATGGGAGATGCAGGCAAATGGGCTTGCTGCAACGTCGGTGCTTCTGCGCCATGGGAATACGGTGGCTATTACGCCTGGGGTGAGACAGAGGAAAAGGATTGTTATAACTGGAGTACTTATATACATAGTGATGGAAGTGAAGAAACCTGTCATGAAATTGGTAACGACATAGCTGGCACCCAATATGATGTAGCTCATGTGAAATGGGGCGGCAAATGGCTTATGCCGAGCCATGACCGGCAGATGCTTCTCCTTGACAACTGCTCCAGCGAATGGACGGAAGTTAATGGCATAAGTGGACGAAAGTTTACAGCTCCCAACGGTGGTACTATTTTCCTGCCCGCTGCGGGCTACCGCCGGAATGGCAGCACGCGCCTTGTCGGCAGTGACGGCTACTACTGGTCGTCCACGCAGTACCCGTTCAACTCCTACGACGCATGCAGCCTCTACTTCTACAGCGGCAGCACGTTCTGGGACTACTTCGACCGTTACTACGGTCTTTCGGTTCGCCCTGTCTCAGAATAAAAGGAGCAAAGCGACGTGTTAATTTATTTAATTATTTAATTTATTCGGGCGTAGCCCTTCAAAACCGCGCGAAGCGCGGAAAAAATTTCAGCAAATGTCAGATGTGAAGTCCATATTGTCATTGGAGGCATCAAATCAGTATGTGATCCATCTTCATAAGGAAGGGCTGAATCGTACGATGTCAAGTTAACCGAAACATTTCCCTAAGTACGTATAGGAGCCGAAGCCTCCGAACTTCGAGCAGCAGAAAGGGTTCTGAGTCGAACAATGACAATGGCAACTTCTGTTTTTCATGAGCCTGCGTGCTCTGAGCAGTAAAGTAAGTACTGAACCGCACAATGAGAACAATTGGACAACAACTTTCTCAGTCATTGTGCAGTCAGTTCGTACTACTTGGTGAAGATTGGAGTCTTCACCTCCTTTTAGTCGTACAACAAGAATTGTCCAGTAAAAAAGCCCATCCACTTGGGGGCGCGGTCATCCTGACCGCAATAATCCGAGCGAAGCGCGGCAAAACCATCTGCTAACCATCCAAGAGGTATCGGCTGGGGGCGTGGACGTCCCGTCCGCGTAAACCGTCGAGGGCTTGATGCTCGAAGACGGTTGTAAAAAAAGTCCGCATGGTCTAAAAACTAACAACTAAAAATCTGCGTAGCAGATTCTACGAGCTAAGCGAAGTCTAAATCTGCGTTTAAGCCGAATAATTGTGCAAAAATCATCTGCAAGACAAAATTATTTCGTAACTTTGTCCTTAGTGATTATTGCGGTTATTGCACCTCATGAGGAATTGCCAGCGAACAAGACTAAGATGCGTTGATAATCAACAATATGCCATATATATTGACAGGAAAAAAACCTGTCACAAAGTAATCAATAATAGAAGTTGTGCCCGACACGAATCAGGGTATAGAAAAATGAGTACAATTTATGAAATTCACTCCTGTGAAGAATATTGGGATGAAGAGCACACCGTCAATGGGCATCCTGTTTTAAGAAGGGAGTCTTCAGAGAGTTCGTATGAAAGCAGTAGAAGACCAGAAGTGGGAGATTCATGGACGTTTGAGGAGGATGGGAAAAGGTATCGCCGTACAGTGATATCCGTATATTCCAATGGTTACGTGCACGAGGATGTCGAGTCTTTAGATGTGATGTATTCCACTGTAGAAATCTGATCTAAAGTATTGCAGTACGCTAAAACTCAAAAATGGACACCCCCCCCCTTTCAGACCGCTGTTTTTATGCGGTCTGTTTTTTTCTGATTCCCAAGTCCCCCTTATTCAAGTTCCAGCATCAATTGGGGTGGCGGTCTCAGGCTCGTTAACTTCCATTCAAAGAATGAACTTCCTAAACCAAAATTAAATGTTAAAATAAATAGTAAATTGTAAATAGTAAACCGTAAATAATTCCCTTTTTCTTTTTTTTCCGTATCTTTGCCGAAAATATCATCTAATTGCTATCCCGATGGCTCAACATACATTCATAACAGGTCAGTTTGTACGTATCGACCAACAGTTGGCAAATACCGGTCAGCGGGTTGTGGCGGCAATCCTTGATTTGATATTTAAATTTATTTTGGCATCCACACTTGTCTCACTTGTCTTGGGTGCAGGAGGAGCCTTTAATCAATACTACGGCAACGAAAGCATGGCTGTGTTTTTGTCTTATTTCTTTGTGGTGATGCCTGTGCTCTGCTACGACATGATATTCGAGTATTTCTGCAACGGACGTTCATTGGGCAAGATGATTATGGGGCTGCGTGTTGTGGCTGCCGATGGCTCAAAACCTTCATCCACCTCCATTTTCTTCCGGTTTATCTTCTATCTGCTTGAGGGATATACTGGGTTTGGCATAGTCGTGATGCTCTTCACGAAAGACAACCAGCGGCTGGGCGACATTGCCGGAGAAACCTATGTCATCAAAACCAGAACCGTCTATATGGGCAATATGCTGGCGGCAGCCAAAAGCCAGTTTCCACAGGGATATATGCCGGTCTATCCGCAGGCGGCACAGCTCTCGATGCGTCAGGTAGAGGTCATTCAGGAATGTTTCTACGCCAAGGGGGAGGACGCTTATTCCATGAAAGTGGAGCTGGCACAGAAAATCTGCCAGTTTCTGAAAATCAATGTGTCCAATGTGCCTGTCCACCAGTTTTTCTCCCAGCTGATTTACGACTACCGGTTTGTGAATGCGGAATAATCATATAATAACAATCATAATTATGCCAAGATTTTCTTTAAGGTCTTTTTTATTCTGGATTATTGCCATGGCGGCTCTTACAGCCGATGCACAGATGGTCAATCCTGCGAAGTTCACGTCTAGCTTCAACAAAATATCCGACACGGCAGCGGAGATTGTATTCACTGGCACCATCGAGCAGGGATGGCACGTCTATTCCACGGATGTGGGCGACGACGGACCGACCCCAGCCACATTCAATGTCGACAACATATCGGGTGCAACGCTCGACGGACCGCTCAAGGCGGTGGGTAACGTCATCCGTAAGCACGATGACATGTTCGACATGGAGGTCAGCTATTTTGAGCATTCTGCCAAGTTTGTGCAAAAGCTGAAACTCACCGGCGGAAAGTATGCCGTGGAGGGCTATCTCCAGTATGGGGCATGCAACGACCAGACTTGCGTACCGCCGAAGAATGTGGAGGTGAAGTTCACGGGTGAGGTGCCTGCCGCCTCTGCTGCAAAACATCTGCAGCAAACCCCGGCTCAGGATAATGTCAAGAACGGTAAAAAGGGTCCTGATGCAGACAACAAGCAGACACCCCAGGCGCAGAACAGTCAGAATGACACAAAGAACACAGCTTCTGCCGTTTCCGCAGCAGCCACTGCTGAACAACGGGCATTGACCAACGGGCAGGCCGAAACCGGTTCCGACGATAGTAAAAAAAAAGAGGATGAAGAACTCGTAGAGGTTGCGTCCGACGACCTTTCCTTTGCCACTACGGCAGACTCTATGCTGACCGACAGCATGGGAGCAGGCGAGACGACTGACTCTATCGCTGTCGCTGCCGCTCTTGGCGATGAGGGGCTGTGGACTCCTGTGATTTCAGAGCTGAAGGCTTTCGACAAAGGGGGAAATGCGAATGCGTCGGACAGTCCGCTGTGGAAGATTTTTCTATTAGGACTGCTTGGGGGGCTGGTGGCGCTGGTCACTCCTTGTGTGTGGCCTATCATACCGATGACTGTCAGCTTTTTCCTCAAAAGGTCGGGCGACAAGAAAAAAGGCATCCGCGACGCATGGATTTACGGACTGAGCATCGTCGTGATTTATGTGCTCCTCGGACTCCTTGTCACTGGTATTTTCGGTGCCAGCGCGCTTAACTCGCTTTCCACCAATGCGATATTCAATATCTTCTTCTTCTTGCTGCTACTCGTCTTTGCAGCGTCTTTCTTTGGGGCGTTCGAGCTGACGCTACCTTCGTCGTGGAGCAGTGCGGTCGATTCAAAGGCGGAGAAGACGGGAGGACTGATCGGCATCTTCCTGATGGCGTTCACGCTTACGCTGGTCAGCTTCTCATGCACAGGCCCTATCATCGGGTTCCTGCTGGTGGAGGTCGCTGCCGACGGAGGAAGTATCATCGCACCGACAGTGGGGATGCTCGGTTTTGCCATCGCACTTGCACTCCCGTTCACCCTGTTCGCACTCTTCCCGAGCTGGCTCAAGTCAATGCCGAAGTCGGGTGGATGGATGAACACGGTGAAGGTGGTGCTCGGATTCATCGAGTTGGCGTTCGCACTGAAATTCTTGTCTGTGGCGGATCTCGCCTACGGATGGCGGCTGCTCGACCGTGAGACATTCCTTGCACTGTGGATAGTGATATTCGGACTGCTCGGACTCTACCTGCTCGGAAAAATCAAGTTCAAACACGACGATGACGACACGCATATAGGTGTCTTCCGCTTTTTCCTCGCGCTGATTTCATTGGCGTTCGCTGTCTACATGATTCCTGGTTTGTGGGGTGCTCCGCTCAAGGCGGTCAGTGCTTTTGCACCTCCGATGAAGACGCAGGACTTCAACCTCGCTCCGGAGCAGGAGGTGAAGCCGATGTTCACCGACTATGAGGAGGGTATGGCGTATGCCAAAGCACATAACAAGCCGGTGCTTATCGACTTCACGGGCTATGGCTGCGTGAACTGCCGAAAGATGGAGGCTGCCGTGTGGACCGACAGCAGAGTGGCGGACAAGATGACTAACGACTATGTGCTCATCCAGCTGTATGTGGATGAGAAGAAAAACCTCGACGAGCCGATGATTGTCAATGAGAATGGGGAGGAGCGCAAGCTCCGCACCGTAGGCGACAAATGGAGTTACCTGCAGAGCCATAAGTTCGGTGCCAACGCACAGCCGTTCTATGTACTGCTCGATGGCAACGGACGCCTGCTCAACAAAGCCTACTCCTACGACGAGAACATCGACCACTATCTTGAATTCCTCGACACCGGCATGAAACGGTTCAAATGATATGAACGTTTCTGGTTTGAAGAAGCTGGGTTTATCTGTCGTTCAACTATTTGTGAAAGAAATAGATAATTACGTAACCGCCAGTTCCGAACTGGCGGTTACGTTTGCAAAATAATAAAAACAGCTTCACCAATTTTATTCCATTTTTTTTTTATATTTGCATATAAAGAAATGGTTTTTGAGGATTTTGTGTGGTAATTCGTAAAATTATTCCTTTATTTGTTTATCAATCAATAAATTATTCCTTTAGTTCCTTAATTCCTTAGAGATTATAATAAAAATGAGAACAATCAACGTTGTGGTCAGCGATGAAATCCGTGCGGCTTGCCCTGATTTCACAGGGTGTATGGTGAGAGCACAGATAAAGAACACTACATATAATGCGGAACTGTGGCAGGAGATAGAGGAAGAGACTTCCCGACTGGCAGCAGAATACACCACTGAGAGCATCAAGCAGATAAGCGGAATTGCTGCCACACGAAGTGCTTATAAACGTTGCGGAAAAGACCCCACCCGTTATCGGCCGTCGTGCGAACAGCTCATCAGAAGGGTGATTCAGGGAAAAGGACTCTATCAGATTGACACAGTGGTTGATCTGGTCAATCTGGCATCCATCCGTTATGCTTACAGCATCGGAGGATTCGACCTCGATAAGGTGGAGGGCAATACAGTTGTGCTTGGGATAGGCAGGGAAGGGGAGCCTTACGAAGGAATCGGCAGGGGAACGCTCAATATCGCTGGTATGCCGGTCTATCGGGATGAAATCGGGGGAATCGGCACGCCTACAAGCGACCATGAACGCACCAAGCTCAGCCTGAACACAAGAAACTTCCTTGCCTTTGTCAACGGTTATGACGGCAATGCCGAAAACACAAAAGCATGTGGACTGTTTATTGCCCACATGCTGGAGAAATATGCCGATGCTTCCGGTATATCCGTGGAGGAATATTGCTGATTTTAGTTTTTAGTATTTCTTTTTGTGAGTTTGATAGAGTGCGAATTGCCATCGTACGATGCTGAAAGGAGCGTGCTGGCCGACGTAAGGTAACCTCAGTTCCTGTCTGCCGGGCAGAAGGGAAAGGTTCCGCACAAGGAAAGAAATAAATCTTAAATTCTAAATTCTTAAATCGTAAATATTCTTCACTCTTCTCTTGGTAATATGATTGGAGTCTCAGTGTCTTCACCTGCAGGCCTTCGTACCACGTTTCCGCTAGACTGCATGTAAAGTGAGGGGTCAACTAGGTGCTTGGTCGTTGCTTTTTCAAAAATAAAGGCCATGTATTTGTCTGTCACCTGTTTCCCTTTGGTCCCTTTATTCTTGATGAAACTGCTGACGGTTCCTTTACCGCTTGACTTGATGGTGAGGATTTTGTCGTCTTTGGAGTCGAGCAACACAAGCTTTCCTTTTTCTGGAATAGAAATCACCCAGTCACCATGCAGGAGGTGACCCGATTCAACAGGTCTGTCGTGGAAGGTAACATTTCCTTTTACTGTATATACCTTGTAAAGTTGTGCATGACCCTGTATGGACCACAAGGCGACAAGCAGGCTGATAATAAGTGTTCTCATAAAATAATATAAGTTTAGAAATTTTTTATTTTAATAAGGAGTTAATTCATCAAATGAGAGTTAATTTTCTTGGGAAAAGGGAGTTATATTTATGTGTAATAAGGAGCTGACCAAGGTGGCTCTCTCTTATTTAAACATAGAGTTCTCCACAAAAGGATGCTTGCTTTTCGTGCGGATGGCAGCTATAATTCCCGCATAATAGAAACGGGCTATCACAACCAATGCCATCAGGCTCAGGATGAGCGTGGCATCAAGATAGATATTGGCATGCTTGAACATCTTGTAGCAAATCCAGTTAGCCACTGTCAGGCCGATAGCAAGAATGATGGTCGTTAGCAAAGACGATTTAAGCAGGAAAACAAGAAACATGTTCTTGTTGTGCTTGTTCACATAATTTACTATGCTCTGGAAGAACAATTCAAAAAGCAGACAGAGAGCAATCGCCACAAACCAACTCAGCCAGCTGGGAGCGTTGTGGATGTCCTTCCGCTGAAGTATGGTCTCCAGGGTGTAGGCCTGAATCTCCACCCCGGACATTTTGCCAACAGGAGAGCGATGGGTATCGGCTTCCTCTGTCAGAGCACCGACAATCACGATGTGGTTATTGATATAGTCCTCGTAGTCGTCAAGTTCATCGGGGGGTACGATACGGAAAACGTGGTTGCCGTAGTTTATGTAAGAATTGTCGGCTGGTTTTCCTAAACTGTTGTCGAAGGTTTTGGCGATAGCGTAGGAAAAAGAAGGCACCTTGGCTGAGTTAAGTGATTGCTCTGTCGTGTAGTTCCGGATGACGTTCTTTTCCATGTTGTCGGTCAGGTTAGTATAACCTTCCTTGATTTTCACGCTGTCGCAGAAGAACGACTGCAGTTGGCTGGTGAAGACGGCTTGCTCGGGATCGTAGTCTAAAAGTTTATTACCGAAGATGAATTTTGATTCCAGACTTCCTACTGCATCTATCAGTAACTGGTTACCGGTATGGTCGTCTTTCAACCCCTGGAATATCACGTCAACACCCACAGTGGCAGGCTCCATTGCATCAATCTGGGTCAGAAGCTCTGCCAGGTCGCCTCGCTCATGGAGTGAGGTCATATCCACTATCGTCACAAGGTCTGAGGTGTCGGGCTTTTCGTGAAGACGAAGGTTCTGAAAATATAGGTCGGAGAAGTTCATGTTGCTGTATGCGCGTGAAATCGGGTTGAGAAAGGAAAGGCTAAAAACCAATATGGCTGCCAGTCCCAACAGAACCACGGCTAACACTACAACAAAAATATGCTCAATGAAATGAGGGAACCAAGACGAACGTCTCGTATTCTTGTTTTGCTTCGCAGAACTTTGGCTCGGCTCAGCACTGCTCAAACAAGTTTGGCTATGCTCTTGCTGCTTCAAAGTTTTTTTCCTTCTCGTCTTCATCAATATCCGAACCTGTTTTTTAATTGTTCATCATTATATCTGAAAAAGCAGGAAAGGGAGATGCTTTCCGCTTTCCTGCTTTTCTATTTCGGAGGGAGAATTAATGGAACGGAACGCCGTCGATTGGACGGTTAGGGTCGTGGAACGGTACTGTGATGGTCATCTCGCAAGGAACATAAGTGCCGTCGGTTGCCAGACATGGCTCCCATTTCGGCATGATGCTCACGATGCGAAGTGCTTCACGGTCGAGGCCTGGACTTACAGGGCGTACTACGCGGGGGTCGCGCAGCGAACCGTCAGGCATCACTGTAAACGCCACATCCACATTGCCGCTGACTTTTGAGCGGAGCTCTTGCTCAGGATAGCGGGTGTTTTTAGAGATAAATTTGGCCATCTCCACTGCACCTCCTGGGTATGAGGGGTTGCGGGCGATCTTAGTTGTCAGAATCACAGGACCACCACCCGTAGCCTGACCTTGTCCCTGATATCCGTTGTTGTCGTGGAGTTCAGGACGCTGAGGTGCCTCAATCTCAACACGCACGATATGACGGGTCTCGTAGGGCTTGCCGGCTGCAGTCTTAGCAGGATTCCATTTCTTTACCTTGCTTACAATGCGTACGGCTTCGGCATCCAGCTCAGGATACTGCGACGGAGTTGAAATCTGATAGTCGCTGCCCTTTCCCTTAGGGTCAACATTGAAGTTCACGAACAATGTGCCGCTGGTGCCTTTCTCTATCAGTGACTCGGGATAGCGGAAGTTGGAACGGACATACTGACGCCAGGCTTCCTCACCGCCAGGATAGACGAAACCGTCGTCAACACCTTCGTATTCACCATCATAATCAGGCTGTTTGAACTGAACCTGGATAATCACAGGCTTGTCCTGTTTCTGAGGTACCCAGTTCTTCACGAGCTTCACAACACGTACTGCCTCTTTGTCGAGCTCAGGATATTTCGACTTGCTCGACACCTTGATGTCGTGAGCCTGGCCCTTCTTGTCGATTACTGCCATCACATAGACCACGCCGACCACGTCGGCAGCAGACTCCGGACGGACAATGTTCTGGTCGAAGAAATCTTGCATGGCCTCAGGACCGCCAGGATAGAAGTGGTCCTTGTCCTGGGCGTTGGCTGTCATTGCTGTTAATGCCAGCAACATGATTGAAATAATCTTTTTCATAATCGTTTTTGTTGGTAAACTGTTATTTTTTTGTTTGATATGACCGATTGAGTGGCTAATAATTTTGCAAATATACTAAAAAAATATAACTTTGCAACGTTTTTCTGAATATTTTCAGTAAAATATAGAACAATAACTTGGTATTGACGATGAAACGAGGAATTGATTAAGAATTACTAACGTCTCGTCTTCTCTTTTATCATCTTTCTTTTTTGACATTTTATATCACTTTAATATTTCATAACAATGGACAACAAACAAAACGGTCAGCAACTACAAATTGAGATTAAGCCAGATGTGGCACAGGGTGTGTATTCTAACTTGGTGGCTATCACACATTCATCTTCAGAAGTGATTCTCGATTTCATTTCCATGATGCCGGGAATGCCAAAAGCTGAGGTGAAATCAAGGATTGTCATGGCACCGGAGCATGCAAAACGCCTCCTCGCAGCTCTCGGTGACAACATTCGCAAATATGAGAATCAGTTCGGAGAAATCAGTATCCGACAGGCTCAGCCAAGGCCGGGCAGCACTATCGCTCCTTTCAACATCAACAACCAGGGAGAGGCGTGAGGCTTGGGTTTTCAAAAATCAAAATGAGGGATTAAAATGGACGGCCATTTTATCCCTCATTTTGATTTTCTTACTTCCATCTCAATTCCTTGTTGAAAAGATTGCTGTCCCTTGATTCTATCCATTTGAACAAGCGGTTCAGACCCTCGTTCAACGTGGAGGAAGGACAAGCCATATTCACTCGCAAAAAGCATTCGCCTGCTGCACCATAAATGCTGCCGGGGCTGAAAAACACTTTCGCCTCGTCGGCAAGGCGGGCATGGAGCTCGTCGGAGCTGATACCGAGTGCTTTGCATAATGCATGGCAGTCAAGCCAACCCAGATAGGTGCCTTCAAGTGGCATGCTGACAATGAGCCCTCTGCTCTCATTTTCAACACGCCGTTGGAGAAGATGGTAGTTCTTTTCTATGTGTTGGTTGAGCTGTTCTATCCAGTCCTCACACTCATTATAAGCGGCTATTGTCGCAACGATTCCGAATGGATTGACATCGCATACCTCGTTGATGTTGATGGCTCGGTCAATCCGCCGACGCAGATCTTCATCGCGACAGATGATGTTGGCGATTTGAAGTCCTGCGATATTGAACGATTTGGATGCTGAAACGCAGGAGATGGATGTGGCGACATCACTCACTGTGGCATAGGGGATGTAGTTCTGCCCAGGCATAACCAGTTCGTTGTGGATCTCATCGGAAATCACTGTGACATGATTACGCAGGCAGATGTCGGAAATTTGCTCCAGTTCTTCTTTTTTCCACACTCTTCCTCCCGGATTATGGGGATTGCAGAGTATGAATGCCACTACTTTGCTGTCGGAGCAGCGACGCTCAAAGTCATCCCAGTCGACGTGATACTTACCGTCGTCGCCGATGACGAGTGGCGACTCCTCTGCCACACAACCGCTGTTGCGTATGCACGAGAAGAAACAGTTATACACAGGGGTGGTCATCAGCACTTTCTCGCCTGGAAGGGTCAGGGCTTTCAGACAGCAGGAAATTGCGGGTACCACACCGATGGTGTACTGTATCCATTCGCGGTGGATGTCCCAGCCATGACGGCGGCTGAACCAGCTGATGACAGCATTGTAGTAAGCATCAGGCACGATGCTGTAGCCAAACACATGGTGGTCAAGACGTTTCTGCATCGCTTCCACAATGGGAGTTGCTGCCTCAAAGTCCATGTCCGCAACCCAAAGGGGAAGAACACCCTCGGACATCTCGTCCCATTTCACACTGCCGCTTCCTCGGCGGTCTGTCAGTTTCTCAAAATCGTAGGTTTTCATGATAGTTATTTGTTTAGAGAGAGTTTTGTGTCTGTTTATAATGACTTGCATTTTGAATATCAGTCAATCTGACATCTTTGCATGTCGGGGTGATGTGGAAGCCGGATTTTTCTTGTGTCTGTTGTTTTTGCGATACCGGGCAATAGTAAATGCACTATTCACTTCTCACTATTCACCTTTCATTTTTCACTCTGCCTCTAGTCTCTATAATGCAGTCGGCGGGCTGACGGATATTGCCGTCAATAGTCACGCTGCCGATCTCGTCTGCAATGATATGTCCCGATGTGGGATTTTTGATGTTAGTCACGCTGCCTCTGATGTCGGCCTGAAGCGATGAATATTCAAACATGCGGTCGCAGTCCGAGCCGAACGTGCAGTTCTCGATAATCAGCCCGTCGGCATAGCAGAGCACCTGCTCGCCGGTGATGTGGCAGTTCACCAGACGGAGATTCTTTGAGTGCCAGCCAAGATACTCGCCATGAAGTTCTGAGTCGTAGATTGTCACGTTCTCCACTTCCCAGAAAGCGTCTTTCGTGTCGATGAACGAGTTGCGTATCTCAACGTTCTTCACGTATTGAAACACGTATTTTGAGTCACTCTTCAAGTTGTTGATACGGATGTTCTCGCAAAACATGAACGGATAGGTTCCCTCGTGTATCTCCAGGTTTTGGATGTCCAGGTTCCTGCATTTCCAGAATATCTCGTCGGCATCATTGATGACAACATTTCGCATACGGATATTTTCCATTTCACGGAACATCTTCGGACCATCTATCACGGTGTCTGTCATTAGCAGGTTGTCGGAATACCACAACGCAGAACGGGCACCAACTTTGAATTGGCAGTTGTGAATCCGGAAGCCATGAACGTGCCAGAAGGGATATTTCCCCTCAAACAGGCAGTCCTCAGCCTCGATGGCGCTGCATTCCTTGATGGCGGACTCTCCTTCTCCAATGGTAACACGTTCAAGACGCAAACCGTGCGACTCAAACAACGGACGTTCCCCTTCAAAAAAGGCATCTCTGATAATTTTCATATTTTATCTTTTAGTAATTATTTCTTTCTTGTGTTTGTTCTCGTTTGTGCTGTGACAGTGTTGCAACCCCCATAGAAGCTCCAGCCTTCTTGCAAATCTCGTATCGCGAATACTTAAATCCTTAAATTTTAAACGCTTTCAACCATCTGCCAGACTTCAACCTCAGCAAAAACAGCACTCCGCGGATGCACAGCTCGATACACATGGCAAGCCACACACCGTTCAGACCCATCGTCGGGGCAAGGATAATCGCAAGCGTGATCCTGAAGAGCCAGATGCTGCCCAGATTCATGCTGCTCGGAATCAACGTGTCGCCTGCTCCGACAAAAGCCCCATAGCATACAATCGAAGCGGCAAACAGAGGCTCTGCAAATGCCTCTATACGCAGTGCGCTCACACCCAGGTCTATGATTTCCTGGACAGGGGTCATAATCCCCATCATCAGCGGAGCGGCCACATACATCAGTATGCCCATGACGGTCATCACAGCCATACCAATCCCGACGGTCATATAAGCAAAACGCTTAGCCAAGTCGCTGCGTTTCGCACCTACGCTCTGACCCACCAATGTGGTTGCCGCATCTGCGATACCATAGCCTGGCATGTAGCACAGGCTCTCTGCGTTCACACCGAAGGCGTTGGCTGCAATGGCGAACATGCCGAGAGGTGCCACAATCATCGTTGTGCATATCTGGGCACCACACATCACCATGCGCTCGCATGCTATCGGCAGACCCAACCGGAAGGCTTTTTTCAGCACACGGCTGGTGGGACGGAACATCCGGAGGGTCGACACCTCCTGCTTAAGCTTTCCAAACAGGCTCATCGTGCGGGAACGGTAACAAAGATGATAGAAGAGCAGCCCACAGCCGATCACCTCTGCCACAAAAGTTCCCATTGCCGCACCGACAACACCCAACCCCGCGCCGTACACGTGGATGTTGAATCCAAACACATTATAGTCGGATGAGGGGAAGATAAACAGGAAGTTAAACACCACATCAAGCACGCATAGCAGCATGTTTATCATGCTGGGTAACTTTACGTTACCGCTGCAGCGAAGCATGGCGCTCATCATGAACGTCATCTCAAACAACGGAATGGTGAGAGCGAACACGAGGAAATAGCCTGAGGCTCCTGAATGAAGAGCCTCGTCGCCGCCAAGCCATATCGGCAGCCTGCCGCTGATGGCGACGGCCACCACACAGAGGGTGAGGCTCATAGCAAGCGCTGTAGTGAAAGCCTGACGGAGGATGCTACGTGCGTCTTTCGGCTTGCTCGCACCGATTTTATGGGCCACCTGAACGCTGAATCCCGTAGCGATGCTGGAGCAAAGACCCCAGAACAGCCATGTGGTGGTTGCCACCAGGCCTATGCTGGCGGCACCCTCGGCTCCAAGCCTGCCAACCATCGAAGCGTCGATATACTCCATTAGGATATGGGAAATCTGGGCAAGCATGGCGGGAACGGCAAGACGGACGGTAAGGCTCAGTTGCTCATACCGTGTCATATCCCCGCTGCCGCTTCGCACTTTCTCAAGCAGCAGGTCGGTCTTGCTAATGCGTCTGGTCGCTTCCATCTCAACAATTTGCAAATTTACGATTATGCAAGCACAAATGCAAATTTTGGAGCATCGAAAAATGCGATTTAGCCCGTTAAATCCCTTTTATAACTCACGTTTTGATTTTCGAAATTCTTGAATCAATAATGATGTCAGGAGATTTTACTGCCGTTCAAATTCTCGTCTGAGCGGATAATGCCCCCTGAAGTATTCGAAGCGTCCGGGCTGTGCTTTTAGCAAAGCGGTATCAAAGCGGGGGTCGTATAGCCTGAGTGGTCCTTCACTGCATTCACCATATGCGAAACCGGCGGGCAATGCGGGCGGCTGGATTTTGAGATTGAACGGCTTGCCGATGAAATCGCAGACTGCCTGCAGCGACATCCTTGTGGCGTTTGCCTTACCGTCGGCTGAATAGCCGGCGATATGGGGGGTGGCGATGACGGCCTTTTCCAGCAGCTCCAGATTCAAGTTTGGCTCTCCTTCCCATGTGTCGATGATGGCATCGCATACCTGTCCCTTGTCGAGCGCGCGGATTAACGCATCGTTATCGACCACCGACCCACGGCTGGAATTGATGATAAGGGGTTTGTGTTTCAGTCTGAGGAAAAACGCTTCGTCAGCGATATGCCAGGTGGGGCAGTCGCCGTCGCGGGTGAGTGGTGTGTGAAACGTGATGATGTCGGACTCCTCCGCGATTTCGTCCAAGGTGGCTGGCTCACCTTTGGGAGGGTCGCATCTCAGCACATGCATGCCCGCTCGCTCTAAATCATCAGCTACGAGCGAGCCAACATGGCCCACACCAACCACGCCGGCTGTCATCCCCGGACGAAGATAACCGGTCGCCAACAGGGCGTTATGCACATACTGCCTCACCGACGAGGCATTGCAACCCGGACAGTTGGTCCAGCGGATGCCTGCTGAGTCGAGATAAGACGTGTCGAGATGGTCGAAACCGATTGTGGCGGTGACAACTAACTTTACGGGGCTGCCTTCAAGCAGCATACGGTCGCAATGCGTACGGGTGCGGACAATCAGAATATCGGCGTCACGCACATCATCAGCGGATATGGCGCTGCCCGGCAGATAGACCGTCTTGTCCATCAACTGCTCGATCTGACCTTTGATATAGGGAATCTTATCGTCTATGACTGCTTTCATGTTTTATTATTTAGTTTTTATTGCAGAAGTGAAATTAACTGACTCTTTCGGGAGCAGTGGGTTCAAAAAACGCAAAATAAAGTGTGTGAGCTGACTATAAACAAACAAGGGTATGTCGGATTGTTGACACACCCTTGTTTTCAACGTTCTTTAAACCGAAGTTATTTGATGATGAACTTACGTCCGTTGTTGATGTAGATGCCCTTGGTTGCAGGCTTGCCGTTCACTTTGCGTCCTGCAATGTCGAACCACTCACCTTCCTCGCTGCTGTTGAGGATGTCTGTGATTGATGTGGGCGTGTCGTCCTCTTCTATGTTGATGCGGAATTTCACACCGTCAGAATCAGCAGTGCTGCTGCCCTTCATCTCATATCCGTCGGCGAGCTTGAAGTAACCACGCTGTGAGTTGATGTTGGTCGGTTCCACACCGTCAGGGTAGTATAGCTTGTTGTCGGTTCCGAGGAAGAGCACTGTGCGGTCTTCGTCCTCAAATGTCACAGGTGAGAAGGTGCCGTTGAATGTGATGTAGTCAGTTTCTGTAGGAATGATAGTGCTTCCCACAATCTCCACATTGTCAAACACTGGCTCTGTGAGTCCGTCACCTTCGGCCCATCTCACGATATAAGGCACACCTGCTTCAATTTGTTCAACGGTCTCGAATGTAATTTCAAGCACACCCTTTGAATAACTTGACGATGCCAGTTTTCTCACGTCTGCGCCATCAAGGATGCTGCCAGTGAGAACAAGGTTGAACGGAACGCAGAATGTGTTCCAGATACCGTTGCCTGTGAGAGTCCTGTCTGCGAGCTTCACGCTTACAGTTTTGTTTGCATTATTATCGATGACTTCGGTGTTGTCAGCCTTATTTGCCAAAATAACCAGTTCTTTGAATGTGGCGGACACTTTGAACTCGGTGTTGTTGGTATATTCGGTAGGGAGCGGTCCGGGAAGCGACTCGGGGAGCGTGAAGGTGTAGGTGGTGTTGTCCACCTTTGTCACCTCAATCAAACCCTGGTTTACCCATGCGCCGGCTTTCCTTGGAGCACGGCGTGCGGGAGCATCAGCTTCACTGCCGCCCTCTGAAGGCTCATAGCCTGCGGTCACGGTCACCTCATCCACCATGAGTCCTTCGTCAGGGGTGATTGTGATGGTAACTGTCTCTCCGATAGCAGCTTCGGAAAGGTCGGTCTCAATGGTTCCGTCTTCGTTCTCAACAACCGTAATCGCATATTTCTTCACGACGAATGTGGCGGACACCTTGAACTCGGTGTTGTTCGTATAGTTTGGTGTCAATGTGCTGGAAAATGACTCAGGGAGTGTGAATTGATAGTGTGTGTCATCCACTTTCGTTACTGTCACATTTCCTTGTCCAATCCACATGGCTGCTTTTCTGGGGGCATTTTTTCTCTGAGGCGCACGCGGATTTCCACCACCACCTTGCACTTCATAACCAGCAACAACAGTGACTTTTTCTACCTCATATTCAGCGTCTGGAGTGACGGTTAGTGTGACGGTCTCTCCAATGGCAGCCTCTGCCTTGTCTGCCGTAACTGTTCCGTTCTCCGTCGTCTGAATGCTGATGGCATATTTTGTCTGTGCTTGAATGCTGCAGAACGAGAGCATTGCTATTAAAAGAAATAAAACTTTTTTCATTCTTCTATTATTGTTTTTTATATGGTTTTGTTAGTAATATTCTTTTTCTCAACCATTGTTGAATAATATAATTATCCAATTAAATTGCAAATTTAACCATTTTTTTGTAAGAAACACAATTTTCCTGAAAAAAAATGAATAAGACAGTAAAAACATTGGTTTGTGAGGCTGTCAAAAAGGAAAATAGGGGTGGTAAAAATAAATACTGACACTGACAATGACAACCATGAAGATTTCAGTCATACGGTTGATGCGAATGGCTTTTTTCATGTCGGCGGTGGTCAACAGGCGGTTGTTGCTCCCGATATAGGGCTTGGGGAAGAGCTGACCGAAATAATAATGCGGCCCGCCGAATCGGCAGTTGAGTATTCCTGCTAAGGCCGCTTCGGGATAGCCGCTGTTCGGACTGGCATGACAATGCCCGTATCTGCCTACAAATCCCAGCAGTTTCAGTCTGCCAGATGCCAATACCATTAGCAGTGCCGTCAGACGGGATGGAATATAGTTGGCCACATCGTCGATGTGGGCCGCCACGCAGCCGAACTCCCTGTGACGCTCTGTCTTGTAGCCTATCATAGAGTCGAGCGTGTTCACCATCTTGTATGCCAGCATGGCGGGCACACCTCCCACTGCCAGCCAGAATAGCGGGGCTATCACTCCGTCATTTAGATTCTCGGCGAGGGTCTCAAGGGCGGCGGTGCGGATTTCCTGGGAAGACAGATCCGACGTGTCGCGCCCCACGATTCTCCCAACTTGTTTCCTGCCCGCATCCAATGAGCGGTCAACAGTGCGGAACACACCGCGCACCTCGCGCACCAGGGTGGTGCCTGCCAGGCAGTAGAAGACGATGATGGTCTGAAATGTCAGAGCAGCGATTCCGTTCCAGCTGAATAACAGCCTGTTAATTATAAATGTGACGGCAAACACAAAGGCTGTCAATAAAATTGCGACAATTCCCCCTTTCAGCCTTTTGTGGCTTCCACGATTCAGATGGCGGTCGGCACAAGCAATTGCCTTGCCGAACCACACGACGGGATGGGGCAGCCATGCGGGGTCGCCCAACACCCAGTCGAGTAGCCAGCCTGTTAGCAGAGGAATCAAAAACAACATTTTTTAAGAGAATAGTGCAAAGTTGTAACTATACAGCGAAAGCTGAAAATTTGTGTAATTCGTCATTCGGCTTGCCGATTTAGTGTATATAATAAAGATGCTAATCATTATTGATATATTGAATAGTAAAATTCGTGTAATTCGTGGTTCAGAAAAGAATCGCTGAATAGTTACGCAAAGTGTATTTACTTCGGCTAATGAATGATTGTTTTTTATTTTTTTTAAACACTGATTACAAGAATGTTTTGAATATGAATAATAATTTTAGCAACTAAAAAAACGTGAATCCTTATGGTTTTCCTATATTTGAAAATTTGTTCCAGACTGCCGCGTTTTGATAGGCTTCAACAGAGTTGAAAGGGACGGTCAGTGTGGTGTTGTCGAACACGGATGGTGGAAAAGCGTCCTCATCAATAGGGTAGGCGATGGGGTTGTCGTTTCTGATACCTCTCAGGTTCCGGCAGTTGGTGAAAGCGCAGGAGCCGATGTGCTGGAGTTGCTCGGGCAGGATGATTGTGCGAAGCCTGCCGCAGGCGTAGAAGCAGTAGGGACCGATGCTCTGAAGCTTGCTGGGGAGGTGGATTTCGGTGAGTGAGCTGCATGAGTCGAATGTGTGGGAGGCAAGCGACGTTATGTTTTCGGGGACGGTGATTTCTTTCAGACTTGAACATCCGAGAAAGGCTCCGCTGCCGATTTCGGTCAGGGAGTAGGTGGGCAGAGTGAGGGCTGTCAGTCCGCTGCATCCGGCAAATGCCTGGCTGCCTATCGTCTCCAGTCCGTTGTAAAGGTTTATTTCGGGCAGTTTGCCGCAGTTTTTGAATGCGCCATCGCCGATGGATGTGATATCAACGGGAAGGGTCAGCTTGCTCAGCGATGTGCAGCCGGCGAAGAGGTAGGGACTGAGCTCATGAATCTGCTGCGAGAGCATGGCTTCCACCAGGCTGCTGCATCCCGTGAAGGCGTGATGTCCGACGGATGTCACGCGTGGAGGGATGGTGATGGACCGAAGCTGGTCGCATCCGGCAAAGGCGTAGGCACCGACCGACGTGATGTCGGAGGGGATTTCCGTGCCGGAGCAGCCCTGGATGAGTGAGCGGGTTTTGGTGTCGATGATGCAGCTGGAACCTTTAGCGTCGCTGTACCGCTTGTTTTTGTCGTCGACGGTGATATCCACCACACCGGTGCAGTTGCTGAAGGCTCCTTCGCCGATCTGCTCCACACTGGCGGGGATTTCCACGTACGACAAAGCACTGCAACCATAAAACGCCATGCTGCCGATTTCCTTCAGTTTGGATGGCAGACGGAGACGTGAGAGCGACAGGCAGCCGCTGAACGCAGCACTGTCGATGCGGGTGATGTGGGAATGAAAGGTGATGTTGGTCAGGTTATTGCAGCCGGCGAACGCCTCTTTGCCCACTGCCACCACACGGTAGCTGTGACGACGGTAACGCACACACCGCGGGATGGTGTAGCTGCGGCCTTCATACGTTTCACCTGCATCGCCGTGGGTCAACTCACAGGTGCGCTCTGCCGACGACAAGATGTTGAAAAATAGCACCTCACCGCGGCTGCGGTCCATAAAATCGTAAGCGCGTGCGTCACAAAAATATAGGAGGATAAAAAGCAATCCTCCTATATATTTGTATAGTCTGCTAATCATGAAGATTTTTTGTATTTCCTTTTGTTGGTTTTTCCATTGTGCAAAACTGTCGTCCACGAGCCGGGGGCTCGTTAACGCCCTTTTTCACTTCAGAATCTTGAATAAATCTTAAAATTATTTCATGTTTCCGAGGATGTCCCTAGTGATGGTGCGTGTGGCTGCGGAGGTGGCGTTCTTGATGATGCGGCCGGTGTTGCTTGTCGATGACTTACGGCTCTTCTTTCCAGTCACTTTCTCAGCCACGAAGGCGGCTACGATGGCGGCGATGGTAGAGGTCACTGCGGTCACGATGGATTTCCATACACGCTTGAAGAAGCCGGGTTTCTTTTTCTTCTCCTTCTCTTCTTTCTCTTTCTGCTTTTCCTCCTCGGCGGCGGCTTTCTTTTCCTCTTCTTTCTCGGCTTCCTTCTTCGCTTTCTCTGCCTCTTCCATTAGGATTTCGTAGGCACTCACGTTATCAACGGCGGTGTCATACTTTCCGTAGATGCGGCTCTGGCGGATGATGTCGCTGCGCTGGCTTTCAGAAATCGCGCCAATCTGGCTCAACGGGAACAGAATTTTCGCACGCTCAACGACTGACGGCGCACCTTTCTCGTCGAGGAACGACACGAGTGCCTCGCCGGTCTCCAGGTTCATGATTGCCTCATCGGTCTTGAAGGCGGGGTTGGCACGGAAGGTGTCGGCTGCCGTCTTCACGGCCTTTTGGTCTTTCGGCGTATAGGCGCGGAGCGCATGCTGCACCCGGTTGCCGAGCTGGCCGAGTATCGTGTCGGGAATGTCTGTTGGGTTCTGGGTCACGAAATAGATGCCGACACCCTTGCTTCGGATAAGGCGTATCACCTGCTCAATCTTGTCGACCATGGCTTTGGATGTGTCCTCGAAGAGCATGTGCGCCTCATCGAAGAAGAAGATGAGCTTAGGCTTGTCGAGGTCGCCAACCTCCGGCAGCTTCGAGTAGATGTCCGACATGAGCCAGAGCAGGAAGGTGGAGTAGAGTTTCGGCTGGAGCATCAGTTTGTCGGCCGCTAGAACATTCATCACACCCTTGCCCCCTTCGGTCTGCATCAGGTCGTAAATGTCAAAAGCTGGCTCGCCGAAGAACTTGTCAGCGCCCTGGTTCTCAAGCTGCAGGATGGAGCGCTGGATGGCAGCCACACTCGCTGTCGAGATATTCCCGTATTTCGTGGAGTATTCGGCTGCGTTCTTAGCCACGAAATCAAGGGTGGCGCGAAGGTCTTTGATGTCGAGGATTTTAAGGCCCCGCTCGTCGGCGATGCGGAACACGATGCTCAACACACCGTCCTGAATGTCGTTCAGACCTAACAGGCGTGACAGCAGCTGAGGCCCCATCTGCGACACGGTGGCGCGCATCGGATGTCCCTGCTCGCCAAACACGTCGAAGAAACGGACGGGACACGACTGAAACTCGGGGTTCTCGATGCCGAACACCGGCAGGCGTTTCTCAATGAATCCACTTAGTTTGCCCGGCTGGCTGATACCCGAAACGTCGCCTTTCATGTCGGCCATGAAGCAAGGCACGCCTATCTGACAAAAACTCTCCGCCAGCACCTGAAGGGTGACGGTCTTGCCTGTTCCTGTGGCTCCTGCCACCAATCCATGACGGTTGGCCATCTTGCTGATGATGCTCAGTGGTCCGTTGTCGCAGTGTGCGATGTATAGTCCGCGTTCTTTGTCGTACATATTTTATGAGTTTTTAGTTTTTAGTTGTTTTGAAAGCCTTTCCTGGTTTTTATGGTCTGGCTGGTTAGCTCAGAAAGTTTTGGTGGTCGGTTCCCCGGTATATAATCCTTTCTTCTCCGCAAAGATAGTATATTTTCTTAATTTATCGGGTGTGATTCGGCATTTTTTTTATTAATTGCATAAAAAAACGTATTTCTTTTGTTGAATTGACATTTTTTCGTAAATTTGCGATGTATTTGAATTACAACTCTTTTTAAG
>JAEEGL010661194.1_pt1 | contig 27705 bp, 20 predicted proteins | sample 9134231 | NCBI WGS metagenome assembly JAEEGL01 (sample SAMN16246548, study PRJNA631951) | gut metagenome | biome: gut microbiome; feature: rumen; material: fiber-attached | host: Bos | place: Iran: Karaj | collected 2018-10
TTAACGGATCTGCCCGCTCTATGGTCAATACCTTTATTATGGAATCGGGTCTGAGTGACTCCGATGTACGTGAGCTTATTGATATGTTGAACATGCTTGAAACCGCAAAGTCATGATTTACCTTATAGTATCCGCCATATCATTGGCCCTGATGGTGACAGTTTACCGCCTCACGCTATGCCGAACCACATTCCACGGTTTCAACCGTTTTGTGCTGCTGGCAACACTTGCGCTGGCTGCAGTAGTACCGGTCATGCATTTCCAGAGCATCAGCAATAGGACATCTGCACCTATTAATTATATGTTGAGTGGGATTATGGTTTATGCCGATGGTACAATGGGCGTACATTCTGTGCAGGCAACTGAGTCCGGCTATAGCATAAGTATGGCATCGGTAGTAACGGTTGTCTATCTGGCAGGAGTGATATTCTGTCTATTAAGGATAGCCATAGGCATTCTGAGTTCGGAGATTATCTGCCACCGCCGTTCCAGAATGCTGGCTGATGGAACCCGCCTGGTTATAACCGAGCGCAACTACCCCCCGTTCAGCTGGCGTAACTGCATAGTGATTTCCCGTAAGGATTTTGAGTCAAACGGTGCTATGATAATAGCCCATGAGCAGGCACACGTGCACCATCACCACTCTTTTGACCTTATCCTGGCTCAGCTGTTCTGCGCCGTGCAGTGGTTCAATCCCGCTGCCTGGATGTTGCGCCGCAGCCTGCTGGAGGTTCATGAGTATGAGGCCGATGCATCGGTCCTGGAGTATGGCTTTGACGGCCGCCGTTATCAGATTTGTCTTGTCCGTGCTGCACTGCAGGGCAGTTTTGCGACAACCACAAATAATTTCTCAAATTGTTCAACCAAAAAAAGAATCGTTATGATGAACAGACATTCAACAAATCCTTGGGCACGCCTAAGAGTGCTGCTCATGTTGCCCGCAGTGGCATTGTCAGTTATAGTTGCATCGGCCTGCAAACAGGATACAAACAGTGAAATGGATGTGAATACGAAGGATGCACCCCCTACCAGTGTTTATTTGCATATTGAAGAATGTGAAGAATGTGAAATTGAGGAGGCCGATACATCCCAGGTGTTTATGGTAGTGGAGGAAAAGCCTGAGTTTCCGGGTGGTGAAGCAGCTCTGATGGAATACCTGAGGAGTAATTTACAATATCCTGAGAGATGTAAGGAAAACAAGGTTCAGGGCCGTGTGTTAATTACTTTTGTGGTAAATAAAGATGGTAGTATAGTTGAACCGGCGGTTGTAAAGAGCGCAGGCCCCGTAGGCGTTGAACTTGATGTTGAGGCATTAAGGGTGATAAGCGGAATGCCGGCCTGGACTCCCGGAAAGCAGAATGGTGAGGCTGTACGAGTTCAATTCACTGTTCCGGTGGTCTTCAAACTCTAAAAAACGACGCATTGGGCGCTCGGCTCCAATGTGTTGCCAAAGACTTTTTTGTCTATATGCCTGGAGGTTCTTTGTTTTACGTCGAGAAATGTATATTTTACGTCAAGAAACGTATGTTTTACGACGTGAAATGTACGTTTTACGACGTGAAACATAACTTTCCTGCCTATCCGTACTTTTTTTCCAGTGAGTGGATTGTTTTATTTAAAGTAGTATTGTCCTTTGCCTTGGGTGGTGCTGCCAAAGTTGATGGCGTTCTTGGGGCATCGGTGATAGCAGCTCATGCAATTGGTGCAATGACCGTTCCATCTGGGGCGGTCATTCTCTATTGTGATGTTCTGCAGGGGGCAGTTCTTGGCGCAGATGCCGCAACCTATGCAATTATCAGACACGTTAAACTTGCGGTCGGTAATGAGCAGGCCGTAGAACAGGGGTTTGAGTATGTTTGATTTTAGGAATGATGATCCTCCCTTGAGCTTGTCAAAGTTGCCACGAGCGCGCTGCTGAATCAGTTTTACGGTTTCAGGCAGGCTGTTGCGTGCGGCGCTTATCTTACGCTTGGCATTCTCATCGGTATCCAGTTTGAAGCCTGGCAGGTTGACGTAGGTCTCGGGCATTTGGAATGAGAAGAATGCGTCAAGTTCAAGATCGCGACGGGCAAGGTCTTTCTTGAGGTGTTTTATTGTAAGTCCGGTCTCGTCGCCGCATGTACAGGCTGCGAATATGTACGCAGGTTTTCCTTTTATCCGTACCGTGCGCAGAAACTCCGATACAAGTTTGGGTACGGACCAGGAATAGACGGGAAAGACAATTCCCAGCGCCTCATCGGTACCGAATTCCAATGCCTTTCCCTGACGGGCGGCATCGGGTATGAATATCATTTTGTCATCACCGAGTTCTTTTGAAAGTGTATCGGCCACAAAACGGCTGTTTCCGCATCCTGAATACCAGACTATCATATCACAAAATTCATTTTAATATCATTATTATCAGTGGGTACAGACGGCAGTTTCTGGCAGTCAAAGCAAACACCTGCCTTTAGTGCGTGAGGCAGCTGTGGGAGCAGACGGTCGTAAAATCCGCGGCCGCGTCCCAGACGGTGTCCGGCAGCATCGAATGCACGTCCGGGAACAATCACAAGGGTTATGGGGCTCAGGTCCGTTACAGGCTCGCCTGTGGGTTCGGGTATGCTGAAACTCTCTCCCGGCGTAAGGGCCTGTGTACCCGTGTATCGCTTCACCACAAGGTCCTCTCCCTGTATTGACGGCAGGTAGAAACGTTTTCCGGCAGCTGCCCATTTCTCAATGAACGCAGGTGTCTGCACCTCATCGTCCATTGACCAGTATGCAAGAATGTCTGTGGCGTTATGGAAAGCATCATTCTTTTCCAGGCGCTCCCAGATGGCGGCGGACTGGGCGGCTTTCTGCTCCGGAGTCATAACGCTTACTAGACGTTTGATGCGCTGTCGGGCCATCTTCTTGTCATCGTGTATGGCCTGCATACTGTACTCGCAGCCGCAGTAGCGCTGGTTGTAGAAATCCTGCTCCTTTATAATCTGAGAGCGGCGCTCCTGCAGCCCTCCCTGACGCCAGTTCCTGTTCCAGAAGGTAAGACCGGGAAAATTTGCTGCAGCCCACCGGCCGGCCTCCACAATCTGGTCGTGGCGTTTCCATCGGCTTGAATCAAGGGTGGAGGTAAAGACGGTGAATCCTTTTTCCGATGCATATCGGGCGGCGCTTAAGAGCCTCATCTTGAAGCACTCCAGGCAGCGGGCTCCGCGCTCGGGCTCACTTTCAAGCCCGGCAACATGGCATTTCCAGGCATTGTGGTCATAATCGGCATCCACTATTTCAAGACCAAGGCTGAGGGCATAGCGGGAACACTCCTCCTTGCGTACCAGATACTCCTCCATTGGGTAGATATTGGGGTTGCAGTAGTAGATGGTGGGAGTGAGGCCGTTCTGCAGCATCCACTCTATGATGGCGCCGCTGCATGGGGCACAACAGGTGTGCAGCAGAACACTGGTGGCTCTGCAAGGCACTTTATCCTGCATGTTATCGGTGTGTCCCATTATGCGTATTGAGTGTCTTGAAATGGTTGGAGAGCCTTTTTTCTTGCGCATTCCGGACATATTCCCTTGGCCATATAGTTTATGCTATCCACATGGAATCCTTCCGGAAACTTTACGGATGGTACCGGTATCTGCTCCATGCAGAAAGTCCTGTGACATATCTCGCAATGGAAATGAACGTGCCGGTCATCGTCAATTTGACCGTGTGCGTGGCAAAGCTCGTAGCGAACACCTTCACAGCCATCGTCAATCTGGTGCAGAAGATGGTTCTCCTTAAAGAGGGTAAGGGTGCGGAATATGCCTGATTTGTCTATGGAGTCAATACGGTCCTCCAGTTCAGCCATAGTTGCGGGGTGGTCAAACTCTGACAGCGCCTTGAGTACAAGAATACGGTTGGCTGTGGGCTTGATTCCGTGCTCCTGCAATACTTTTTCGGGATTATCCGTTTTCATGTAGGCAAAATTAGTCAATAATGAATATCAAAGCCTACTTGAAATGTCAGTTTTTGTGTATATTCGCGGTATTCTTATAAGATTCGCGTATGAGACGCTTCATTTACACTCTTTTTTTCTTGAGTATTTCACTGTCAGTCTTTGATGCATCGGCTCAGGTCGTTGCTACAGGCCGTCTTGATGCGCAGGCCAGACATCAGCGTATAACCGGTTTCGGAGGTTTTGTATGCTCCCCGCAGTTTACATACAACCACATGTCAACAACTGATATCAACAAGGTTTGGGGTAAGGGCAGCACAGTGGGATGCAATATAATGCGCCTGTATATTCCTATCGGAAGAAACAGCTGGTGGCAGTCATTGGAGACGGCCAAGGCAGCCAAGAAGATGGGTCTGATAGTTTTCGCCTCGCCTTGGGGGCAGCCTTCCGAGTGGAAAACCAACGGAACTTCAAATGCCAGGAACAATGACGGCACCCTGGGCTATCTCAAAAAAGAAAACTGGCCCGATTATGCCCAGTATCTTGAGGATTATGTCCAGTACATGAGGAGTAACGGTGTGGAGCTTGACGCTATAAGTATCCAGAATGAACCTGACTGGCAGGCGGATTATGCCGGATGCCTGTGGTCGGCATCGGAGATAGCCCAGTTTGTAAAGACTTACGGACCTTCCATAAGCTGTAAGGTGATGGCCCCCGAGACACTTGCCGTCAGCGACAGCTATGCCAATGCCCTGAACAGTGACGATGTGCTGGCAGGTTTTGACATCTATGGCGGACATCAGTACGGAGGCATACAGTCTGCTTATAAGAATCTTGGCAGGAAAGGTAAAGAGTTGTGGATGACAGAGTATCTCATAAACTGGAACGAGGGCCAGTCATCAAACCGTAACTTTGATTTCTCAAAGGATTTCTTTGATTTCTTCAGGGCCATTAACGTATGTATGCTGGGTGATTTCAATGCATGGGTACACTATGCAGCAAAACGGTACTACGGCATGTTGGGCGACGGTCAGATGGGCACATCAAACGGCGTAGTAACCAAGCGTGGCTATGTTATGGCTCATTTTGCCCGCTTTGTGACAGGGATGACCCGCATTGACGCCACATTCGGAGACAGCGGTCTGGAGGGCTCGGCTTATATTTCCGTTACAGGTGACAGCGTAGTGGTGGTTATGGCAAACTCCACATCCGGTACGGTTGATCTGACACTGGATATTCCTTTCTATACTGTTAACGGCAAGTCTTATACCACATCCCGCAGTAAAAGTTTCAGTCAGGCCACAGTATCCATAGACTCTGAGACATGTCGTCCTACCGCCCAGGTGGCGGCACAGAGTGTTGTGACCCTGATTTATGTAAAGAGCAGAGACCGTCAGGTTTCGGACATGAAGGGTAGCACCACCCGGTTTGACCGACTGGATGACATAAAGGTGGCAAGTGTCTTTGGCACTAACTACAAGATGAGCGGCAAGACCAAGACTCTTGACCATGAGAATCCGCTGATTTCGGACAATACCACCAAGAGCAACGGCTATCTGAAACTTGAATCCCGTTATGACCAGCTTGTAATGCAAGTCAGGAGTGTGTCGTCAACGCTCAATTACAGTTCGGCCAAGACAACGCTCATCTATGTCAATTCCAGAGGCTCTGTATCATCACATGATTACGGTGACCTGGATTTGAGCAGGAGGGAGAACTTCAATCTGGTATTTGACCTGTCGCCCAATACCTTGAAGGACGGTTGCACCGGTATTATATCCCTGACCAACAACAACTGGTCGTCAAAATTGAGCATAACATTCGGCGATGTATATCTGGCCGGTGCCACAAACCCTTATTACGCAACCTTGAGCGGTGCTTACGTGGAAGATGACAGCTATGTGCAGGATTTCACTTCGGATGCCAACTGTACCAGTCTGGATATGACCCGGGTTTGGGGGCTGCCCGGAGCATTTACGTGGATGAACGGCAACCGTATAGTCTATGTGGCTGATACGGCAGTGGTGGATAACTGCAACGTTGTGGCCGGAAACGTATGCGCCAGGATGGTCCTTGCTGCGGACGGAGGTGATTTCCGTCCTGCACGCGGATTTGAGGCCCGACAGGCGGAACTTACGTTTGATGTGGATGATTTCAGGTTCGTGATGATTCCCTTTACCGCCATTGTACCCGATGGCGTTCAGGCGTTTGCCGTGGATGATGATATGTGGCTGAACCGTCTGGATACCATTCCGGCTCATACCCCCGTGATAATAAATGCCAAGGGGAGTGTAACCGTCAGGGGAGGCGGCAGTGTGGAGTACACGCTTTCTCCGCTTAAAGCCAGGTTCCGTGGTACGTATGTAGGTATGAACCTGCATGAAGGAGACTATGTGCTTGATTGCAGTGATGGAATCTGGGGATTGCGCCGAATCACAGCCGATGAGTTGCTGGGCCCGTTCGGTGTATATGCAAACCTGTCATCGAAAGAGTCTTTCATACCGTTGCATGGCGATGTGCTGGCTGTGGAAACCATAGTGGAAAGTGTGTCGGGTAAGGATGAAATCTATGACCTGACCGGCCGCAGGGTTACCGGTAATATTCTGCCAGCGGGCATTTACATAAGGAACGGAAAAAAGATTGTGGTTTCTTACGTAAGATGAATCTCATCTTTTAGGTATTTGTTGTAATTTTGCAGCTGTAAAACACAGCCAACAATACCCCGATGCAAAAGATTATTATTCTGGATTTCGGTTCCCAGACAACCCAGCTTATAGGCCGCAGAGTAAGGGAACTGGACACCTTCTGTGAGATACTGCCTTACAACAGTTTTCCAAGCGATGACCCTGATGTGATAGGCGTAATCCTGAGCGGATCACCGCTTAGCGTTTATGCCGATGACGCATTCCGCCCTGACCTTTCGGGCATAATAGGCCGCTATCCTGTGCTGGGTATATGCTATGGCGCTCAGTTGCTCAGTTATACCTACGGCGGTAAGGTGGAACAGGCCGGTACACGTGAGTACGGGCGAGCCAATTTGGGGTTCATAGATGCCGCCTGCCCTCTGTTCAAGGGGTTTGAAAAGGATTCACAGGTATGGATGAGTCACGGAGACTCAATTACCGCAATACCCGCCGGATATCATGTCACGGCATCGACTGACAGTGTCAAGTATGCGGCATTCGAGTGTGCCGACAAGCGAGTGTGGGGCGTTCAGTTCCATCCGGAGGTGGAGCATTCGCTGCAGGGCAGACTGCTGCTGGAGAACTTTGTTGTGGGCATTTGCGGCAGCCGCAGGGAGTGGACATCGGATTCATTCATAGAGAAGACTGTTGGTGAGCTTAAGGCCGAACTTGGCAATGACAAGGTTGTGCTGGGATTGAGCGGCGGTGTGGATTCATCGGTAGCCGCAGTGCTGCTGAACAAGGCGATAGGAAAGAACCTGACCTGCATATTCGTGAACCACGGACTTCTGCGCAAGAATGAGTTTACCGATGTACTTAATGACTATGTATGCCTGGGACTGAACGTGAAGGGTGTGGATGCATCCGAAATGTTTTTCAAGGATCTGGCCGAAGTTACGGAGCCGGAGCAGAAACGCAAGATAATAGGCCGTGATTTCATAGAGGTGTTTGATGCCGAGGCCCAGAAGATAACCGATGCCAAGTGGCTGGCACAGGGCACCATCTACCCGGACCGCATAGAGAGCCTTAACATAACGGGCAAGACCATAAAGAGCCATCATAATGTGGGCGGACTGCCCCAGAAGATGGGCCTGAAACTGTGCGAGCCGCTCAAGTGGCTGTTCAAGGATGAGGTTCGCGCCATAGGCCGCCGCCTGGGTATTCCTGAGCACCTTATAGGCCGTCATCCGTTCCCGGGCCCGGGACTGGCTGTAAGAATCATTGGTGAAATCACACCGCAGAAAGTTGCCGTACTACAGGAGGCCGATGCCATATACATAAATGGCCTGCGTGAGTGGGGTCTGTATGATAAGGTGTGGCAGGCTGGGGCAATATTGCTGGCAGACCGCACTGTAGGCGTTATGGGTGATGAACGTACGTTTGACAACGCCGTAGCCCTGCGTGCCGTAACCAGCGTTGACGCAATGACAGCCGACTGGGCCGAACTGCCCTACAAGTTCCTGAAAGAGATAAGCAACGAGATAATCAACAAGGTCAAGGGCGTGAACCGCGTATGCTATGACATATCGTCCAAACCGCCAGCCACTATAGAGTGGGAATGATTATCATGTTTTTCATAATATTATGGCTTCGCCTGTGAGCTTGTCAACTTTTTCAGGAAAAGACAATCCTCTCTGAATTACGATAAAAATGGAGGCCCGCATTGATGGTGCAGGACCTCCATTTCTTTAATGTGCCTTCATGGTATTTATTTCTTTAGAGCACTATGGGTCCGTAACCCATGCAGCTGGTGGTGGTCAGGGCCGTAAGGAAGGCCGTGAGTGCAGCTACTATCACCTTCACTGCTACCTCAATAATGCGTTTCTTGTTCATAGTATCAGATGCGTGTTATCAGTTCTCATCATTGGCATTGGGATCGCCACCGTTGCCGCCCTCATTACCGTTACCGTTGCCGCTGCCCTCATTACCGTTCTCAGGATTGGGGGTGGGATTAGGATTGTCCTGTTCGGGGTCCTCAACGGTGCCGGGATCAGTGCTGGTAACGCGCTTCACCTCATCGCCGTTGCGGTCATAGCAGGTAATCTGCACGGCGGTCTTGGCCAGCTCGTCCTTCAGCTCGGTGGTGGGGGTGAATATTATGCGGCGGCTCCTGATGAGGCTGGCCTTCACGTCATTCACGTCGGCCACACTCTTGGCCCTCAGGCTGAATCGCATGGTTCCCAGTCCGGGCAGCGCAACGCTGTGACCCTCGGTGGCCCACGCCTTGATAACCTCGCCTGCGGCATCCCAGCAAGCCTGCATCACTCCGCGGCTTACACCGCTGCGCAGGGCAGCCTCCTTGATAACCTTATCCTGAGTAAGCGGGATGTACAACTCGGGGATCATCACGTAACGGTAGGTATCTGCATACATACCAATCTTGAACAACTGTTCTTTTGCTTTAACTTTAAGTGCCATAATTCAAATGTTTTTAATGGTTAAAGATTAATGTTTGTAAATGTTTTTCACTAAGACCTAAGGTTTCAGCCGGCGCCTTTGCTTCTACTTTTGGTCATCAATTCAGTCAGGTTTCCGGGCGCTCCTTAAGGAGATTTTTTACTCCCCTTAAGGAAAAAATTTTTTCCCCTTAAGGGGCGCAAGAATTCCATCGTTCATTGACACAACAAAGGTACAAACCCGGATATGCGGTTTTCGAATAACCGCCCAACTTTTTTCATCAAAAATGAAAAAAAAATTTCATAACCGGCCGGGCACGTTCTCCAAGCGTTTCAGCGTTTCAGCGTTTCAGTTAAAAATCATGCCAAAAATATCCCAAAAAAACTTCTATATTTATATATAAATATAGAGTTAAATTTTGACCTTTTTATATCCATCATATTTAACTGAAACGCTGAAACGCTGAAACGCTTGTTTTGCCAATAACGTAATTGCAACGTTTTTGCAACGCTTTTTGCTTGGATTGAGATGATATGAAGGCATACATTTGTAGCAGAAACAGAAGTATGCTATAATGAAAAGAACTGTATTTGCTTTTGTGTTGGTAGTGTTGTTTGGAGCTGGTGTTTCATCGGCCAGAAAAAACAGACAACCGGATGTGGTTGTTTCAGAAACGACCGGGGCTGTAACCTTTAAGGTTGAGGATGTAAAGATTGCAAAGGATCTGCTGCCCGTTGTGACAGGTGATCAGTTGGGCCGTCAGTGGCTGGATGGTGATTCTTTCCTGGCGGCCAGTTTCGCTGATGCCAAATTGGTGGACGGCGGTGACAACGCTTTTTTTTCGATGGTGTGCCTTGCATACGCACATCATAGGCCTATTGTTCTCACTCCCGATGCCATGTGGATATTGATTTGCCATGGGTTCTCACAGTATGTAAACCATGATCCCGAGAAGTTCAGGAACTATTTGGTGAATCATCAGGGCAAAGAGACATTGCTGATAAGGACTACCCCAGAAACAACAACAGCCGAAAAGGTTGAAAAGTTTGCAACCCTGATAGGAAAGGAGACAAATGGAGAGTTTGCAGAGGTGATGACATGTAACTTCTCTACATCAGGAATGATAGAGCGCATGGTATCACAGATAGTGATGATAGATGCCGTAAAACCATATTTTGATTATTTGGAAGAGCTGATGGGAGGATGTGGCATACCGAGTGTCACGCTTGAGGGCACTCCCGATGACTGGAAACTGCTGCGTGAAAAGACACATAAGTTAGGTGAGTATGGCGTAAAGGATTGGACCGATAAACTGGATCCAATCTTGGCTGAATTTGTCGCAGCATCCGAAGGAATGCCTAATGCAAACTTTTGGTGGGATATGGCTATTAAGGGGCGACCTAAGAACTTCCATCTCATGCCAGGCGGCGGTTGCTTTATGTCAGGAGCCCCCACTCCGTTTGACGGATGGTTTCTGGAGTTCATTCCATTTGATTTATATGGAGAACGTCCCGAGAAGATGACGTATAATCATGACCTTCTGCCTTTAATGACAAGCGTTCCAATCATTCAATATGATGCTGACGAAGCCGGAAACTGCATAGATATTAACACCCTTGAGCTGAGTGCCGGGATAGTAGGCCTGTCACAGGATAAAGAAACCAAGACGCTGCGTCCCGAAATAGGCTGGCTGGTAAGAAATGACCCCACCATAGAGTTTGATGAGGAGGATGTATTAGATAAGGTTAAGCAAGCCAGTTCCACTGATGGTGATGATTTGATAATAAAGCAAGCAATAAAAAGGCCCGAAGGAACTTCCGGTAAAAGAAAGAGAATAGGCGTGAGCCTTCCAAAAGATCATAATAACAGCTCCGAACCTGTATTTTTTGAAGATAATTATTTACTGCCTCTGGAACTGTCGGAATTTGAAGGCTGGGGTATCGCGGTTTATTACAATATGTTTTGAAACTCGATACTGGTACTCGGGGTGTGGGTTGACAATGAGGAAAAACGGCAAACTATTATGAGAGTCAAATTATTGCTTGCGTTATCATTATTTTGTCCAGCAACTATCTCAGGGCAAAAATTTACGAATCATTTTAATGGAGAACCAGACTGCTATGATTCTTTTATGTCTGGAATATTTCGTTTTGCAATATCTGATACGCTCAACATGGAAGTGTGCCTAATTACATCACAAAATGTTGATGGCGAAATAATTATACCTGAGAATGTGATATCACCTGATAACAAGAAATATACAGTAACCTCAATAGCATCTCAAGCATTTTGGAACTTAGATAGCATAACTTCAATTATAATCCCAGAAAGTGTAATAGAAATAGGTTCTTTTGCGTTTTCAGGTTGTTCACGTTTATCAGGAATTCGTATAGGTGCTAATGTAGATGTTGGTGATGGAAGGCTGTTTTGGGAGTGTGACAGCCTTAAAACAGCTGGTCCTATAGGTAGTGGATGTAATTTTGAGTTTGGTTGGGTAGATACAATACCTGGGCGTATATTCAATTACTGTTTTAATGAGGTCATCTTACCAGAGGGTATTACTGAAATACCATATGAGGCATTCTCTTCTTCACCGGTTGAAAAAGTGTCGCTACCCTCTACGCTTCTTTTCATAAGAGAAAAAGCTTTTATGAGTGCAAAAAGACTTAAAAGTATAGTCGTTCCTAATAGCGTAAAAGCAATCGGGACGTTGGCTTTTGCCTTTTGTGATAATTTAGAATCCGTAGTACTATCCAACAAGATAGAACAAATACCTGATGCATGTTTTAAGCAATGTAAATCGCTTGACAATATTATTATTCCTGGTTCTGTTGTTTCAATCGGTGAACTTGCTTTTGAAGGTTGTGCTTTTAAAAGCGTCATTCTGACGGATAATCTGGTTTCAATAAGTGAGCAGGCTTTCTGTTATTGTGACAGTTTGAGAAATATTTTCAACTACTCTATAAGTCCTCAGTTAATTAGTAATGACACTTTTATTGGATGTCATAACGTGGTTCTTCATGTTAAACAAGGTTATCACGAACCTTACAGAAGCAGTTTGTGGAGCCGGTTTATTATTAAGGATGATATATAGAATTATGATAAGCTAAGAAAAACCACTTATAAATCCATTCAATTTCTTCACTGTAACAGATTTATACCAGAACCACTTCCATTTCAAGCCGAGAATGGCAGGACCTTTCTTATTCTGATGCGGAAGGCAACGCAAACGCAATACATACAATGTCAAATTTTGAAGATGGTGAATACAAGATTCACGGTATGGTTTTTGATATGGTGGATGCAAAAGGAAATATTATAACAATAGTACGTTAAATATAAAAGTTCACGCAGTGTCCCTGACGCCGTAGAACAAGAGTTCTTTGAAATTGTTGTGATTTAAATGCAAGTTTGGCCTGATGCCGGACATGGAAAAAATTCTCTCCAGCATAGAGGCGTTGTGCATAAGTAACGTGAGTTCGATGAAATATAATTAATTGATAATTTGGTGAATAGCGGGATTTATTGTAATTTTAGGTGATACAAAAAACAAGCCACAATAAACCCGCTCTTTCCAGAATTTTGTCGTAAACATGCTCGGGGCAATTGCATCATACTGCTTCTTTCCGAAGAAACCATGTATCAACATTATCAAAGTAGCTGATAATCAACTGACTTTATTCTAGAACTAATTCGTCGAACTCACGTTATTTTACGGATTACCCTTATTTTCCTGAAATCTTTCCAACCGGCAGATTTCCTGTACAGCTTCCTGCTTCCCTTAGGGACGTACAGAGTACAATCCGTTGTAAACGTATTGTCATCAATCACCTGTGGAGTTGCAGACAGATTATAGACCGTATTAAGCCTAGGGCAGTCCTGAAACGCTCTGTTTCCGATTGATTTGATTGATTCTGAAATGACCACCTTTTCCAGACATTCATGCTGACAGAAAGACTCGGCAGGAATGGAATCTTTCCAGGCATACTCTATGTCATAACCGCCTCCTGCCGGACCGACACTCTTTAAATGAGAACTGTGATAGAATGGCAGCCGCATGACTTTTACGGATGACGGTAAGAAAACATATTCAACATCGGGATTAAACCTTCCGGTAACAGTTTCAACACCATTACTGACAATAAGTCTGGAGCAATCCAGTCTGCTGACCGAAACCCCGGTTATCCGATATGCGACACCTGTGTAAGGATAAGTAACGGATGCAGGAGTTATAAAGACAGGTTCATCTCCTGACCTCCCTGTAATTGTAACACTGTTCTTAATGGAATCTGAAACCTCATACCATATACCGCCAACACGGAAACCATGCGCATTTGAACTGTCTCTTGAGTCTGTTATGAGCCCCATCCTGAACTGACGGGAGCCATCAGGCAACCTGCTCTCCAAATAATTGTCCACATTTCCGTATGGCACATTAAGGATATGCCTGTTTTGGTCAAAGGAATATTCGGACGTGACAACAGGTATTGAATCCGTCCAGAACATATAAATATCCGTCAGACCGGGACAGTCCATGAAAGCTCCATTGGATATATGTTTTACACTCTTAGGTATTGAAACAGTTTCCAAGGATCTGCAACCATAGAATGCAGAATACCCTATAGAAACAACATCATCATGCAACCGGATACCTGTCAGATCCCTGCAATTGGCAAACATTCCGTTACTGATAATCTTAACTTTAGACGGTATTCGCATCACACCTTTCAATCCGGTTCCCGCAAAAGCATATTCCCCTATGCCAGATATGCTCTCTGGCAGGGAATCAAGCTCCAGCCTGGCGCATTCATAAAACGCGTAATTTCCAATACTGAGCAGTTGTTCCGGCAGACAGACTGCCTGCAGATTCCTACATCCTCCAAAAGCATTGTAACAGACAGTTTCTATACTTAAAGGCAATATGACCTTCTCAATGCAATCAGATTTACAGAATGCCTTACTGCCTATTCCGGTAACCCTGAAATAACTCCCGCTTTGGGGTGATTCCACAATCTCCGGTATGGTGACAACAGTGGTGGTATCCGGTTCTGTGCCTTGGTGATAGCAATATCCGCTTAAATAAACATCATCCGAATATAAAGATGTCCTGGAATAGACTCTGTTTCCTACTTTGAAGCTTTGTTCATGAACAATGGTATCACCGTCTGTAATACTTCCAAAAGCATACCAAGGATAACCCGCCTTCAGGTAACGCCCTATAGTCCCCTTAGGGACATGCAGGCGCATGTCATAGAGTTCTCCAGCTATCCCCACATTGGATGTTCCGGGTTGATCCATAATCTGGACAGAATCCGGATGTTCCCAGTTTGCAAACACATCCGTTATGCCTTTGATAATGTCCTCATCCCCCAGAATATCAATACTGAAATAATCTGTATCATCAGAAAGTCGCAGTACATTTTCTTGAGCAAGCAAAACAGTTGTTGTCTGCAGCATCATTATTACTGACAGAAAAAGTAAAACCTTCTTCATATCCTTTGTTTTATCGACTTTTTTAGAGCAAGACATAATTATAGTGGTTCTCTATTACCAGTATCTCGGCAACAGACATATTACCTGTGTCACCACTCTCCCGTTTAGTGGTTTTAAGTGTCATGTTTCCTCTTTTATCATATTCGTATTCCGTTATAACCTTATCCAACTGCTGCTCATTGCTCATTCTCGTAAAAGTATTTTTCTTAACCTTTCCGGATGTTTCATACTCCCACTCGTTCTGATAACTCACCTTCCATTCTCCATCATTAAGATGCATGGTAGTTTCCCTGATAGCCTGACCGGACTTGTTATAAGCGTATTCAATCTTAGCGCTACTTATTATCACATTGTCTTCAAAAATATTGATGGTTTCAGTCTGCATCCGATTGTTTTCATCATATATCCTGTTTGTGGTTGAATTGTTGCTCCATCCTATTGGGGCTTTTGTTTTAACCACGCTTTTGATGACATTGCCTTTTGAATCCACCGTGTCAAAAACAATACCGTGAATCTTGTATTCACCGTCTTCAAGATTTGACATTGTACGTATTGCATTGCCTTCTGTATCATAATTAGAAAGGTCCTGCCATTCTCGGCTTGAAATGGAACTGATTCTGGAGAGTGAATCATAAGTCCATGTAACAATAAATTCCTGATTCCAGCTACCATCATTATAGCTTAGACTTGTTGTCCGGACTTTCAGCATCTGTTCATTATAGCTGTCAATAACTTTTGACAGGGGCTCCCAAACACTGTCTGCCATCTTAAAATATGTTCTGACAGAATCAGTGGAACCGGAACTGCAATTGCATGAACAAACCATCTTAATATCCTCCACAAAAACTCCATCCACAAGAATATAATTCAACCTTGATATTATATTGCCGTTTCTATCAAATCCCACTGCCCATTTTGCCGTAGGACTGCCTTGTGAATTATAGGCAGTTGCAACTGAACTGGTTAAGTATCGGCTGCATGAACCAAAAATAACCGACAACAAGATAACAACAATTTTTCTCATTCTTATTTACATTAACGCTTATGTTGAAAACCAGTACTTCTAATATTTATTTGTTGACAAAAGTAATTGTCAAAACTCCAATAGTCAAGAATCTGGCGTTGCAATTCTGTTGCAACGTTTTTGCAACGCCCAATCCTTGTATCTCCTCATATATACCTATATTTTTGCGGCAAATATGACTGAATTATGAAGAAGATTTTTGCTGTAGTATCATTAGCCTTGATGATGGCGGCGTGCACCAGTACTCGCGGCAAGCTCTTGAGCAGGATAGAGTATAATGGTGATGGTTCGGTATTTAAGCGCGAAGTGTATCACTATTCAGGTGATGAGCTTGCTTTGGTTACTCGTGTCATTTATTCCAACTATGTTCCGGATTCCTCATGGACAGAGTATGAAATCAGGCACAATGGCCAGATAACCGATACCATTGAGACAACCAACAGCATTAAAAGAACCATAAAGAGCAGTGACGGAAGCATAAGGTCTTATCACCTTGTGGGGGATGAATGGAAAGAGGAATATTACAGTAAAAGAGATGGAAAAGGTAGGATTATAGAATACCATTCAGGCGATTATCACAGGTGGTATTCTTTCGATGCTCAAGGTCGTCCTGCCGGCGATAATTATGAGTTTGTAAACGATAACGATCAGATCCAAAGAGGAGGCAACATAGGTTCCGGTTGTGATATAGAATATGGTTGGGACGAACAAATTCCGGATAATTCATTCAAAGGTTTATTGTCATTGGAGACAGCTGTCATCTCTGAAGATATAAAGACAATTGGCAGAAATGCCTTCGAATGGTGTCCTAAACTGAAAACAATAGAGGTCAGATCTTTACAGCCACCATCAATAGCCCCTAACACTTTCAACGAATCGGATTTTGTGTTGATTGTGCCCAAAGGACGCAAAAAGACGTATAAGAAAGCTGCAGGCTGGAATGTTTACAAAATAAAAGAAAACTCGTTTTGATTTGGAGGCAAGATTCAGGATAATAAGGATGATTCGTACACCTAAATATTTTTTTAATGAAATACAGGTATGAAAAAGTTATTTGCTATGTTGTGGCTTATCATGATTGTACAGGTCTGCTTGGGGGGTGTACTGGTCGCGCAGACAAAACCTGTACAAACAGTAACCATTGACGGAATCATCTATACTGACAACGGTTCTCATAAAACATGGTCAGTAAAATCTCTTGCCGATGGTGTTGTTAAGACACATATTGTAATACCAGACTCCATATCTGTTGACGGATTGATGAATAAAGTTTCAAGCGTTTCCACCGGTGCTTTTGACGGTATTACCGATATTGAAACGGTGCATCTTCCTGACAGCCTGCGGTTTTTGAGCGGAATGGCTTTCCGTAACTGTACTAATCTCAAGCAGATAAACATTCCAGGGAATTGCGCTCTTACCGACAGGGTGTTTGAGAACTGCACATCACTTGAGGAGATAGTTATCCGGTCCGGTTTTAATCTTGTAAACGGTAGCAGATTATTTACCGGGTGTACATCGCTTAAGAGAGTAGTAATAGAAGAAGGTTATTATATCGGTCCTCATTTTTTTTGAAGGGTGTACCTCTCTTGAAGAACTGGTCATGCCATCTTCTATGGAAGAGATAGGTTCTGAGGCTTTTGCGGGTTGCTACAACATTAAGAAAATCAAAATCAATAATAACGGCAGTACAAAATATTTGAATATGTCAGTAGCTGAAGGGACTTTTCCTGATATGAGTTTGTTGGAAAAGGCCGTTGCCGATGCTGCCACTCATGAAAAACTCAAGACCGGTGATATTATTCGGGGCGTGGTACGTGATTCTGACGGTAATCCGGTCAATATGGTTTATGTCAAGGAACTTGACTCAGAGGGACGGATTATTGATCATGATCTGACTGAAAGTAATGGAAAGTTCTCTCTCCGGTTGAGTAATCCGGCAAATAGGATTGAGTTCTACAGTATGGGTTATGAGACCGTCAATCTGCCTTTAAACACGGCATATTATCTGATTGATTTGATAGAAAAGCCTGATACGGCAGTAATTGTTCCCTCCAGAAAAAAAGACTTGTCCGGGTCACACCGCAGGCATGAGTATGTTGATCTGGGACTGAGTGTAAAGTGGGCCACCTGTAATATAGGCGCAAAAACACCTGATGATTCTGGTGATCTATATGCTTGGGCTGAAACAGAACAGAAGTATGTATATTCCTGGTCAAACTATAAATGGTGCAAGGGAATTGAAGATGAACTGACAAAGTATTGCACTGTAAGCAGTTATGGTTATAATGGCTTTACTGACAATAAAACCGTTCTTGATCCGGAAGATGATGTGGCACATGTAAAATGGGGTGGCCGCTGGCGAATGCCTACTGTTGATGAATTCATGGAATTGTGCATGAACTGTACCTGGACATGGACTACTTGTAACAATGAGTATGGTTACAGAATCACAAGCAGGATACCCGGGTATGAGGACAGATATATCTTTCTCCCCACATGTGATGATTACAGCGGATTGTTTCCATTCCACGTAGGCTTTCAAGGTGAATATATGTCAAGTTCACTCAGCCCAAATAATCCATCCTCCTGTTATATCCTCATGTTCACATCCGATAAGGTAAACTGGTACGGATATGGCCGGCAGTTCAGCCGTTCTGTCCGTCCCGTCTGCCAATAACGTAATCCGAGTCAACCTTTTTTAGGAAAACACATAGTACGTTAAATATTAAAAGTTCACGCAGTGTCCCTGACGCCGTAGAACAAGAGTTCTTTGAAATTGTTGTGATTTAAATGCAAGTTTGGCCTGATGCCGGACATGGAAAAAATTCTCTCCAGCATAGAGGCGTTGTGCATAAGTACCTTGACAGCCCCTACCGACAGGTTTGACCCGTTCATTGCCGCAATGGCTTTGGCCGTATTGACCGATGCCAGCGACATGTTGAAAGCGAATGCAAGCGCTTCCTTGTTTCTGGCCTGGCAGTGAGCAAGCCCTGTCATCTGCTTGGCATCACGGTAACAGAACTCTATCTTCCGCGCCTGCGGACCTTGGGGCCGTGGTATATGTAGCGGAGCTGTAATAGTTTAGTGGTTTATAAATAGTCATTCTCATATCTGTGTTATGCAAAATTTATCACAATGGTTGTTTTAGTCGATAAAATTTGTATATTTGCATAGTCTTAAACAATAAAATTTGTATGACAAGTAAGGTTGATTTAACTAAGGAGATAATATTTGCATCGTCTGATCCTAATGTATCCAGGCAGATATCGGCAATGATAAAAGCGGGCAGACTCAGAAAGATTGCCCCTCGTCTATACACTTCAAACCTTGTTGACAGTTTTGAATCAATTGTAAGGCGTAACTTAATTGATATTCTGGCATGGCGTTATCCTGGTGCCATTATAAGCCATAGAAGTGCATTGGAGATGCGGCCCACGCCCCAAGGCGATTTCTTTCTTACGGCTACATACAGCAAACGTGTTACAGATTTACCGGGTATAACCATCAACCTTCTTAAAGGCCCGGTTGCCGATGAAGGTGATATGCCGTATTACGGTATCTTTATTGCGGGCGAATACCGCTGGGTATTAGAGAATATGCAGCAATCAAGGAAAGCAGACAACGAATCCAAGACGCTGCCTATAGCCCAGATAGAAGACAAACTTGAAAAGATCCTTATTATGGGAGGTGAGGATCAACTCAACTCTTATCGAGACCATCTCAGGGAGGTTTCCGTCAGACTGAATATGACACAGGAGTTTGAAAAGGTGAACAATATAATATCGGCTTTACTGTCCACGCATTCATCGGATGTTCTTACAACACCATCGGCCAAGGCAATGGCGGCAGGTATGCCGTTTGACAAGGACAGGGGTAATATCTTTGAGATACTTTTCCACGCAATCAAGGACGAATATTTTGTTAATCGTGCCAACCGTAATCAAGACGAGGAGTCATTCCGCCTGTTCTCTTTCTTTGAGAGTTACTTCTCCAATTATATTGAGGGTACCGAATTTGAGATAGATGAGGCTAAACGTATAGTTGATTCAGGGATTCCCATTCCACGCCGTGACGAGGACTCGCATGATATACTGGGCACTTTCAAGGTGCTTTCTAACCGAGCAGAAATGAGTAGGGTGCCCACGTCTGCCGATGAACTGTATTCAATACTGCAGTCACGCCATTCCATTTTGTTGAGCGGACGTCCGCACCTGAATCCAGGTATGTTCAAGACTGTCAACAATCGTGCGGGAGGTACTGAGTTTGTTGATTATCACTTGGTAAAAGGCACTCTTAGCTATGGCTTCAAGTTCTACTCCGCGTTGAAAGATCCTTTTGCACGTGCCATATTCATGATGTTTATGATAAGTGAGGTGCATCCTTTCAATGATGGCAACGGCCGTGTTTCACGAATAATGATGAATGCTGAACTTGTCAAGGCTGACCAGACACGCATCATTGTCCCTACCGTCTATAGGGAGGATTATCTTTTGGCATTACGTAAACTGTCCCGCGGGCAAAGTCCTGATGCATACATAAATGTCATGGTAAAACTCCAGAAATTCAGCGATAATCTGTACGGCTCAGATTTTAGCGAACTAAAAGAATATCTGCGCCAGTGTAATGCGTATGAGGATCCCTCGCAGGCCAGACTAGAAATGATAGACAGGATTATAAGATGACACAGATGGAACAGAGGGATAGAGCTAATCCATTATACAAAGGATGATGAGGAGAACGGTTTGAGTTCGTTAAACGTGTCCTTAAGGTCTGTGAACAATGAAATAAATGCGATAGGCTCTATTATGCTGCCTACCAATGCAATGATGCTGATTATGAATGCAGCGGTAAGCATACCTTTGAGCTTGTAATGCTCAGGGTTGGCCTTGACTATATTGCGTCCTTTGCTGCTCTTGACGAGCGCTATCAGGGCAAATACGAATCCCAGAACGGGGATTACTGCACATTCATTGGCCACAAGAGACCATACAAAGCCGCTAATGGTATGAGGGGCTACTTCACGTGAATCTTCTCCTTCTTCAGCTTCAGGCTGTTCAGAAGAGCTCTCTTGCTCAGTCTCTGGTTCTGCAATTGGCTCTGCAACGGGTTCTATAACTGTTGCTGTATCATTGGAGAAAGGTTCCTCAACCGGAGCGGAACCGGTTTCCGGCTTATTGGTTTCATCAATATCGGAGTTAATGGCAACGCCTACCTGCGCACCGCAAAAAGGACAGAATACGGCATCTTCCTGAATTTCCTTGTGGCAATTGTAACAAAACATGATTCAAGCTATTTAAAGGTTTGTTTTTTACAAAGATAATGCAAGTTTCATTATCTTTATACCCAATAAACGAAAGTTATTATGAAAAGAATAGTTTTGCTTGTTGCGTTCGCGTTTTCATTCCTATGCCGGGCGAGTGATCTGGTTCAGTCATACGAGATAAAGTCACCTGACAAAAAGATCAGTTTTAAGCTGAATCTGGATCTGCAAAAACAAACATTATTGTATAAGATTACTGTGGATGGAGTGGACGTGATTGACTGGTCTAAATTAGGATATGTCAATGATCTTGAGGAGACTCCTTTTGCTTTGGATTCACAACCCCTTAACCATCGTCCCCATAAGAATAAGGGTGTATGGAAACCTGTGTGGGGAAAACGTTCCCTTGTTAAGGATGTTTATAACTGGGCTCAGTATGATATTCAGTGTAATATAGGATTAATGCGTCTTGAGGTCCGTGTTTACAATGATGGTGTAGCTTTCAATATGTACGGTTTTAAAGAATCCACCCGTTACGAGGCTACCGAATTCAACTTTGCGGGAGATTATACGGCTTGGTATTATAATGGGGAGAGACATAATATAGGACCTGAAAAACTGTCCGATGCCAACGGCGAGCGTCTGCCTATTATGATTGTCAAGGCGGCTGATGACCTTTATTTAGGTTTGCATGAGGCATCTTTGCCGGACGGCGGCTGGCCTATGAGACTACAATCGGAGAGTGGTTCCACCAGCTTTAAAGTAATACCTGAAAAGATACCTGAAAAGAAGTGGGGATTTCCGGGTGCATGGCGTGTACTTATGGTGGGCAGGACTCCGGGAGCTCTGGTGGATTCACATCTTTTGGAGCTGCTCAATTTCGAGCCCTCGGGTGATTTCAGTTGGGTTCAACCGGGTGTTTACCTTTGGGACTGGCGTATTGATGGCGCTGTCTGGGAGGGTTACCACTATGGCATGAATTATGAGTCATGGGTCAAGATGATTGACTTTGCCGCTGAGCAGGGATTTCAGGGCCTGGTGCTGGATGCCAACTGGTACGGGCCGGAGTTTGAGAAGGATTCTGATCCTACCAAGGGCGATAAGGCACGTGATGTTCAGCGTATTATACAATATGGCAAGGACAAGGGTGTGGGCGTATGGCTCTACTTGAATGATGTGGCCGGCACAAACTATCCGATTGAGGAGACTCTGGCTCAGTATGAGGAGTGGGGTGCAAGCGGTGTAAAGTATGGCTTCATGAACGGCAACCCGCAGGAGAAGAACCGCAAGACACAGGAGATTACACGTCTTTGTGCCAAGCATCATCTGATGGTTGATTACCACGACTATCCCGTGCATCCGTACGGGCAGATGCGCACATATCCCAATGCCCTTACGCGCGAGTACTGCAAGGCTCAGCTGGACGGCCGGCAGATATTCCAGCCCAAGACTTTTGTGACATCGGCCTTTGTCAATATGGTGGCCGGTCCCATTGACCAGAACAACGGATTCCTGGAACTCCATCAGGGCCGGACTACACGCAAGGACAACAATCAGGAGGTGCCCAGCACCGTAACGGGTGAGATTGCACGTACACTGATTACATGGTCAGGTGCAACGGTTATTCCTGATATTCCGGAGTACTACAGGAAATACCCTGCACTGCTGGAGTTCCTGAGTGCGGAGAAACAGCCTTGGCAGGAGAGCATAACGCTGGCCGGTGAGATTGGTGAATACATCGTAATGGCGCGCCAGAATAAGGACGGAGACTGGTTGATTGGTGCTGCCACCAATGAGGATGCCCGTACCCTGAGCGTTCCGCTCAATTTCCTAAAGAGGGGAAAATACACGGCTACAGTCAGTACCGATGCCGATGATACCCACTACCGCACCAACCGCGAGACTTACAGAACCGTTGAAGGTGTAAGCGTATCGTCAAAGACAAAACTGGAAATTCCGCTTGCTCCCGGTGGCGGTGCATGCATTTTGATTAAAAAGGCCAAATGAACCTGTTCCAGCTTTTCCGTAACATAAAGCCTTTTGTAAGACCTTACAGATTGCTTGTTATCATAACCCTGATACTGACTCTGCTGGGGTCGGCCATGCAGCAGGTCAACGCCATCGTGCTGGACCGCACTGTGGATTCAATAAACGCTCTTATAGGCACGGACTTCACCTGGAACCAGGCAGCCCGCATTCTTGTCATTATATCGGCTGTGCTGCTGGGTAAGGAGATACTGTCGGCAGGAATCACTTTCGCCCAGAACTATTACGGCGAGCGTATGCGCATATTCGTGTCAAGAGACCTTTCGCAGAGTGTGATAGAAAAGGTTCTCACGTTCAGGATGGCCTTCTTTTCATCGTCCGATAACGCTACGGGTAAGATTCAGGCCCGTATAGACCAGGGCGTAAGTAGCCTGTCACGCACGGTGCAGAACTTCTTCATAGACCTGCTGCCCATGTTTACAAGCGCCCTGCTGGCTTTGATACTCATGTTCGCGGCCAATGTCTATGTAGGTCTTGTGGCTATGTGCATTGTGCCTATATATTTCTGGATTACCTACAGGCAGGCACGCAGGCTCAAGGGCTGGCGCCGTGAGATGCGCGGCTATCTGGAATCCAAGAGCCAGGGTATAAAGAACATAATTGATTCCATAAACGTAATCAAGTCATTCAACCGCGAGAACATAGAGGGCCGCAAGCAGCTTGACCTGCAGAACCAGGTTACCGAGAATCAGCTCAAGACCCGCCAGGTAGGCTTCTATTACAGCAGCCTTAAGAGTTTTGTAAAGCAGGTGGGTACCGTGCTTGTCATCATCCTTACCGCATATCTGGTGCTGATAGACTATCCCGGTATGTCTATAGGTAAGATCATGTATCACGTCATGCTGTTCAGTAACGTTATAGCCCCGATCACGCAGCTGCAGCGTATTTTTGACGATGTTAACGATGCCCTTATCTATGCCGAAGGCTTCTTTGATATACTGAATTCTGATTCTGAAGTGGAACCGTCCGGTACATACCGTCCGGAGAAGATAAAGGGAGAGTTCAAGCTTACGGGCGTGGACTTTACCTATCCAAACGGGAACAAGGCCCTGTTCGGAGTGGATATGACCATAGAGCCGGGCAGGATTACCGCGCTGGTAGGACTTTCGGGAGCGGGTAAGAGTACCATAGTGAACCTGCTGGACAAGTTCTACGAGCCGCAGGCCGGAACAATTACGCTCGATGGCGTTGACCTGCGTGAGTATGATACCAAGTATTTGCGTGACAATATCGGGCTGGTGCTTCAGAAGAACCATATTTTTGACGGCACCATCGAGGAGAACATATTGTACGGCAAGCCTGGAGCCACACACGATGAGGTTGTTGAGGCCGCCCGTAAGGCCTGCATATTAGACCAGATCATGGCATTGCCCCAGCAGTTCAACAACAAGGCTACGGATCTGTCGGGCGGACAGCAGCAACGCATAGCCATTGCCCGTATGTTCCTCAAGAATCCGCCGGTGATATTCCTGGATGAGCCTACCGCCAGCCTTGACGCCATAGCAACCGAGCAGATTAAGAACAGCATTGACGCTATCAAGAAAGACCGCACGGTTATAATCATATCGCACAGCATATCGCAGATAATTGACAGTGATATGGTCTATGCGTTGCAGAATGGAAGGGTACAACAGTCCGGCCACCCTGATGAGGTATATAAGAAAGGCGGTGTCTATAAGGATATCATAGACGCTTCGGCCCGCAGTCTGAACATAGGCAAGATAGCCCGCACAATTGAAGGCGGCTGATTGTTTTATCATTTCCTTTTTTTTACTAATTTCGCTACACTATTACTGACAAGAACCAACAACAAAATAACTGACCACTTATGAAAAGAACCGCTTTAATGTCATGCCTTGCGGTAGCCGCGTTGTTACTGCCCGGCTGCAAGGCCCAGAATTACGAGTATCCGTTCCAGAATCCCAATCTTAAGGTCGATAAGAGGGTGGATAACCTGCTTTCGCTCCTTACCCCACAGGAGAAGATTGGCCTGATGATGAACGGCTCCATATCTATTGACCGTTTTGACATTCCGGCCTACAACTGGTGGAATGAGGCCTGCCACGGAATCTGCTATGATGATGTTACAGTATTCCCGCAGGTGATTGCCCTGGGTGCCACATTCGATGCACCCCAGCAGCTTGAGATCTACACTGCCGTATCCGATGAGGCCCGCGCCGTATGGAACACCACAAACCATCATCAGATGGGTGTGAACCAGACCAACAGCAGCATCTGGCATCAGGGACTTTCATTCTGGTGCCCTAACGTGAACATATTCCGTGATCCCCGCTGGGGACGCGGCCAGGAGACTCCGGGTGAGGATCCGTATCTGAATGCCGTAATGGGTACCCAGACCGTAAAGGGTATGCAGGGTAATGACAAGAAATACCTTAAACTGCACTCATGCGCCAAGCACTATGCAGTACACAGCGGTCCCGAGCCTCTGCGCCACCAGTTCAACGTGAGCGTATCAGGCCGTGACCTGTGGGAGACCTACCTGCCGGCATTCAAGAGCCTGGTCCAGGATGGTAACGTTCAGGAGGTTATGTGCGCATATCACCGTTACGAGGGTGAGCCCTGCTGCGCCAGCGACCGTCTGTTGCAGGACATTCTGCGTAACAAGTGGGGATTCAAGGGACTGGTTGTAACAGACTGCGGCGCCATTGGTGACTTCTTCAACGCCCGCCAGCACGGCACCCATAAGGATGCCGCAAGCGCATCGGCCGACGCAATACTTTCAGGTGCCGATATTGAGTGCGGTACCAGCTACCGTTCACTGGCTCAGGCAATGGAGCAGGGACTCATTACCGAGGCCGATATTGACGTGAACGTACGCCGTATCCTCAAGGCACGCTTTGAGTTGGGTATGTTTGATCCCGCCGAGAACCTGCCTTGGGCAAACCTGGGTCTTGATGACCTGAGCAGCCCCGCACATACCGCTCTTGCCAGCAAGGCTGCCCATGAGGCCATCGTCCTGCTCAAGAATCAGAACAATATCCTGCCGCTGAGCAAGAACAAGAAGATTGCCGTGGTAGGTCCCAATGCCGATGACGCCCGCGTTATCCTGGGTAACTACAACGGTTATCCCACAGCAGCCAATGCCAAGACCATCCTGGACGGAATCCGTGAGGCTGTTCCCGGCGCCGAGATCATATATGAGAAGGGTTGTGACCTGAACGCCGCATCAATAACCACACACTATGTAGGTCAGATAAACGGCGGCAAGGGTCTGCATGCAGAGTACTATAACACTCTGGACTGGACCGGCAATGTTGTAGCCCGCGTTGACTATGACGAGCCTCTGAGTCTAAACACCACATCTCCTGCTTTGGCACGTGAGGACTGCCCCTGGGCCGAGGGAGTTAATATGACCGGTTTCTCTGCAAAATATACCGGAAGCTTCATTGCCGATTATACCGGCGATATGGTTTACAGCGTACGCGGAAGTTCACGCTACACATTCAAGGTAAACGGCAAGACCATTGCCGAGAATGCTGGCCAGGGTGGTGGCCGCGGTGGATTCGGCGGCTTTGGCGGATTCGGCCGTGGCGGTGCTCCCGCTACCACATTCAAGGTAGAGAAGGGCAAGACTTACGATATCTCAATCGAGCTCAGCCAGCCCGAGGCACGTTCAGCTTCATTCTCATTCGATATCTACAGCCGCGGTCCGGTGGACTTTGCAAAGGTCGTGGAGAAGGTTTCAAAGGCCGATGTAATTGTAATGGTAAGCGGTATCTCATCGGACATAGAGGGTGAGGGCCACGACCGTTCAACAATCGAGCTCCCCGAGGTTCAGCAGCAGCTGCTTGCAGAGCTTGACGCAACCGGCAAGCCTATCGTGCTGGTAAATGTATCAGGTAGTGCAATCGGATTCGGTAATGTTGAGAACAAGTACGATGCCCTTATCCAGGCTTGGTACGGCGGTCAGGCAACCGGTCAGGCTGTAGCCGATGTACTGTTCGGTGACTACAACCCCGCAGGCCGTCTGCCGGTTACCTTCTACGCATCGACAGACCAGCTGCCCGATTTCCAGGATTACTCAATGAACAACCGCACCTACCGTTACTTCAAGGGTCAGCCTCTCTATGCTTTCGGTTACGGACTGAGCTACACCACTTTCAGCTACGGTGACGCCAAGACCGCAGGCAAGGCACAGAAGATGACTCTGACCGTTCCCGTTACCAATACCGGTAAGAAAGACGGTGACGAGGTTATCCAAGTCTATGTAAAGGCTCTTGACAATGCCGACGCTCCCATCAAGTCTCTGGCAGGATTTGCCCGCGTGAACATTGCTGCCGGTCAGACCCAGACCGTAACGGTTGATATAAATAAGGATGCTTTCAGCTTCTACGATGAGGCAACCGACGGCCTTAAGTTCCGCCCCGGACGCTACCAGATAATGTATGGCGGTTCATCGCTTGACAAGGATCTTAAGAGCATCGAGGTAAAGCTCTAATAAAAATTAGCCTGCAGATTTGCAGGCTAATTTTTTTTACTCAAAGTATTTTAAAAATATAAACGTCTGAAAGACAATCGTTTACATTTTGGCTAATTTATCGCCAGGAAGTGTAAAAATTAGGCTCAACCAATTGATTGTTAGCAAGTTAACACAAAAATTCTATTTCCCGATGCAGAAGTGCTGGAAGATGTTGCCAAGGATCTGGTCGGTGGTGATGTCGCCGGTGATGGTGGAGAGGTGGTGGATGCACTGGCGGATGTCCTGACTCAGGAAATCGCCCGATATGCGGTCCTTGAGGCCCTGGCGGACGCGGCGGATGCACTCCTGGGCTTTGATTAAGGATTCGTAATGACGCATGTTGGTTACAATCACATCCTGCTCACTGATTTCCGGGATAGCGGCGGCCTTGACCAGAAGGTTATTCAA
>JAEEGL011551918.1_pt1 | contig 27705 bp, 26 predicted proteins | sample 9134231 | NCBI WGS metagenome assembly JAEEGL01 (sample SAMN16246548, study PRJNA631951) | gut metagenome | biome: gut microbiome; feature: rumen; material: fiber-attached | host: Bos | place: Iran: Karaj | collected 2018-10
CGGCGCAGGCTTCGTACCTGATGTTCTCAATACAGCAGTATATGATGAAGTTATCCCTGTTACTAACGATGATGCATTTGCCACAGGCAAGCTCTTAGGCAAGAGCGAAGGCGTACTCGTAGGCATCTCATCCGGTGCAGCTCTCTGGGCAGCTATCGAGCTCGCAAAGCGTCCCGAGAACAAGGGCAAGACGATCGTCGCATTGCTCCCTGACACAGGTGACAGATATCTCTCAACACCGTTATTCCAGGATTAATTTAAATAGAAATATGCCATAAAAAACCAAAGCGTCCGTCCCCTTAAGGGCGGACGTTTTGCTTTCGCGTGTTATAATCCTTTTGGGGATGTTTTCGCATATTTCGATTCAGAATGAGAGAAACCCGATGTCTGATATGTATAAAGGTGAAGCGCTGAAATGAAGAACCCCGGTTAACAAGAGATGGGGATGGTAATAAGAGGAACGAGCATACTATGTATCAAAGCCCGTATTTTATTGAAGAATGCAAAAAGAGGATGATATCTTTAAGCAACTGGGGTTTTATCCTCACTGAAGAGATATCTGATGAGAACTGGGCTCTTTTAAGATGGGAACTTGAAGGTATAAGTCTGGCCATTGAATACCACCCGTATGCATACACTCTTACCACTTATATTGATTACCGCAAGAATCCTGTTGATGTCGGGAAACTGTATGAGCTGGTTGGAATAAAAGAGAAATATGTTTATCAGTTTGGCGGAGCCGGCCTCGAAAAAGGCATTGAAGCAATTACCGGGTCGGTTCTTAAGTTTCTTAATTGCTTTGACCTTTTTGATCACACGGATCTGAAGGCTGCTGTCAAAAAAGCATATGAGCAAAGAGAAACTGTTGAGTCGTATATTTTAGAAAAGGCAGATCAGGCTTATCTTTCCGGCCTGTTTGATGAAGCAAAGAGATATTATCTACAATATGAATATGCACTGAACGGGATGCAGAAAAGACGGCTTAAAAGAATACTGAGTGGGATGAATATGAAGAGTTGCTGTTGAAAGCCCGGGAAGATGTAAGAAACAATTACTGAAATGTCTTCTGTTATTTTTGAAGAATCGGATAAATTACATTTTTCGACAGAATCAGATAATACTCGCCAAAAACGTTCGTTTATAATGCAAACATAACCACTTAAAAATAGTCAGGAGGTGCTGCTATGAGTATTGACGTGAGCAAGATGCCCAAGATCGGTTTTGGTCTTATGAGACTGCCTGAAACAGATGGTGTCATTGATCTTGATAAGGTATGCAGGATGGTCGACAGCTATCTCGATGCCGGATTTAACTATTTTGATACTGCCTACGTATATCACGGCGGCAACTCCGAGAAGACTGTTAAGGAAGCTATCGTGAAGCGCCATCCGAGAGAATCTTTTACCATTGCGACAAAGCTTCCCGCGTGGAGCATCCATTCCTTTGAAGACAGGGATAAGATCTTCGAAGAGCAGATGGAAAGATGCGGAGTCGATTACTTTGATTTCTATCTCCTCCATAGCATTGAGGACGGCAACAACTACGACACATATGTAAAGTACGACTGCTTCAACTGGGGTGTCCAGAAGAGGGCTGAGGGCAAGATAAAGCACTTCGGTTTCTCATTCCACGGCACACCGGAGCTCCTCGTTGAAATCCTCGACAATCATCCCGAGATCGAGTTCGTACAGATCCAGCTCAACTATGCGGACTGGGACAATCCGCTTGTTCATTCCGGCGAGCTTTATAAGATCCTTTCAGAGAGGAACATTCCGATCATCGTCATGGAACCCTGCAAGGGCGGCAAGCTCGCAAACCACGATGACGAGTGCACTGAGATCTTAAAGAGCGTGCGTCCTGATAAGTCCGTTGCTTCGTGGGCTTTCCGTTTTGTCGGAAGCCTTCCCGGAGTAACAACAATCCTGAGCGGCATGACCACTCAGGAGCAGATGGAAGACAATATGAATACTTTCCAGAATTTCGAGCCGCTGTCTGATGAAGAGCGCGCGGCGATCGACAAGGTCACCGAAGTCATGTTCCGCGTCGAGCAGATCGGCTGCACAGCCTGCAGATACTGCATTGACGGGTGCCCCATGAGCATCAGTATCCCCGACATCATCAGTGCGATCAACACAAAGCGTAAGTTCCCGGGTGACATGAGACCGCAGTTTTTCTACAACGGTCTGGTCGCAAGAGACGGCAACGGCAAGGCTTCCGACTGCATTGAGTGCGGTCAGTGCGAAGGCGTCTGCCCCCAGCACCTGCCCATCATCACGATCCTCAAGGAAGGCGTGGAGAAATTCGAAGCTTAAGGGGTAACCTCATAAGACCAAACCTGATTTGGCAGCGTACAGAATTATAAAGTCTTAAGAAACTCTTTTACCGCGCTCGAAAACTCGTGCGGCTTGTCAGTCTGGACCGCATGTCCCGCGCCGTCGATCAGGAGATGATCCGCGCCGATCTTATCGGCATATTCGGCCATGAGCACATAAGAGCAGGTCCAGTCGTTCGCGCCGGAGATAAAGTACACGGGCACTTTATAGTCAGTCTGCGATGACAGGTCGATGATATTGCTCGTAAAGACGAGCTCGATGCCGACCTCCTGAACGACCTCCGGGAAAGCCATCTTAAAGTGCCATCTGACATCATCTGTTGCAAGATAGGGCGAAGTGGCCGCCGCAAGATAAATATCTGACGAATCCTGCTCAGGGTGATATGTCCTGCAGTAAGACATGATCTGGTCGTGGTTGTAGACCGAAGGGTCTTCGAGATAATCCTTGTACGCGAGCTCCATGTATGTCGTGTCGTCGCCTGCAGCTTTTGCCAGAGCGAGCGCGTCTTCATATTCGGTATCAAGTGACTTCTTGGCGTTTACGAACTGCCCGACGCCTATGTAGGCGGCGACTTTCCGGGGGTGTTCATAAACATATCTTGCACCGAGTATCGTTCCGTAAGAATGTCCCATGATTATGATCTTATCCTGGCCGAACCTGTCGCAGAGATAGTCGACCATTTCCTCGACATCCATCAATGCCTGATCGAAGGAGATGGTGTCCTTGGCGATGTCCGGATTGGCAAAATATGTTCTTCCGCAGCCTCTCTGATCCCAGCACACGAAGGTGTAGTCGTCTAAAAGATCGTTAGCGTATGTATAGGAGAGGAACCCGTCGGGAGTCATCGGTCCGCCATGAAGGAATAAGATCACGGGGTTCGTCTTATCCTTTCCGCGGATGGAGATGAACTGCTGCGTTCCGTGGATGTCTACATAAGTCTGCTCGTCAATTCCTGTAGAAGGGTTGATGAAGCATGACAGATAGTTGATGTTCCTTTTAGCGACAAGGAATACGGATATCCCGACGATAATGAACACGGGGATGGCAACCATTACCTGAATCACTGCAAGAACGATCTTTAAGGTTTTGCTCTTTTGGGAGGTAATGCCTGCCATCTTTTTGTGCTGCATGTGGATGCCGATGTGGCCGATGCCCATTATGACGGAAGCAATGATAAGGAAGATGTTTGATGCGTAGATTCCGAGAAAGAAGAATGCGATGACGGGCATGGATGCGCCTGCCACGGGGAAGCCTGCGATAGACGAATACATGTCGGAGAGAGTTTTCGCGCTCCTGAAATATCTTATCCAGTAGATCTCATAGAGGACCATCGCGGCGAACGATAAGATGAGCCAGCCGAGCCACCAGGAGCCCGGGCGGATGTTGGTGTCCTTGAAGATCAGTGCGAGACATGTGAGAAGCACTTCGCCCGCGCGCTCAAAAGCAAGAAGGACCTTACTCTCTTTTTTCGCGTCCTCCTCATAACCCTTAGGCTGGTTTTTGGCCCAGATACCGTTGGGCACGAACAGCATTATGAGGTAAATGAGTCCGACGTATGAGAAACCGAAATGGATCATATCTAAATCTCCCTTGATTATTCCGTTGCCTATTATAACAGTTTTTCGGAAGTGCCCGAAAAAATATAGCAAAACGGGCATTTTCGGGGTTAACAAACACACTTTAGCGTGATAGAATTTCGGACGGGGAGAATCTCCCCAATCCCATTTATAAAGTGAGGTGAATACGGTGGACGCTGGTGACAGTTGCGACAAACGGGGGAAACGTGGCCGAAATATCCTTTGTTCCTTAAAGCGCCAGGCGATGACCGTATCGGACCTTAAGGATTAAATGATGTATCGACACCTCTGTTTGCCAAAGCAAAAGCAGAGGTTTTTTGTTCCCGTCGTTTGTTTATCTTTTAGGAGGGAAACAAATGGCAGAGAAAGAGATAAGAAGAGATTATCAGGACGAGATAATCTCGATCATAAGGGGTAACGATTCCCCGAGGGTAATTCATTACAAACTGGAAGATTATCACGCAAGTGATATTGCTCAGATCCTTGAAGAGCTTGACGATAAAGAGCGCAAGAAATTCTTCAGAGTCTGCGGCAAGACTTTGCTTGCGGAAGCATTCGAGTGCCTGGAGGAAGACCAGGTAAGTGCTTACATCGGCGAGATGGATATAAGACGTGCTGCGGCAGTCATCTCGGAACTTGAGACCGACACGGCAGCTAACGTTTTGAGAGAGCTCGAGAAGGAGAGAAGAGGTCTCATCATCGAAGCCCTCGATACCGAGGTCAGGCAGGAGATCAGCATCATCGCATCCTATGATGAGGATGAGATCGGTTCAAGGATGACCGCCAACTTCATCAAGATCGGTCTGGATCTCACTGTAAAGCAGGCCATGACTGAGCTTGTCACCCAGGCGGAAGAGAACGACAACATCTCGACGCTCTTTGTCGAAGATGATGAGGGGTTGTTCTATGGCGCGCTCACATTAAAAGACCTTATCACAGCAAGGAGCACGACTGACCTGAACACATTGATAGTCACGTCGTTCCCTTATGTTTATGCTAACGAGCAGATCGATGACTGTATCGAGAAGCTCAAGGATTATTCGGAGGACTTGATCCCTGTCCTTAACGAGGACAACAAGATACTCGGAGTTATCACATCACAAAGCATCGTCGAAGTAGTCGATGATGAGCTCGGTGAAGACTACGTTAAGTTCGCCGGCCTCATTGCAGAGGAAGATATCAAGGAACCTCTGGGCGAGAGCATCAAGAAGAGAATGCCGTGGCTCCTTATCCTGTTGTGTCTTGGTATGCTCGTATCAAGCTTTGTAGGTATTTTCGAGGGGATCATCGCTCACCTGACGATAATCATGGCATTCCAGACATTGATCCTGGACATGGCAGGTAACGTGGGCACACAGTCGCTCGCTGTCACGATCAGGGTTCTGACTGATGAGAATCTGACTGCCGGGCAGAAGTTCAAGCTCGTCTTCAAGGAAGCAAGAGTCGGTCTTTCAGTCGGTCTCATTCTCGGAATTGCTTCGATAATCCTGATCGGCGTATATCTGATGGTCATAAAGCAAAGAGAACCCGTATTTGCTTTTGCAGTAAGCGGATGCATCGGCGTAGCGCTCCTCGTATCCATGATCTGCTCGAGCATTATCGGCACCCTGATCCCGCTGTTCTTCAAGCGGATCAAGATCGACCCCGCCGTTGCGTCAGGCCCCCTGATCACAACGCTCAACGACCTTGTCGCTGTAGCGTGCTATTACGGAATCAGCTGGATATTGCTGATCAATGTGCTGAACTTCTGAAGAATACGGCTATGTAACAGTGTTAAATGCGCTCAGAATTCCAGCGCATATACATAATCGTCCATGTAAAAGCCGTTGCCGATGTCGTTCTTCTCAAGCCACGCCACCGTGAAGCCAAGCTTCTCATAAATATACTTGGAATCATTATTCTTGTTTACATTGAGCTCGATCCTGTTAAGACCGAGCTCTTTTGCTTTGGTCTTTAAATATTCCATCATCGTTCTCGAAAATCCCTTGCCCCGCATATCCTTGTACAGGTAGAACTTGCTCAAATAGAGGGCATTGTCCCTTTTATAAAAAGCCATGAATCCGGCATTCCTGCCGCCCTCTTTTACGAAGCAGTATTCATATCCGTGCTCTAACTGTCCCGCGATGGCTTCTTCCGACTGGAACATCCTGAGCATGTAATCATTCTGCTCTTTGCCTATTATAGGATCGTAGTGTTCACGCACGATGGCGGTCGCCATATCAGACATTTCCTTTATTGCATCCTTATCAGCGGGATCGAGCTTTATAAATTCCATAAGAATTCCCCTTTGCTTCTTTTCGAGAATACAATAATGATACACATAAAATCATAGTATAATAGTATGAATTCAAGGATCGGAGGAACATACATGAAACACGTGACATTCAGCCCCAAGGGCGTGTGCGCAATGCAGATAGATTTTGATGTCGAGGACGGAAAGCTCCATAACGTTCAGTTCATCGGCGGTTGCAACGGCAACTTAAAGGCCATCGGAAGACTCGTTGAAGGCAAGGATGCCAGGGAAGTTGCGGATATCTTAAGAGGCAACACCTGCGGCATGAAGGGCACCTCATGCGCAGACCAGTTTGCAAAAGCGATCGACGCGAACGCAATCTGAAGAACGAATACAGATCAGAATATAAGTCCCGGACTTAAGGCGGTCCGGGATTTTTGTTTTTTATCGTTTCTCCGCGCGCGAAAAGCCGTCTTCTTCGGCGCCCGGCTTTTACACCCCGAAAAAGTCAGACGGCTGCCTGCCCGACCCCGCCTGGTGCTGTCACCGGTCAATAATTCCGGTATTTTTTCCGGCTATAGCCGGAACTTTTACCGGAAAAACACCCCCAAAACAGCAAAAGTTCCGGTATTTCTTCCGGCTATAGCCGGAACTTTTACCGGAAAAACGGTTGCTTTATTTTTTTGCTGTATAAGTGGTGACGTTCAGCACTGTCTCACCGTCGATCTGGAGTGCGACAGGGCGGTCAAACGTGACGGTGATATTATGGCCCGTGATAATCTGAACGACATCTTTGTGGTCTATATGCTTGCCCTTGAAGATGGAAGGGAAGATGGCGAGAGTTTTGATCTTGCCGCTTCCGTAGAATACAAGCAATGACAGAAGACGCTCAGCACCGAGTCTGTCCTGGCCGGGGGTGGCGATCATGCCGCCGCCATAGTAACGGCCGTTCATTGATGGAGCGAGCCAGACCTTTTTGAAAGCGAAATCCCTGTTGTCGACCTCGATCTTCGCGCAGGTCGGTTTGTAGTGGAAGAGAAGGCCTTTGATCGCAATACCGGCATAATTGATCTTCTTATTGCCTGCCTCACGCATCTCATCGCCGACCTCGCAGCAGTAGCCGTCGATGCCGTAGCCGATGCCGTTTAAGAAGCGGCGCTTCATTCCGTTGACTTCAACGAAGGGAAGATCTTTCAAGTATTTCTCGATTCTTTCGGGACCGTCTTCTGCCGTCTTGCCAAGGTCGTTCCAGAAGTCATTTCCGCTTCCTGTCGGGTAGTAATAGAGGGGGTTCTCATATGTCATTCCCTCTGTGTCATTGATGAAGTGATTGAGAGTGCCGTCGCCGCCGCAGAGGATGATCTCATCGTCCGGTGCCAGGCTTCCGAAAAAGGAACTGTAATCCAGGATCTTCGTGACATCCTTGAAGACAACATCTTTGCCGTCAAGGAACTTCGTGATCCCTTCCGCTTTTGTCTTTCCGGTGCCGTTGCCGGAAAGCTCATTAAACAGTACGTGCGTAGTCATAGTGTCTCTCCTCTTCTTGTCTTTGCTCGATATATGAAAGCATCAGGTCTCTTGCATAATCACTGATGTCATTGCAGCGCGTTGATTTTGCCTTCTCCGCAGGTATGACGTCCAATACTTCGAAAAAGACATCACTCCTGTGAAGAGGGAAATTTCTTCGTATCTGATCGGCTCCCTTTATACCGCAGATCACGACAGGTACATTTGCCTTCTGGGCTATCTTAAAAACACCACTGTGGAACGGCAGAAGACCATCGCCGTAGTTCCTTGTCCCTTCAGGATATACAGCCATGGACACTTCATCGTTTTTGATGAGTTCGGCTGCTTTATTGATCGTTTCCATTGCTTTTCTGGGGTTCTCTCGGTCAATGGGCAGGAAGCAGCACTTCCTTATGATCCTTCCCCAGAAAGGAACGTGGAAATTCTCTTCCTTGGATATGAATGCAAGCTCGTAGTCTTTGAACATGTACCATGTCGTGATGGGATCGAATTTGGATCTGTGATTGCATACCAAAACGAAACGCTGACCCTTTGGGATCTTCTCCATGCCTTTGGTATGAAGATGAATCCGGGCAATAAAAAAGGCAAGTCCGGTCGAACTGTTAAGAAGCCAGCGGTAGTAGCCGCTGTGCTTGTCGTATGTGCGTTTTGAATCCACCAGGCATGAGCTCACGATCAGGAGCAGCAGGTACTGGAGAAAACATGAGACCAACAAAATAAGCAGCCCTAAAGCCACCCAAAGAAAAAAACTCATTTTGCAATATTCACCTCGTCTTCATGATAAATATATCAAAAGTGCGGGCGTGCATGCGATTTTATTTTGATTATCGAACAAATCGAAAACATGATGTCGGAAGATGAAGGCATTAGACCGAGATTACAAAAATTGCTGACAATAGCAATAATTGTAAAAAATACACGCTGCCACTAAGCAAATTAGCTTTATATATAAGGTAACATCAAATTTTCCTTACTTGTTTATTTATCCATTCTTGCTGTATTATTAGTTTTACAGAAGCAAACAATTATGAATTTCTTTATTTTCGCGGAGGCACTATGAAAAAAGTTCTAGTCAAACTTGTTGCCGGTATTATCTCCGGCATGCTCCTCCTTGCTGCCGGATGCGACACATTACCTAAGGGTACTGACGGTCCGCGCGAAGTTCCGCTTACGATCACTGCGGACTTCAACAAAAAGGAGAACAAGGGCAATTGGGTAACTTATGGCGATTGCAAGATCAAGACTAAAGACGGTAAAGCTATCGTAACTGACCGTAAAGCCAGTTTTGCCGGAGTAGCTATGCCTTGTCCTGATTACAGGGGCAACACTGTTAACGCTACCGTTCAGGTATCAAGCGCAAACACTTCCTGCAGACTTTCATTATGCTATGAGATCTATGGAAATGTTTCTTACGTAAACATCGCTGAGAACGGCACGACCGAATCTTCAGAGACAACCATCTCAGGCAACATCGAGATCCCTGCAAATGCACAGAACGCATTTATCTATCTTGAAGCCAGTGATGTAAGAGACATGACAGTATCTTTCTTCGAGATCAGCATTGTCGGTCCGTTTAATGATCTTACGGGCACACCTGTTGAAGAGCTCGCAGATCCTTCTGCAACAGCTTCTTTGAGCGAGGCTTATGCTGATTACTTCAAGTTCGGTGTAGCATCACCTGCTTCTGTAATGACAAACAAGAATGACGGATTCAAGAAGCTCATCCTTAACCAGTTCAACTCAGTAACACCTGAAAACGAGCTGAAGCCTGAGAATGTTCTTGATGCAGTTGAGACACTCGGCAATCCCGAGAAGTATAACGAGAGCCCTGCGATCAAGTTTGACGCTGCAAAGCCCATCCTTGATTTCTGCAAGGAGAACGGAATCCAGATGAGAGGCCATACACTTATCTGGTATTCACAGACACCTTCCTGGCTTTTCTATGAGAATTACGATGTCAACGGACAGCTCGCCAGCAGAGATCTCATGTTGAAGAGAATGGAGAATTACATCAGCGCCGTTATGAACTGGTGCGAAGAGAATTACCCTGGCGTCATCTATGCATGGGATGTAGTAAATGAAGCTGCCGCAGATAATGGGGGAATGAGAGACTGCTACTGGAAGCAGACTGTAGGTGACGACTACGTTGAGAAGGCGTTTGAGTTCGCAAGAAAGCACGCACCTTCCGGTGTACAGCTTTTCTACAATGACTATAACGAGTATCAGACAAGCAAGCAGGACGACATCATCGCTATGCTTAAGCCTATAGCTGATGCAGGCAACATCGACGGTATGGGAATGCAGAGCCATATCAGCGCAGGTCTCGATGTAAACAACTATGTAAATGCAATGAAGAGATACGCTGACGAATTAGGCGTTATCATTCACATCACAGAGCTTGACGTTCAGGCACCCGGTTCCGTTAACTCAATGTACGATCAGGGCGTCTACATGAAGAAGTTCTTCTCGGCTATCCTTGAAGCTGACAAGGCAGGCGTACCTCTCGAGTGCGTAACTGTCTGGGGTCTTACGGATGACATGAGCTGGAAGTCTGCAACAAAGCCGTTGCTCTTCTACGGCAACCTTTCACCCAAGCCGGCTTATGAGGGCGTTATGTGCGCGGTAAACGGCGGCGACGTTACAAAGCCTGCTGACTATGTTGAACCTTCATCTGACATGACTCCTATTTTCGAGGACTACGAGAATCAGGACTTCGTCGGTAAGCCGAGATACAGCTCCGTTCAGAAGATCGTTGAAGGCGGATATGAGAGCTCTTACTGTCTCGAAAATACAGAAGGCTACGCTGAGTACGACGGATATTCCGTTGACGTAACTGCTTTCGCCGGCCACACGATCCACGTAACATTCGCGATCAAGTCCAAGGCTGACGTCTGCAAGTGCACAGCTGATATCGACGGCACATGGCCTACGATCGCTGAAGTCCAGACCGGTACAGATGAATGGGTACTTGGCGAGGGCGATTTCGAGATCGAGGAAGGCACAATGAGTCTTTCAATCTACGTTGAGAGCTCCGACATGAGCCCGTTCTATCTCGACAACTTCAAGATCGAAGCTACAAACTGATCCTGAAAAAACTGAATCAATGAAGGCGGTGTCAATACAGCACCGCCTTTTATTTGCAATAAAGTCCCTGCTTGGGTTATATTTCTTAATATCAGAAGGGGAGATGTTTATTAATCAGATGGAAAACAGGCTTGGCGGAAAGTTAAGGTTCAGCAACGATATAGCCACATGTTTTGCGTGGCCGCTATTTGTCCTTTTCCTTACGGGATGCAAAGCCTCATCTCTGACCCCGGTCAATACCGGAATTCTCATCTTCGCTTTTGCGATCATCTCGTACAACATCATCAAGAGCGAGAGCAAAGACAAGACCGGGAAGATCCTCGCTGTCATCTCCATAGCCGCGATTGCGCTCAGGACCTTCTATGTCCTTTACACGGGTGCCGAACAAAGGCAGCATGATATGGGTGAGTTCGACTCAGATCTCGGTAACAATTATCATGCGGAATATATCGAATACCTGATCGAGAATCACAGGCTCTTAAACGAGAATGTCGTCCAGCACTGGCAGTTCTACCATCCGCCGCTTCATCACATTATCTGCGCGGGATTCTTCAGTATCTACAGGAATCTGGCCCCGTCCATGGCACATAACTGGGATGCGCTCCAGTGTCTTTCATTGGTCTATTCCCTCATTACTCTTGTGCTTGCAAGACGGTTTGTTGAACTCTGGAATCTTTCTCCCAAGGGCAGGATCATCTCTTATCTCGCAATTGCATTCCAGCCCCAGCTGATAGTTTTCGCAGGCGCGATCAATAACGATCCTCTCTCGGTGATGTTCGCTGCGGCAGCTTTATATCTGACGCTCCTCTGGCTGAACGATGAGAAGAAGTCATTTCTAAAGCTCATGGGCATAAGCGTCTGCATTGGCCTCGGCATGATGGCAAAGCTCTCTGCGGGACTTATTGCGGTGCCCATAGGTTTTGTCATGCTGAAGGTATTTTTCGAGTCCTCCAAAAAAGCAAGGCTGGTATGGCAGTATGCCGTGTTCCTCATCGTCTGCGCGCCTCTGGGGCTCTGGTACCAGGTAAGGTCTTACATCCTCTGGAAGGTTCCGTTAACTTATGTCGCGGTTCCCGACACCGTGCTCAATCCTGGTCTTGTGATAAGCGGCGTGCCGTTCTGGAAACGCTTCCTGGAGTTCGGCGGGGGTGTCGATTACAACATCATTTACGAGACGCTGAACGCCGCTGTTTTCGACGGCGACTACTATCAGGAACATATGCTCCTCGCGCTTATCGGCTACGCGCTTCTGGCGGCGTTTACAGTGTTCACTATTACAGTCCTTGCAAACATGATCTGCTGCTGGATCAAGGACCGCAGCATCATGAATCTGATCATGACCATTCTGGTCGTCGCGGAGATCGCATCCTACATAAGCTTCTGCTTCAAGTATCCTTACACATGCACGATGTCTTTCAGATACATCGTTCCGACCCTGATCGCAGGTGCATATTATTCAGGGCGCTCAAAGGAAGTGAGCCCAAACCTCCTGTCGCTCATCACAACAATATCGGTCTGGGCTCTGGCCCTGGTATCTTTTGTATTCCATTGCCTTATCTGGATAAAGGGATAAGGCATATTTTCTCAAGCCGCTTTCTTTTCTCCCTTTTTCGCGAAAAGTATGACTGCTGCAACCGCCATTACCGGAAGGCATCCGATGAGGGCGAAGCATGTGGGGCCGAGGACCGAGAGATTGCCGGTTCCGCCTGCAGTAAGGAGCATGACAGGGAGCGTTGCCGCATTCATCGAAGAGTGCATGAGGGAGGGGATCCAGATGCAGTTAGTCTTCTCGTATAAATAATCGATGAGGACGCCGAATGCGCAGAGTGTGAGGCAGATCATGACGGGACCCAGGACGGGCTTGCCGATGTAATCACCATCATAGAAATAGTTGCCGAGGATGATCAGGGGCCAGTGCCATACGCCCCAGAGCGCACCGCCAGCGAGTCTTCCAAAGACAGGGCCGAGCTTGCTCTTGAGGAAAGGATACATAACGCCTCTCCAGCCTGCTTCTTCGCCGAGGCTAGGAAGGATCTGTGTGATGGGCATGAATGTCAGGGACATAATGATAAATACCGGGAGCAGAGTTGCGGGTGTTATGCCCAGTTGCTGCATTGCGGAAACGGTCTCTGCAGGGAGCTGCGATGCAAGGCCCTCAAGGCCCGGTCCGAACGCGCTGCGGTTGAAGAGGAAGAATATTGCTGCTCCGATCCAGCTTAAGATCTGGGGGCCTATCAGAGCCGTTATGAAGTACTTGAACTTGAATTTCGGTTTCCAGCCGAGGCTCTTGAAGGGAAGTCTTGCAGCCAGGACGCCTATGAGGGGGAGCAGGATCGCGATGATCCTGAACAGGAAAAAGAATAAGATCATATTGCCGTTTTTGTAGGCTATGGCTGCGATGCTTATGGGTATCAGTGCCGCAAAAGCGACCGTCATAAATACACCAAACTTTTTGTTCGTTATCTCACTGGTGTTTATCATGTTGTTCTCCTTGGGATTAATCTGGATTACTTGGGATTACTTGGGATGGATCATTTAATGATCTTTTTGATCTTTGAATGCTTCCATTCAGCAAACTTAGAAAAATTCTTATCGGTTACGAAGATGCCGAGTATCAGCATGCCGAACATTATTCCTAGGCAGATGCCGGAGATAAGGTCGAATGCCGGGGAGATATTTTCGGGTGCGAAAAACAGGCCGGCAAGGTAGACGATGCCGCATACTGTTGCTGCTCCGAACATCAGCTGGTATCTCTTCATTACTTTCTTCATATGGTCATCAGTATAATCTGCCGCCATAAGCATTGTTTCTTTAAGCTCTTTGTCCACTTTCTCGTTTTTCCTTTCGCCATTGAATATTTCTCTCATGTCGACGTCATAAAGATCAGCTAATTCGACCAGCAATGCGAGGTCGGGAAGATTGCTTCCTGTTTCCCATCTGGAGACAGTTCTTCTTGAGACATTCATCTTATCTGCCAGTTCCTCCTGGGTAAGGCCTGTCTCCTTGCGGAGTGTCTTAAGGAATTCTCCAATCTTTTGCTGATCCATGTTGTACGCCTCCTTGATCGATGGCTTGAGTTTATGTTTTCCCCGGCGCGAAAAACAGGACACAAAACGAGCAAACACCCTGTTTGCGGGGATGGGACACGTTATGTCCCATGATTTTGTTCATTATAACATTGACTGCGCAGGCATTCTGAAACCCCTGAATTATTGTGTTAAAATGCTTATACACTTCAGGACACGGGGTAACAGGTGAAAGTACTTTTTGAGAAAGTTGATTCAAAAGAAGAGGAACAGGCCGTAATAAAAGCGGTCGAGGTAACCGATGAGATCAGCGGCGCGATAGAGCTTCTTGAAGGCGACGCGAAGAGCTTTGCAGTCTCAAAGGACGGCAAGGTATACATCATCAAGGCATCCGCGGTCTATTACATTGAATCTGTCGACAAGAAGACCTTTGTCTACACGAAGGCCGGATGCTACGACACCAAATACAGATTATATGAACTTGAGGTCATGCTCGACGGATACTTTATGAGGTGTTCGAAATCCATGATCGTAAACCTGAAGAAGGTAAGGAACGTTAAGTCACAGATGAGCGGCAGGATAGATGCTACGCTTCTTAATGATGAGACCGTCGTTATCTCCAGAGGCTATGTCAAGGAAGTGAAAAGGAGGCTCGGAATAGGATGAACAAATTGAAGTTATGGCTTGAACAGACCATGATGATATCCTTCGCGATCCTCGTGGGAATAATCCTTGAAGGACTTGCATACTGCCTTTTAGGCGGAGCTCCTCTTGCCTCATTCAGCCTCACGTGGCTCCAGCTCCTGTCTGTGGTGCTCACGGGAGCTCTGTGCTCCATACCCACTCTTATCTGGCTTCAGGATAAGGAATATACAAAGAAGCAGTTCCTGGTAAGGATAATACTTCACTGCCTGGGCCTTTATGTTATCGTCAGCCTCTTCGGACTGGTCTTCAAATGGTATACACAGATAGACGGCTTTGTCATGATGACTATAATCTTCTTCATGGTCTATGTTTTCGTATGGCTCGTGACGCTGTGGTTCCATAAGCGCGAAGATAACCGTATCAACAAGGCGCTTGACGAGATAAGGGACGAAGAGTAACGATGGGGTCTGACCCTGTCAAATCTTCTTGATGGGGTCTGACCCCGCAACTTGGTAAGCCTTTTATGCAACTTGGTAGAGTTGCTCTTTCGGCATGCCCGGAGATGGTTTATTGTTGCCTCACAGGAGGAAATAACATGAAAATCATCGAAGTTAAAGATCTGACAAAAAAGTACAGGGAGCACCTCGCAGTAGACGGTATCTCCTTTGATGTGGAAGAAGGCGAGATGTTCGCGTTTCTTGGTGAGAACGGAGCAGGCAAATCAACAACGATCAACATGCTCTGCACGATATTGGGAAAGACTTCCGGAACGGCAATGATCTGCGGCCGTGAATTGGGGAAAGAGGATGATGAGATCAGGAAAGTAAACGGGATCGTATTCCAGAATTCCGTTCTCGATAAGAAGCTCAGCGTAAAAGACAATCTGCTCACGAGAGGATCCTACTACGGCCTCGACAAAAGAAAGATAGAGGAAAGGCTTAAGCCCTTTGCGGAAAGATTCGAGATGAAGGATATCTGGGACCGCAAATATGAGAAGCTCTCGGGCGGCCAGAGAAGAAGAGTAGACATCATGAGAGCACTCATAAACAATCCGAAGATACTCTTCCTCGATGAACCGACGACAGGCCTCGATCCCAAATCCAGAAAGCTCGTGTGGGACTACATCAATTATCTGAGAAGAGAGCACGGCATGACGATCTTCCTCACCACACACTACATGGAGGAGACAAGGGATGCGGATCACGTCGTGATCCTCGATAAGGGCAGGATCATCGCGAAGGGAACACCTGCCGAACTAAAGACAAAGTATGCTCATTCACGCCTTGTCTGGTACACCGCGAAAAGCGCCCGGGCAGAGGAACTGATCCATAAGATCAGCAGCAATTACATCTACGACGCTGATCACTACAACATAGAGACAGACGACAATCTTACGGAATTTATTTTCGAACACAGAGACGAGATCAAAGACTACGAACTGGTTAAGGGAACTATGGATGATGTGTTCTTAAATCTTACAGGAAAGGAACTCGAATAATGAAAGGCTTTATAGGTTTTACAAAGAGAAATCTTCTCATATATTTCAAGGATACGCTTGCAGTCATATTCTCGCTGCTTACATCGATCATTGTACTGGTATTGTATCTTCTGTTCCTTAAAGGAACCTTCATAAGCGCATTTACCGGAACGATGAACGGACTTGAGGATCTCATATCCGGAGTTGATATCGACACGATGGTAAACGGCATTCTCTTATCAGGCATCTTAGGCTCTGCAATGATCACGATCCCTTATACATGTCTTCAGACTATCGTTAAGGACAGGGAGTCCGGCGTTGACAGCGACATCTGCGCAACACCTGTTAAGAGATGGCAGATTATCCTCTCTTACTTCACGGCTTCATGCATCTCCGCGTTTCTCATGACATCAGTCATCCTGACCATCGGACTCGTTGTACTCTCTTCAATGGGAAGCCTTTACCTTACTGTTCCGGCGATCCTTTCCGCATACGGCATCGTGCTTTTGGGATCAGTATCTTCGACGGCACTGTTCATGGTGATAGTACTTCTTTTCAAGTCCTCTTCGACATGCACCGCATTCTTCGGGATCCTGTGCGCCGCATCAGGATTTGTTATCGGAGCATATATCCCGCTGTCACAGTTCTCTTCAGGTGTCCGGACATTCTGCAACCTTTTTCCCGCATGCCACATTACATCACTTATAAGAAATGTTCTGCTCAGCGGAGTTGCAGATAACATCAACACATCGATCGGAGGCCTTGATAACGGAGCATTCATCTCCGCGGTTAAAGAGACATTCAGTTTCAACGCGCTGACATTCGGAAACACATGCACAGGCACAGTTTCTGTCATCTACGTTGTAGCCGCAGCACTCTTATGCATTGCCGCAATGACAGTAATCTACAACAAGACGTATAAGAAAAACTGATCTTAAGCTTGGGAAGCTTTGGAGGCAAACTTTTTCCGGACCAGATGGATGATAAGAAGGATGACGAAGGCGGCGGCAAAGCTCAATACGAGGGTCCTTACAAGGCTCCCGGGGTGAAATGATATCCAGGTGGAACCTGATACCGGATGCTCCGGGGAAGACATGGGATATGTTCTGTTAAGGAGCATTCCGAAGCCCGACCATCCCATCCATTCTCCTCCGGTTATCATGTGCGCGAAAATGAATTCTCCGGAGACATAAAAAGATATTAAATTAGCCGCAGCACCTGCAATCTCGATTGCAAGTGCTGTGATTATTGATCCGATAAATACTTTACGCATAGTAACAACCTTTCGAATATCAGAGATCCATATTGAGGAATTCGTCGATGGTATAGATCCTGGAGTAGTCGCCCGGGAGGTTCATGCATCCGCATGATCCATGGATCTCAGAAGCCTTTACGACCTCTTCTTTTGTGGCAGCATTGCCTCTGTCATCGACCCTTACTTCCCACTTTGCCGCGCCCCAGGATACCGTCTGCGAAGTCGCATTTACGTATCTGTAACCGTCGCCGTCCTTATATACGTAAGTCTTGTAAACGATCTCTCCTCCGCCGTCACTGAGAACTGCGATGTAGCCGTCTTCGATCACGTCTTCCTCGTTCCCGAAAATCGGAATTACCACGTCACTCGTCTCAGGTCTGTGATCCGGGTCATCATCGGAAAGCATTTCGAATTTGTACCCATGATCGTTTACTATTGTGAGGTTTCCGGGCATCCTGCTGAGCTCGATGATGCACTGCGGATATGTGAAAGCCTGTGTCACGATATCGCCTTCAGCAGGAGACGTCTCGGCTGCTTCTATTATGAGGGTATCATCATCCTCCATCTCGATCCTTGTGACATCGATCCCGTAACCGCCGGTGTTCTTCTCGCCGGAGCAGATGATTATGTAGTAATGAATGTCAGGATCACTCACTTTCCTGATATGATATCCCTTATGTCTTTCCCGGATGCCGAACGGGTCTGTGGCGAGTATCGTGTAGTCAAGACCGGGAAAGCTTCCTGTGGAAGGAACCGCTCCGCCATTTGTACCGTTATCTGCACCGGCAACAGGATCCGTATCAGATACAACAGGCACCGTGATCGTTGTCGTTGTTTCCCCGGCTTCTTCTGATCCGGATGTGATATCAGGCGCGATCTTATCCTTGCAGCCTGCGAAAATGCCCGCGATGAGTGCGAAAGCCATTGTTAAGCATAATGTTTCTTTTATCCCCTTATTCATAGCGAGGACCTCCTTTGAACGTCTTCACCATATATACAGATAAAGAATGAAATTTGTTGCACTAATGAGGCTGCCAATGTGGCACTGCCGCACCGGTTGCCGCATTATTTATTGTTAAACGATAATTAATGTTGCAGTTATGAGGCACTGCCGCATCGGTTGCCTCATTATTTGCAAAAGCAAGCTTCTGTCCCCTCTCATACATGATCCGAAGAAATATTTTTTATAAACTTCGAAAACAGTTCTTCTTGATGCATAATGATAAAGAACCCTCAGCATGAGGTATTACCCGTGAAGTGTAACAAAGGATAAGACAGGAGACATATCATGCCGCACGTAGAAATAAAGTGTTTTCCCGGAAGGACCGAAGAACAGAAGATAAAATGCGCTGAAGAAGTAACGAAGGCCATTACAGAGACGATGGGCTGCGATGCTTCGAGCGTATCGGTTGCCATAAACGAGATCAGCCGGGACGACTGGAAGGAGCAGGTCTGGGATAAAGAGATCGCTCCGAAGGAAGCCGAATTATATAAAAAGCCGGGTTATACCTGCTGAGCAGTTTCCGCCCCAACGGTTCATTTTGCAAACGTTAATACAGGATAAGGTCACAAGCGGTATGCGCGGGTGATCTATTTGCCGACCCTGATATTTATCTCCATGAGCTTATAGATAATGCCCAGGTAACGGGGGAGTTTCTGGGAGATCAGAGACGAGTTCTTTTTGCATGTCTTAAGAAGCGTCTTAAGTTCTGCCGTGGTGATCTTTCCCTGACCGAAGGCTGCCTTCTCCGCAATGGCTGTCGCGGTTCTTGGAAGTTTTGTTTTCGAGAACGCGCTTAAGAAACTGAAGTAATGGTAATAAGCTATGGCTTTTCCGTTTATGTCTTCGGCTGAGAACTGGATGATCCAGTATGTATAAAATGCGGCCCTGAATACCAGCGCAAGGACAAGCACAGCGATGACGACGATAAGGAGCGTCCTGATAACGGCCAGAGCAGTCAGGAATACGGGATAAAGAGCGGAAAGGTCAATGGACTTTTTGGGTTCGATGATCTCTCCCTCATCATTTGTCTCCGGCGTTTCTCCGCTTGCATCAGTCATGGTTATTCCTGAAACCGTGCCGGTGGAGGACGGTTCGGACTGACCGTTTTGTGAAGACGGTGACGTTGTGCTGCCGGGCTCATCCGAAGAAGTTTCAGCTGACGGAACGGGAGTGTTGAAAGTCTCATCCTCCGGTTCCGGTGCAGTTGTGCCGTCAGGCTCAGTGACGTTTGTATCTGTTGTGGCTTCAGGGGTTGTCTCAGTGGGCTCTGTCTCCTCAACGGGACGCGGCGGCGGAACATGGCGAGAGAACTCCGCAGTCTCGATCTCAGGATAAGCTTCTGCGACTCCGTTGATGTCAAAATATGAAGCTCCGAAAGCAGCTCCCGGTGTTGCATCACCCATGATCCAGCCGTATTCCGGAATAAAGAATTCGAACCATGCGTGAGCCTCGTTCGCGTAGATAGTGCTCTCTTTCTGGGGATAAGCGCCGGCATCGTTGTAACCGCGGACATATCTTGCGGGGATGCCGATCATACGGAGAAGGATCATGGAGGTTGCGGCATAGTGAACACAGATACCGCTCTCGCTCTCGGTCATAAACCACGGAACAAAATCCACCCCTTCAGGCGGCAGTTCCGTGTTCTTGTCGTAAGGGTGAAGATTGGATACAAATTCCGTGACCCTTCTGACCTTATCAGCGTCGGACATGGTACTCTCACCGTAATAGACATTGAGATACCAGGCAGGCAGAATGCCGCTGTTTAATATCGCTTCCTCTGTTTCCTCAGGAACTTTGAGGGCAGTGCCGTAGACGTAGTCGTTGAGATAAATGCTGGAATAGATATTGCCGGTCTTCACAGGAACAGGCGAGGCAAGATAATAATATGTCCCTGACGACGAGGTGTTATATGGATTAGCGACAGTATATATATCGGTCCTTGCCCGGTAGTAGTCGGTGTAATAAGGCTGTATATCGACTGACGAACCTACGGCAGGAGTAAGCGCTATCGCGAACTGGGCGTTGTTTTCCCCGGGCTTATAGTCTTCATTAAAGACGTGCATATAGATGTCGGAAGCGCTTAAGACATTATCCTTGTACGTATCCAGTGACTCGACTTTAAGATAAAGGAATCCGCCCTCATACTGCTTTAACGGACCGCTGTAATATGAGTTAAGGCTCTTATAAACTGTCAGGACCCTCGAGAGAGGAGGATTAAAGGGACCAACGGTCATAAGGTCTGTCGTTGAAGGGCAGATGGCTTTGTAAGTGCTCTCAAATGTTCCGTCTGTCATGGAAGTGGCATCGGGATTCTGCTTGCCGTGATAGATCCAGTCAATAAATCTGACGATCTTCGTATTGTCGAACGAGGAAGATTCTTCAGCCTTATCTCTTAATATGAGAAGGAATTTCTTAGCTACCTCATATTTCTCATAGTGCTTGGCAGGGAAGAAAGCGCCCCACATCAACGCAAACAACAGTACCGGTACGGTAAGCACGAGAAGGGTCTTATCCGCCGTAACACGCTTTTTATGACGGTATGCGTGTGCGAGAAGTGCAAGGAATAATCCGGTCGCGGCGACGATGCACGGAGCCTGTGCCGGACACATCGACACATTTGATACCGAGATCATGAAATGAGGCTGGAATACCAGGAGTGAGGGAACAATACACTTTCGTCTTGTTACCGCGAAAGTGACGACACTTGCAGCGGTAAAGTTATATATCAGAAGAAGCGTATCAATGGCGTGAGAGCCGGTATATGTATTCAGATATTTACCGGGCAGCCAGTAACATGAATAGAGCTGCACGTGATACAAAACAGAGGAAATACCGCTTTGAAGTTCCAGGTAGTCTCCCCAGGCAAGTATCACTGACAGAACAATGCATATGATGATCGTTGCAAGCGAGACGGAATTTCTGTTCAGGTAATTAAGCAGAGCGAAAGCAACCGAAGTGAGGATCGCACACAGGATCACGGGCAGCGCATCGATCTCAAGCTTAAACGTGGTTCCGACCATGAATGCGAAACCAATGCAGAGGAAAGACGATATGACCGCAGCGAGCAATGCCGAAAGAATGCCCGGCTTGGAGTTTTCCTTAAGTTTGATCACCTTCTCACGTTGCATTGCTGTCTCCTTTAGGCACCTTCAGGTGCAGGATCTTTCCGAATGCAATGAGCTGATCGGTTGCGGTTTCTATATCAAAAGATATCTCGGTCCTGTTGGGCGGAATGACTCTTATCTTGTGAGGTATATCATGATCGAGCAGGAAGTTTGATGTAAAGAGGATCTGTCCGAGATGGAGATCCAGTTTATCCCTGTCTTCAGAGAATTTCAGGAGCAGGCGTGAATGGCCGCCGAATTCCTCCAGCGCTTCCTTAACGAGAAGCTTGTCTTTCTTAGCCGATATCTTCCAGTGTATCGTTTTGACCTGGTCACCCGGCTGGTAATCCCTGATGTCGTAGATCTCGGATACGGGCTGCTTGGACTTCCTGAGATTCTTGGCTCTGAATCCATAAACATCAGGTATATAAGCAGGCATGGACGGAATCGGATTTACAAGGATCTGATACTCTTTGCCGATCTTTCTTGTCATGTGAAAGAACCCTAAAATATCGTAGATATACAGCTTCGTTATCTTGTAGGAATAGGCACCGCAGTGAGTTGTATCGACGGGGATCTTCGCAAGTCCTTTATCATGTATCACAACCAGGATATTCTCGGTTCTGTCACCCATAAAATCAGTGTAAGCAGACTTGATCTTGAAGAAGGAAAAATAAGTTGAGATCCCTTCGATCGTCAGATCGATATATGATTCTGTGCCGACATGGACATTGGTGGGAGCTTCCGAGTAAAAATTTGTCGAGTAGGTCGCGAAAAGACATAAAAGGAAAGATATGACAGGCAAAGACCACAGAATAACGAGAATAAACCAGGCGACCCACATCTTGTAGAAAATAAAGAAGATGAAGGCTGAGATCAACGCGCCTAAGTAAATGCCCCAAGTCTTCAGCATAAGCTGTTATACCTTAGGGACGAATGTTGACTTAAGGATGCCTTTAGCTATTTCGACTGCGTCCTTGCTGTTAACTTCAGCTTCAGGTGTGAGTATCAGTCTGTGTGTGATGACCGGCAGGAACACGCTCTGGACATCGGCGGGATTTACAAAGTTTCTGCCTGACAGATAAGCGTATGTCTTTGCCATAGAAGTAAGAGCCAGAGTTGCACGGGGACTTGCGCCGCGCTCAAGATCTGCGTGACCTCTGGTCTTGTTTATAAGAGTAATGATGTAATCGACGATCTTGTCATGGACAAAAACATTGTTTGCTTCAGACTGCATCCTTAAGATCGTATCCATATTGCAGACCTGCTTGACGCTGTCCATAGGATTGATGCCGTTCTTTCTGGCTTCGATCATGGCCTTCTCGGCACTCGAAGACGGATAACCCATAGAGATCCTTATCATGAATCTGTCCATCTGTGAATCGGGAAGAAGGGAAGTGCCTGAAGCACCCGTAGGGTTCTGGGTCGCAAATACCGTGAAGGGTTTGGGAAGAAGATAGGTGTTGCCGTCAACAGTTACACTGCCTTCCTCCATTGCTTCGAGAAGCGCCGACTGTGTTCTTGAGGATGCGCGGTTAAGCTCATCTGCCAGAAAGAGATTATGGAAGATGGCGCCGGGCTGGTACTTCATCTGATTTGTCTGTTTGTCGAGCAAAGAGAATCCGGTGATATCTGAAGGCAATACGTCAGGGGTGAACTGCACACGTCCGAAATTAAGTCCCATTGTCTTTGAGAATGCGAGTGCAAGTGTTGTCTTGCCGACACCGGGAACGTCCTCCATAAGTACATGACCGCCTGCAAGGATACCGGTTAATGCCTGTGCGATTACGGAATCTTTTCCGTTGATTACCTTCTTGACTTCTTTAACAATGCTCTCAGTTACCGTGCTCATATGCTTCTCTCCTGTTTCCCTATGTTTTGGAGTATACAGCAACAGATTTATAACGCATTAATGATTTATGTGATTTTTGTAAGGATATTTTTTCTAAACCCCCGAAAACAGTAAGAACCCGCCGTATTTCTACAGCGGGTCTTACTGAACAAGAAGCAAACAATTATGAAATTGTTGTCAAAGTTATTGGTGTGCCGTCAGCCCTGGCCGTAGTAAGCGTTGGCACCGTGTTTTCTTAAATAATGCTTGTCGAGGAGTGTCTGCTGCATTCTTCCTGCATCAGGATTAAGAGTCATTGCATGATAATCCATGAATGCGACTTCCTCCATGACGACTGCATTATGTACTGCGTTGAAAGGATCCGTTCCCCATGTGAAAGGTCCGTGTGAGAAGACGTTTACGGCAGGGATAGCATCGGGATCTTTGTCCTTGAATGTCTCGACGATAACGTTGCCGGTCTCTTTCTCGTACTCGCCCTTGATCTCTTCATCAGTCATTGGACGTGTGCAGGGAATGTCGCCGTAGAAATAATCGCCCTGTGTCGTTCCCATTGCGGGGATCGCCATGCCTGCCTGTGCGAATGTGACTGCCCAGCGTGAATGTGTATGTACAACGCCGCCGATGTTGGGGAATGCTTTATAGAGAACGACATGTGTCGGTGTGTCTGAAGAAGGCTTCCATTTGCCTTCAACGACTTTGCCGTCAAGATCGACGACGACCATGTCTTCAGCTTTCATGACATCGTATTCGACACCGGAGGGCTTGATAACGACAAGGCCTGATTCACGGTCGATACCTGATACGTTGCCCCATGTAAAAGTAACAAGTCCGTGCTTGGGAAGAAGGAGGTTAGCCTCAAGGACTTTTGCTTTAAGTTCTTCTAACATCAGATTACCTCCGTTGCGGTCTTTTCCATGGGAAGTGCTGCTTTGTATTTAGCAAGGAAATCAGCAAAGCCCTTAACGTCGGAATCATCTGCCATTACGCTTACGCTCTTTGCGCCTGCGAAAACCTTGTTATCGAGATAGTCGGGAAGTGATTCGCCCTCTTCCTTGTTGATCATGTAGGAAACGAGGAGTGCCATTCCGTAAGGTCCGCCTTCGCCGGCGGTCTCCATGACGGATACAGGAGCAGCAACAGCTGCGCTGAGCATCTTCTGACCGACTTCAGGAGTCTTGAAGAATCCTCCGTGGCCGTAGAGTTTATCTATTCTTACATTCTCGGTATCCTGAAGGATATCCATTCCGATCTTGAGTGTTGCAAGAGCGGAGAGAAGGTGTGTTCTCATGAAGTTTGCGAGAGTGAAGCTGCAGTCAGGTGTTCTTGCAAAGAGCGGCCGGCCCTCATCAAGATCCGTTACGCCTTCGCCTGAGAAGTAGTTATAGGAAAGGAGACCGCCGCAGTCGGGATCACCTTCCAAAGCGACCTGGAAGAGCTTTGTGTAAAGATCATTTTTCGAGATCTTGGCACCGAATAGATCTGCGAACTGCGCGAAAAGATTTACCCACGCATTGATGTCTGAAGTGCAGTTATTGCAGTGGACCATTGCGACAGGTGCGCCTGCAGGTGTGGTGACCATATCGATCTCACGGTGAACACCGAGATCGTGATCAACGACTACCATTGCGAAGTCGGATGTGCCTGCGCTTACGTTGCCTGTGTAAACACGGACGGAATTGGTAGCGACCATGCCTGTGCCCGCATCACCTTCACAGGGTGCGATAGGGATTCCTGCCTTAAGATCGCCGTCGGGATCCAGGAACTTTGCGCCATCCGCTGTGAGTGTTCCCGCATCTTCACCTGCGGCAAGAACCTTTGGAAGGATAGAGAGAAGATCTCCGCCTGTGAGAGCATTGAACTTGGAGACCATGTCCTTGTTGTAATCGTTGGTGGTGCTGTCGATCGGGAACATGCCGGATGCCTCGCCGACACCCATGACCTTAAGGCCTGTGAGACGCCAGTGAATGTAGCCTGCAAGTGTTGTCAGATAATCGATGTCGCCAACGTGTGATTCGTTGTTTAAGATCGCCTGATAGTAATGCGCGATGCTCCAGCGCTGGGGGATATTAAATCCCAGAACTTCGGTGAGCTTCTCTGCTGCCTGGCCGGTTATCGTGTTGCGCCATGTGCGGAATTCCGCGAGCTGGTTTCCGTCCTTATCGAAAGGAAGGTAGCCGTGCATCATTGCGGAGATACCGATGCCGCCGACCTCGGTGAGAGTTACGCCGAACTTCTCCTTAACATCTGCCTTCAATGCCTTGTAGCATTCCTGAATTCCCTTATGGACGAGATCCATGGGGTATGTCCAGATGCCGTTCTCGAGACGGTTCTCCCATTCGAAGTCGCCTTGTGCAACCGGCAGATGGTTCTCGTCGATCAGGACTGCCTTGATACGTGTGGAACCTAGTTCGATTCCCAGAGCTGTAGTCTTAAGATCCACTGTAATTCCTCCTGTTGTTTACTTCTTATTTTTCTTCTTCCTTGCAAGTATAACACTTATAACACTCTGAACGAGGAGGAAGATACAGAGCATTATGGCAACCGTGATGTTTGTCCACCACGAATCTTCAAGGCCTAAAGAAGTAACGATATTTTTGATCGTCGAAAGTGAGAGAACACCGCAAAGTGTTCCGAAGATATTTCCTACACCGCCGGAGAGCATCGTGCCGCCGATGATGGAGGATGCAATGGCGTTCATTTCCGCGCCCGTTGCGTGAAGGGGTGATCCGGAACGGGCGTGGAGGAAGAAGAGATATCCGCCGATTCCGGCGCAGAGTCCGCAGAGGACGTGTGCAAGGAACTTGGTGAGCTTGACGTTGATACCAAGCATGTTTGCGCTCTGGTTGTTGCCGCCGACCGCATAGAAATTACGGCCGAGTTTTGTCCATCTCAAAAGGATGAAAAGGATGACAACGACTGCGAGACCAACAACTACGCCGACTTCGGCGGTTGCCGGAACGAATTCTCCTGCCTTGTTATATGAACCGATAAAAGGAATACTTACTTCTGTTGAGCTGAGATCATGGAATGCAGAGTTGACTTTGTTGTCGATGTTGACGCGGTCACTGCATATTATGGTCGTCATGCCTTTCGCGAAAAACATTCCCGCGAGCGTTACTATGAACGGCTGGAACTCGAGATAAGCTACGAGCAATCCCTGAACGATACCGAAGGCAAGACCGATACCCAGTGCGATCAGCATTGAGACAACGACGGCATGACCTTCAGGCATTATTCCGAGGATCGAATTATTGTTAAGGAAGACGGCACTTGCCATACATACGAGACATGTGACCTGTCCTACCGAGATGTCGATTCCGCCTGTGATCATGACGAGGGTCATTCCGCAGGATAATACCAGGAGCGATGCGTTCTCGTTAAGGATGTTGTAGAACATCTGGGGTTTGGTGAAACCCTTTCCGAGGAATATGATCGCACTGAGATACATCGTGATGAAAACCGTGACGGTGATGATAAGAAGGAGATTCGTATCTGTAAGAGGTGTGCGTCTTTTAAGTTTATTTATGTTTAATACTTCAGTATTAGCGGACATATCAGACACCTTCCTTTTTTACCTTTGCTCTTGATGCAATGTGTTTGTTCTTAAGATCGCCTAACCACTTTCTTACTACAGGAGCGGACAGGATTATCAGAAAGATAACTACTACAGCCTTATAAGCTGAGATAGCACTTGAACTTACCTTTAGTTTGAAAAGTGTTGTTGTAAGGAACTGGATAACATAGGCTCCGATTATGGATGCCGTCATGTTGAACTTTCCGCCGCCCAGGTTATTGCCGCCCAGAGCAACTGCCAGGATCGCGTCCATCTCGATGTTGTTAGCGATGACCGCATATGTGATCGAAGCGGTTCTCGATACTTTGATGAATCCGCAGACAGCTACACATACACCCAGGATAATGAATGAAAGGAGCTTGATCATCTTGGGGTTGATACCGTTAAGTCTTGAGGATGAGGCGTTGATGCCTACAGCCTGTGAATAGAGTCTTAAGTTGGTGAACTTCAGAACAAGGGCGATGACTATCATGCAGATCGCACTGATAAATACCGGTGTCGGGACAGGAATTCCCGGCAGGAAGTTTCCGAAATACTTGAAGCGGTCATCCGTTATGGAGATGTTCTCATTGTTATTGATCCATGCTGCGATCGAACGTCCTGCCGTAAAGAGGATCAAGGTTGCGACCATTGGCTGTATCTTGAAGAATGCAACAAGCGAGCCGTTAAATGCACCGAAGAGTGCTGATGCGACAACGCAAAGAACGAAAGCGAAAATAAGATAGACAGCAAGTTCTCCGCCTGAAATAGAAGGGGACAGGCCTTTAATGACTCTTAACACGATCGATCCGGCTATTGCAATTGCCGAACCGACGGAGATATCCTGACCGCCTGAAGCGGATGTAACAAGCGTCATTCCGATCGCGAGGATGGCAAGTTCTGAACCGTTATCGATGATGGATATCAGGTTGCCTGAGAGAATGTAGTAGCCGGTGCTGCTCTTTTCGAGCGCGATCTTAAAAAAAGACGGATCTACAAAAAGGTTTAATAAAACCAGAAACAGGAGCGCTACAAA
>JAEEGL010043177.1_pt1 | contig 27704 bp, 20 predicted proteins | sample 9134231 | NCBI WGS metagenome assembly JAEEGL01 (sample SAMN16246548, study PRJNA631951) | gut metagenome | biome: gut microbiome; feature: rumen; material: fiber-attached | host: Bos | place: Iran: Karaj | collected 2018-10
CGGGTGAAGTTGGCGATATTCTGCTTGGTGACGATCGCCGGGTGGATATGATTCTTGATGGCGAAGTTCTCAGTCGGCAGACCGAAGGCATCATAGCCGATCGGGAAAAGAACGTTGTAGCCGTCCATCCGCTTCTTGCGGGTGACGATATCGATCGCCGTGAATGGGCGCGGATGGCCCACGTGCAATCCGGCGGCGCTGGGATACGGGAACTCGATCAGGCCGTAGAACTTCGGCTTGTCGCTGCCTGTGACGGCGGCGTAGGGTTTGACTTCTTCCCACTTGTCCTGCCATTTCTTCTCAATGACAGCAAAATCGTATTTCATTATGAATCAATCCTCTCGTTTGTAATCTGGTCCGTCAGCCCCTGTAATCAGGGGCTCTGAAGGGATGAGAGGGGCACCTCTTCAGAATCGCTCCAGAGACGCTCCAGATTGTAGAACTTGCGTGCCTCTTCCGTGAAGACGTGGACGATCACGCAGCCGAAGTCCAGCAGCACCCAGATGTCCGAGCGCAGGCCTTCGCGGCGCATCAGCGGCTCGCCTGCCTCGGAAAGGCGGCGGTCTACCTCGTCGACCAGCGACTTGATGTGCGGCGCGGAACTGCCGTTGCAGATCACAAAATAGTCCGCCAGCACGGTCTGCCCGTCGGTCTTGAGGACCTTGATGTCCTTTGCTTTCTTGTCGTCAAGCGCCTCAACGGCGATGGCGGCGATTTGGGCGGGGCTCAGCATGTGTCATTTCTCCTTCTCATTGTACCACTCGTATGCGGTAAGCGTGTCGACATAGACCTCGCGTCCGGCGCGGCGGACCTCGTCGATCGTCATTTTCAGGGCCAGCGCCATCGCGCGGTCCAGATCCTCATAGGCCAGCTCGCGCAGCGGCCCGATCCCGTCAAAATCGCGGGTCGGCTCGATATAATCCGCCAGATACAGGATCTTTTCGAACAGCGTCATGTCCGGCTTTCCCGTGGTGTGCCAGCGGATGGCCTCACAGACGGCGTCGTCCGCGCCGAAGAGCTCGCGCGCAAGCGCCGCGCCGGTCCTGGCATGCAGCAGCCTGGGATTGCTCCGCTCGGAATTATCGATTATAATACCATACTTTTCGCACAAGTTCAACTGTTCCTCACAAGAACAGCGCTTGGTGATGTCGTGCAGGATCCCGGCCTCGGCGGCAAGCTCGGGGTCCTCGCCCCAGTGCAGGGCCAGACGGACCGCCTCGGCCTCGCAGCCGGCGACATGCGCCACACGGTGCTCGTCGAGATGGTCTAGGACCTTGGCGCGCAGCCAAGTCAGCTCCGGCTTCGCGCCGTAGTAACGGCGGCGTATGATCTCGGAATAAACCGCGTCGCTGAGCAGATCCTCGCCCGCGCGCAGCGGCAGCCGCTCCCGGATCTTTTCAGAGCTTGCCTCCAGCGGCTCGTGCGCGAGCAGCAGGACGTGCGCGCCATAGTCTGCGCGCAGAGATTCGGCCACGGCGGCGATCTGCTCGCGGTCGTCCTCCTCGCGGGAGAGCGCGGCGATCGTGCAGTGTTCGAGCAGAAAACGGAAGTGATACCACGCCTCAAAGCTCTCGAGCATGTCGGTCCCGATCACCAGCGTGAGCTCCGCGCCCGGATAGCGCTCAAGGAGCTGGCAGACGGTGTCGTAGGTATAGCTCTTGCCCTCGCGCTGCAGCTCCATGTCGCTGATCTCCGCACCGGGGATCCCGGCAAAGGCAAGACGGCAGAGTTCCAGCCGCTCCTGCGCCGTGGGGCTGCCCTCGGCCAGCGCCTTGTGCGGCGGGATGCTGTCAGGCACGATCAGAAACAGATCGGGCTGCAGCTCGCGCACGGCCGTTCTGGCCGCCTCAAGGTGTCCCAGGTGCGGGGGGTTGAAGCTGCCCCCGTAGACGGCGATCTTCATTTGCGTTTGCTGTCCTTCGGCAGCTCGATCTTCGGCTCTTTTTCGTTGCGCTTGTAGAGCACGAACTTGGTGCCGATGGTCTGAACGCCCTCGGCGCCGCAGCGCTCGGCGAGCTCGGCGCAGACCTCGGCGGCCGTGAGCATCGAGCTCTCGAGCACCTTGCCCTTGACGAGCTCACGCGCCTTGAGCGCATCGCACACCGAGAGCACCAGGTTGTCCGTGATGCCGCCTTTCCCGATCAGGATGATCGTTTCTTCCTTCATGGCGAGGCCGCGCAGAAAAGCGCGCTGTTTGCTGGTGATTGGCATTTACTGTCTCCTTTTTCTCATGGACTCTCCCGCTCCCGGGGAGAGCCGTCTGCTTCACAGACGGAGGGGGCGTCTTTATTCTTTGAACAGAGCTTCTACGAAGCTCTTGGCATCGAAGGGGATCAGATCGTCGATCCCTTCGCCGACGCCGACATATTTGACGGGGAGCTTGAGCTCGTTTGCGATCGCAAAAACGATGCCGCCCTTGGCTGTTCCGTCAAGCTTGGTCAGCACGATGCCCGTGAGGCCGGCGGTCTCCAGAAACTGCTTGGCCTGCAGCAGACCGTTCTGTCCGGTCGTCGCATCGAGCACCATGAGCGTCTCCACGTCCGCCTCCGGCAGCTCGCGTCCGATGATGCGGCGGATCTTGGCCAGCTCGTTCATCAGGTTCTGCTTGTTGTGCAGGCGCCCGGCCGTGTCGATGATGATGACGTCGCTCCCGCGCGCCCGGGCGGCGCTGATGCTGTCGTAGACCACGGCGCCGGGGTCGCTGCCCTCCTCGTGACGGACGATATCCGTCCCGGAACGCTGCGCCCAGACCTCCAGCTGCTCGCCCGCGGCGGCACGGAAGGTATCAGCCGCGCAGAGCAGGACCTTTTTGCCTTCGGCTTTGAGCTGGGAGGCCAGCTTGCCGATCGTCGTCGTCTTGCCGACGCCGTTGACGCCCACCATCAGGATCACGGAGGGCCTCGTATCGATCTTCAAACCGGCCTCGCCGGTCTGCAGCATCTTGCTGAGCAGCTCAATGAGGCCTTCACGCGCTTCGTAGCCCTTGCGGAAGCGCCGCTCCCAGGTCAGCTTGCGCATGCCCTTGACGACGCTCTCCGCGGTCTGTACGCCGACGTCGGAGAGCACGAGCAGCTCTTCGAGGTCGTCGTAAAAGTCCTCGCTGTCCGGCGCATAGTCCCGGAAGAGCTCCTCGAGCTCGTCCATGTTGTTCCGGGTCTTGCTCAGGCCGGAGAACAGTTTATCGAACAGTCCCATATCAATTCTCCTCTGCGGTCTTCTGCGCGCTCTCGAGATCGAGCTCGATCACGCTCGAGACGCCTTTTTCCTGCATCGTCACGCCGTAAAGCATGTCCGCGCTCTCCATCGTGCCGCGGCGGTGCGTGATGACCAGGAACTGCGTCCGGTCCGCCATGCGGCGCAGATATTCGGCAAAGCGGTTGACGTTGGCCTCGTCCAGCGCGGCCTCGATCTCGTCCATGACGCAGAAGGGCGTCGGGCGGACCTTCAGGATTGCGAAATACAGCGCGATCGCGACAAAAGCCATCTCGCCGCCGGAGAGCAGGCTGATCGTCGTGATCGCCTTTCCGGGCGGCTGGACGCGGATCTCGATGCCGCAGCCGAGCACGTCGTCGGGGTCTTCCAGCTCCAGCGAGGCGCGGCCGCCGCCGAAAAGCTCGCGGAAAGTACCGCGGAACGCCTCGTCGATCGCGGCGAACTGCGTAAGGAATACCTCCTTCATCTCGCCGGTGAGCTCGCGGATGATGCCGAGCAGCTCGCCCCTGGCCTTCTCCACGTCGCTGCGCTGGGTCGTGAGAAACTCGTAACGCTCGCTGACACGCTTGTATTCCTCGATCGCGCCGAGATTCGGCGTGCCGAGTGCGCCGATCTCCCTGCGCAGCTCCGCGATGCGGCGGTTTTCCTTTGCCATCGACTCCACCGGGCGGCGAAGCGCACAGGCGGCGGTGTGGCTCAATTCGTAATTGTCCCAGAGCCTGTCGAGGATCTGCTTCTCCTCCATGTCGGCGGAGAGCTTTTTCTGTTCGATCTTTGCGCTCTGGCGCTCGAGCGAGATGATCTCGGCGTTGCGCTCCTGCGTCTCCTTTTCCGCACGAGTGCGTCTGCCCTCGAGCTCGAGACGTTTTTTGCTGATTTCGGCGATCTCTCCGCGGATCCCGGCGATCCCTTCGCGGATCTCGGCGAGGCGGTCCTCTTTCTCCTTGAGCCGCGTGAGCAGGCTTTCGACCTGCCGCTCGCTTGCCTCGACGGCGGCGCGCCGTACCGCGCTGTCACCGGTGATCGCTTCAAGCAGGGCGCGGAGCTGGGAGATGCCGTTTTCCGTCGCGCGCCGCTCCGCCTCGAGAGAGGAGCGCGCGCTGCGCTGCTCGGCCTGCTCGGCCAGGGCGGTGTCGAGCTGGAAGCGGACGTTGGCGAGATTCGCCTTTGCGCGTTCAAGCTCCGCTGCGCTGTTCTTCGCTTTCTCCGCGGCTGTCTTCGCCTTGCCGCGAAGGCTCTCCAGTTCGTTGGCGCGGGAGAGGATGCCGCTGTTTTTCGCACTGCTGCCGCCGGTCATCGAACCGCCGGGATTGATCAGCTGGCCGTCCAGCGTCACGATACGAAGGCGGTTATCGCCGGCCTTCGCCATACGAACGGCGTCCGTCAAACTCTCCGCGACCACCGTGCGGCCGAGGAGGTTTTCAAAAATACCCTTGTATCGTCCGTCGAATTCGACCAGGTCGACAGCCACGCCGATAAAGCCCGGATCGTTCACGGGCGCGTCGCGCATGACGCCGCCGCGGATCGTGTCGATCGGCAGGAAGGTCGCGCGGCCCGCGTCGTGCCGTTTGAGGAATTCAATGGCGTTTTTGCCGTCGTTCTGCGTGTCGACGACGATGTGCTGTGCCGCGGCGCCCAGCGCCGTCTCGATGGCGAGCGCGCATTCCCGGTCCGCCCGGACAAGATTCGCCGCCGGGCCGTGGATCCCCTTGAGGGCGCCGTGCTCCGCCTCGCGCATCACGCTGCGGACTGCGCCGGAATAGCCCTCGTAATTCTTTTCCATTTCCTCGAGCATGGCGATGCGCGATTCGGCGCTTTTGAGCTCGATCGCAAGGGCATTCGCCCGCTCGGTCAGATCGTTCAGGATGCTCTCGCGGCTCTTGAGCTTCATGCGACAGCCGTCGAGGACATTGTTCGTTTCCCGCTCGCGCGTCTCGGCATCCTTCAATTCGCCGTCGATGACGGCGATGCGAGCTTCGCTCTCCGCGATCTGGCTGCGCAGCTCCGCGGCGCGGCTGTCCTGCTTCTGCATATCCTCCAGCAGGCGGGCGGCCGCTTCGCGCGTGCTGTCCACATTGGCGCGGATGACGGCAGCGGCGGACTCACACTCGCTCGCCGCGCTCTCGGCGGCGGAGAGGCGCTCGCGCGCCTGTTCGGTCTCGACGTCCTTTTGATGCATGCGCTCGGTGATGCTGCCCGAGGAGGCATAGAGCGCCTCCAGGCTGGCCCTTGCGCTCTCCAGGCTGTGTGTGACCTGCTCGTATTCGAGATTCACGCTCTCGGCCTGCGCGTGCAGGCGGTCCAGCGTCGTCATCCAGGCGGAGACTTCGCAGATCTTCAGCTCGTCGCGCAGCACGAGATAGCGCTTGGCGATCTCGCTCTGCTCTTTGAGCGGGCCGACCTGCAGCTCCAGCTCGTCGATCTTGTCATTGACACGCAGAAGGTTCTCCTCGGTGCGCTCCAGCTTGCGCTCCGCCTCCTCCTTGCGGTAGCGGTAGCGCGAGATGCCGGCGGCCTCCTCGAAGACCTCGCGGCGGTCGGTACTCTTGGTGGAGACGATCTCGGCGATGCGGCCCTGGCCGATGATCGAATAACCGTCGCGTCCGAGGCCCGTGTCCATCAGCAGATTGTTGATATCCTTGAGCCGCACGTTCTCACGGTTGATGAAATACTCGCTCTCGCCGCTGCGGTAGTAACGGCGGGTGAGGATGATCTCGGCCGAATCGCTCTCGAAAATATGAGCGGAGTTGTCGATGACGAGCGAGACCTGCGCATAGCCCAGCTTGCCGCGTTTTTCGGTGCCGCCGAAGATGACGTCCTCCATTTTGCCGCCGCGCAGGGCGCGTGTCCGCTGCTCGCCCATGACCCACAGGATCGCGTCGGCAATGTTGGATTTGCCCGAGCCGTTGGGGCCGACGATCGCGGTGATATCTTTTTCAAATGTCAGGCGCGTCTTGTCCGGGAAGGACTTGAAGCCCTGGATCTCGAGTGCTTTCAGATACATGAAGCCGGTATTCCTTGTTCAAGCGTTCTGGCGGGATCATACCCTGCCAATTATAAAATTATAGCATAACCCGGGCCACTTTGCAACGAATAAGGCGCATAAAAAACCGGGGATCCTCAAGGGGATCCCCGGTCGAAATCGATGGTTTGGAGCGCCTGTCCCAAAGGCGCCGTCAGGACGGGATATCCTGCAGCTCGCCCTGGGGAGCGGAGCCGTCAAAGGGAATGCCGGCGGCGCTGTTCATGGGGAGCAGCTGTCCGTGCAGCACGGTGCGTTCGTTGATGAAGGAATACGCGCAGGTCGAAAGCACGACGTGGTGCAGCTGCGGGTCCGGGATCACGTCGGAGACAAAGCCGGATTCCTCCTTCGCTTTCTCAATATAGCGGATGAATTCCTCGCTCGGCTCGTAGTACATGTTGTAAATACTGGACACGGCGCTCGTGGAGTGGACGCTGTAGAGCTCGAGCTTGTAGTCCTGTTCCGGCGTAAGCAGCCACATGACCGGGTGAGCGTCGTAGTAATCCTGGTCGTACCAGTATTTCAGCGTCATGAACATCGTCCCGTTCTGCATGTGATGGCCGTAGAGGATGGTGTTCGCGTCCTGCACGCCGAAGCTGTTGCGGTAGTCGGAAAAGATCGCGCCGGAAGGGGAGTCCTCCTTGTTGAAGGCGTGCTCGAGGTAATAATCGTTGTCGAAGGAGTGGACGACCGGATAGTTGATGACCGAATCCTCACAGTAGATCCAGGCGAAGACGTCGCTGTTGATCTCTTGCAGAGCGGCGAAATCCACGACGATCGGCGCGCAGTCCTCCCGGCGCTGCACAGGCTGCTCGGCATAGGCGTCCTTATCCGATCCCGTCGGGGTCTCGACAGCCGGCTGTGTATAGCTTTCGGCCGCGTCCTCGTAGAGCTTTTCCGCCGTCCGGTATCGACTGCGGATCACCAGCAGATTCCCGATCGAGAACAAACAGACGACGAGCGCCGCGACAGCCAGCATTTTGACAATGTGAGACAGCTTCATGCGTTTCTCCGTAAGGGTTCAGGCGTCCCGCAGCCGGCTGGCGAGAATGTTGAACAGCAGACCGCAGAGGATGATGGCGAACAAATAGATCTTGCCGATCGGCGTAGTGATGTGCGCGGTGATGTCGCCGAGCATCGGAATATGGTGATCGACCCGGCCCAGAAGGTCCGCGTAGGCAATGCTCTCCATGTCGGCGAGCTCGTTCGCGTCCCCCTTGGTGACGAATTGTTGAGAGATCTTCTTGTTGTCCAGGACACGGTGCGTGACGACCACGCCGTGCCGGTAGAAGGCGATGACGTCGCCCTCCCGGATCTCTTCCGCCTCTGTGGGCCGGACGAAGATCATGCTGCCGACAGGGATCGCCGGCTCCATACTGCCGCTGACCACGTTGTAAACCCGATAACCCATGAGCTGCGGCACCAGAGACGGCAGCATCATGGCGATGACGGAAAGGATCAGCAGCGTGCCCAAAACGTTGCAGAGGAGGGCGGGAATCAGCTTCCCGCCCTCGTTCCGTTTTCTGTTTTGAGACGGTTTAGGTCTCTGTCTCATCTGTGGCATCCTTTTTCTTCTTTTTGCGCAGGAACAGGAAAAGAAGGGCGAAGAGAAGCAGCAGGATTGAGAAGACTACCAGCAGGATCGCGGAGCGGAGCCGCTTTTTCAGGGTCTCGCGCTCACTGGCGATCGTTCCCTCCGTCGGTTCCGGAGCGGCCAGAGGCACGTCCGGATTATCCAGATTGATGACCTCGACCGGACCGTTGTTCTGTTGCTCGCTGTTGTTTGAGGGATTAACGACGGCCGGGTTCTGCGGGTTCTGCGGGCGCAGGGCGTTCGCAGGATTGATCGGGGCGGCCGGATTGTTCGGCCCCTGGGGCGTCGGCGTGGTGGGAGGAGGAATCAGCGTGTAGTAAAATGGCGGGATCGTGTTATCGTCTTCCTTAACGATCCATGTGTAGTTGTAGGCGTTGGGGGTATAGCCGTTGATGTGACGGCAGGGAATGATGATCGTATCGCCGACCTTGGCCAGGATCTCGTCGGGAGCGTGGAGCACCTTACCGCCGGGCTTCTCCACGTAAGTAACGGTGACGGTTCTCATCTCGCCCTTCAGACCGAAGTCCGCGACCAAAATGAGGTCGTGGGTGACGGACGTACCGGAAGTGACCGCAGCGGTCTGCCCGCTGTAGTGGAAGGAGCTCTTAAAGTAGTATCTCTCGCTCGGGTCCGCCGTAGTGTCGTAGCTGACCATGCTGATATACTTTGCAATGTCCAGCGACTCTCCGTAGGGGACGGTCTCCTCATAGATCTTGCTTCCCTTCACAAGACCGTAGTTGCCGCCGCTGACCGTGATTTTATAGGTGACCTCATCGCCGCCCGAGGCGCTTGCCGCGGCAGGGATCAGGGCGGAGAACAGGCATACGATGAGAAGCATGCAGAGCAGCTTTCTGCCAGTCTTCATTTCGCGGCTCCCTTCTTTCTGCGGTCCAGCTCAAGACTTACGAAAGCCAGGACGAGGAATGCGGCGCCGCTGATCGCGGTGGCGCGGAGGTAAGGCAGGGGATCGGTCTCGTCGCCGGTCTTGACGATGGACTTATCCAGCGTGCGCTCGACGGCAAATCTGAGCTCGAGGTTTGCCAGCTCGTTCATGTAGGAGACGCCGTTTGTTTCGCCGTCAAGCGTGATCTCCAGCTCGACCTTTCCGGTCTTGCCGGGCTTGAGCGTGCCGAGGAACAAGTAGTCCTTGAGCGAATCGTTGATGCCTTCAAGACCTTCCTTCAGCCCGGAACCGGTGATATCGCCGCCGACGCGGTCGTTGTCATACAGCGGGTTCTCCGAGCCGTCCGAGCCGATGTAGCGCAGCTTGTAGGTATATGCGCCGCCGGCCTCGCTGGCGAGGAAGTTGTCGAGGATCGTGTTCTTCATCCACCAGTCGGTGGCCTTGGTGTCGTTATTTGTAAGAGAAAGCTCGATCTTGCCGGTCTCGCCGGGGAGCAGCGATTTGGCGGCGCCGGTAAAGTTCTCGGCCGAGAAGTTGGTGATCAGCTTCTTTCCGTTGAAGCTGACCGTGCCGCCATTGATCTCGTGCGCAGTGCCTTCGGCGTAAGCGGTCAGGGAAAAGCTGAACAGGAGGCAGGCCATCAGGAGCAGACTGAGTAAACGTTTATTCATTTTCATTCATTCTCCTCCTTCAGTTCAGGGATAACGTGCCGGCGTCCTCGTCGACCGTGACGTTGGTGCAGCCCCAGGCGCTCTGCACGGCGGCCTGGCCGCTGACGACCTGCACGCCGTCGGCCTCGACCTCTATGCAGAATTGCTTGCCGTCGTATACGTAGGCGGTCTTGGTATAGGTGCCGTCGTCGCTCTTGTATACGTGCTCAGCCTTGAGCAGGACATCGGTGCTGACCGACAGCGCCTCGCAGAAGGGCTGGCTGGCCTGGCCGGGCTTCAAGGCACTGGTGTAATACAGGATCCGGCGTTCGTTCGAAGTGTTCTCCGCGGCGGACGTGTCCTCGACCCAGCCGTTGCCGCCGAGCGTCAGCTCGATCAGGCTCGGGTCAAGAGAGGGATCCTTGTTGCCGTCTTCGTCCAGCCAGTAGGTGTAGACCTGCACGCGGACGAACTGATCGAAGTTGCCCTGCTCCGCGCCCGTCAGGCCGTTGACGACCCAGAGCTTTTCGGCATAGCTGCGGCCGGGCTCGGGCGTGCCCTCAAGTCCGGAAAGGAGCGTGCCGTTGTCCGCGATGGCGGCGGCGGCGCTCTCGCCGCACTGCTCATAAAGCAGAATGTCGGCGATCGGCATGCCGATGTCCAGCTCATACGCGTTCTCGTCGGTGCCTTCGATCAGCGCGGCGCGCGTGCCGCCTACCGAGGTGAAGAGCAGCAGTCCGATTGCGAACGCAAAGAGCAGAATCGTAACGATGGGCATGCGCATTTTATTAGATTTGATCATATCCATGCCCTCCGTTTCAGTCGCCGATGAGGTCGAACTTCAGACCCCAGTCGGCGGGCTTGTAGGCTTCCGTATCCGGATCGTACACGGCGATGGTCGCCTCGTACACGACGGGGATATTGAAGCTCTCGACCTGGTTGATGTCCGGAGCGGCGCTGGGGGACGGCAGCACGGGAAGGTTGCCCAGCACGAGGACAAGATCGTTGGCGGTATCGCCGGGCTGCAGCACGGAGCCGTAGACCCAGTAGTCGCCATCCTTGCTCCAGCCGCTCGTGTCGCCCGCGGCGAGCGCGAGGGTGATGCCGTCGGGCGCGAAGGCCGCAACGCGCACATAGCAGGGGGATTTTCCGTAGTTCTTGATCTGGATCTGCTTGAACTCCTCGTCAAAGTCCGGCTCCTTGATCCAGGTGTGGTGCTCCAGACTGAGCGTGGCGGTGCCGGAGGCTCTTGTGAACGTTGAGAAGTAGGCAAGAGCGGGGCCGACCGAGACGCAGACGACAAGAAGCAGGGCCAGAAGCGCCAGGAGGAAAGTGTTTTTCTTCATTTTTGCTCCTCCTTACCCGTTGCCGGCGGCGTCCGAATCGGCGCTGTCGCCGGTGTTGACGCCGGTCCACGAAATGTAGTTGTTGTTATTGGTGATCGAATACTGGTTGAGGATACCGTAGCCCTTGACCTGCTCGTTGTCGATCTCGTTGGTGAAGGACGCGGTCAGCGGATCGTTCTCGACCTCGTCGATCGTACCGTCGTTGTCCTTATCCTTGTACTCGACGCGCGGGACGATCACGAAGTCGCCGTCGAGGCTGCCGACGACCTTGTCGCTCGTCAGCTTGTAGCCGGAGCCGGGATAGACCTCGGTGACGCGGATGTGCGTGCCGACGGGGAAGCGGCCCTCGTAGAAGGTGTGCTTTTCACCGGTTGCGGTGAAGGTGTACATCAGGTAGTCGTCGCCCTCGAGGACCGAGCCGTCGTCGTTTTCCTTGTACCACTCGAGGTGGAAGACGAAGGAGACCGGGTCGGTCTCGTAGCCGTTGACGTCGTCAAGAGTCTCGTCGGTCGTGTTGTACTTCGCGAGCGTTTTGCTGATCAGCAGGTCGCCGTAGCAGACCTCGCGCACGGGCTTGAGCGTCGCGGTGACGTTGTAGGACCACTCGCCCAGACCGCTCGCCGTGGTGAAGGGATTGGTCGGATCGAAGCCGCCTGCGTCGCCGGACCCGCCGGTCCCGCCTGCGCCGCCGGACCCGCCGGTCCCGCCGGTCCCGCCGGAGGGCGGATCCGCGTTCGGATCCGTGTTCGGGATGGTCTCAAGCGGAGAGGGGAGGGCGATCAGCTCGGGGCCGAAGGTGTACTCGTACTCGGAGGTGTTGACGATCGAGCCGAGGATGGTGCTGCCGTCCAGCTTGACGTAGTTCTTGCCTTCCAGATTGGAGCTGTGGGCGATGATGAGATACAGGCCGCTGTCCAGCTCCGCGCTCGCGTCCGGGGCGAGCGTCAGCGTCGGCGCGATATCATCGCTCGTGTCGTCGGTGAGGACCTTTTCGAGGACGAAGCGGCCGACGATGTCGGCGTAGCTGCGCCAGGTGTCGACGTCAAGGCCGTGGAGTCCTTCGTAAGAGGTGATGTTCAGTCCGAGCTCGGCCAGATCGAAGGGAGAGGAGTCCAGCTGCGTGAACATATAGGTCATCACGCTCGAAACGGGCGCGGCGCCGGCCACACGGTATATATCGTAGACGATATTGCCGTTGGCAAGCAGATCGGTCTTGAAGATGCTGTTGCCGGAAGGAAGGATGGTGAGCGTGGACTTTTTCTCCAGCCAGTTTTCTTCCGTAGCCGGCTCGCCCGAGCCGCCCGCCGGATCGTCGCCGTCGGCGGCCATTACGCCGACAGCCGGCATGGACAGCATCATGGACACGGTCAGAAGGAGCACGATCAGAGCTTGCTTCCACTTATATTTCATGGCAGTTCCTCCTTTAAGGGTCTGCAGTATATACGGGGGGATGCGGGGGTCAGGTCTGGGAGTCGGCCTCGCGGCGGAACTCCTCCTCCCAGTCGCGGATCTCGCTGTAGCTGTCGCGCCGCGGCGCGTGCTTGCCGGTCATGAACAGCAGGAAGATCAGCAGGAGCAGCAGCATCGGGACGGCGACGAAGGGGACGACGTAGATGGTATTGATCTGCATGGCGTCGGCTACGACCTTGGCGTCGCCCATCGGGTTGTCGACGCGGTGGCCGCGGACGAGCAGGCGGTGGGTGTTGATGCCGTAGGGCGTGCAGGTGACGAGCGTGCAGTAGTCCTTGCCGGGGACGATCTGCAGGTCGGTAACGTCCTGCGGCTCGACGACGCGGATCTGGTCGACCTGGTAGCTGAGCGTCTCGTTGAGGATATTGAGGGTGAACACGTCGCCCTCGGTGAGCTTGTCGAGGTCGGAGAAGAGCTTGGCCCGGGGCAGGCCGCGGTGGCCGGAGAGGACGGAGTGGCTGCTCTCCCCGCCGACGGGGAGGCTGGTCCAGTCGAGATGGCCGATGCTGGTCTGCAGGACAGACTCGTCGGTGCCGTGGTAGATCGGCAGCTGGACATGGAGCTTCTCGATCGAGATATAGCCCATCGAGCCGCCCTTGCTGACGTTGAGCTGGGAATTGTAGTCCTCGCGCTCCTCGTCGGAGAGAAACCAGCGGAAGCTCTCCTTGTCGATGGCGTCGTTGTAGGCGCGGGCGCGGGCTATGACGGCGTCATACTCGGCGCTGTCCATGCCGCCGACGTCCTCGAGATAGGACATGATCGCGCGAGACTGGTGAAACGAATTCCAATAGTCGCTGAAAGAGGGGTACAGCAGCAGGGACAACCCTACGAGGAAGATCAAGACGAGTATGAGATTGATCAGGCTGTTTTTCTTTTTCTTCTTCATCACAGGGCTCTCCTTGGTGCTGGAGCTCGGAGTATCGTCCGTCCCCCCGCCCGGCCCCGCGCGGGGCCGGGCGAGAGGGGGAGTGCATTATTCGGAAACGCGCTTGCGGGCGACCAGGAGGACCGCCGCGCCGACGACGAGAACGCCGCCGAGCACGTAGAAGATCGTGGTGCCGACGCCGCCGGTGGAGGGAAGCACGGTACCCTTGAGGTTCGCGACCTTGACCCAGGGATAGGTCGAGGCCGTGGCGTTGGTCTCGTTCCACTCGAGCGTCTTGTCGGTGTTAAAGTCAAAGGTGGTCGTTGCGGACGAGCCTTCGCCGGAGACCGTGCACTTGTCTTCCTTGAGCGGGGTGAGCGGGACGTCCTCGGCGAGCATGTTGAAGCCGTCGACGGTCGCGGTCTCGGTCAGGCTGTAGGTCTTCTCGTTGTCCAGACCGCGGAAGTAGATCATGCCGTTCGCGTCGGTCTCGACCTCGTTGCTGCCGTCGGCGGAGGTGTCGGGGATGTAGTAGCCGTCGTCGTCCTTCTTGACGTTGAAGGGCTCGCGGTCGTCGCCCTCGCCGATGAAGAAGTCAAACTTGACGCCTTCCATCAGGCTCTCGGGCTTGTAGATATCGGCCTCGACCGAGGCGTCGTACTTGACAAGACCGGCGTAGTGGGTCTTGTAGTTGACGGTATCGGTCATGGTGTAGTGCGTGCCGTACTCGAGCTTGATCTCGTTCTCCTTGCTCACGTCGGTGACGGCGTCGTCGTCGACGGTGGCCTGGAAGGTGATGGTGATCGTCTTGCCCTTGACCGCGTCGGTGGGCTTGAGGGTGACGACCCAGCCGGAGGCGGAGGCGGTGCCGAGCACGTAGTCGGGCGTTTCGCCTGCAGCGGAGAGCGTGGCGGGGGCGAAGCTCAGACCGGTGTCCGAGTCATAGGTCAGACCGGCGGACATGGTATCGGTCAGGACGATGTCCTTGTTCATGTCATAGGGGACGGTGACCTCGACCTGGTAAAAGATCGTGTCGCCGACCGCGACGTTGACCGGGTCCGCCGTGTAGTCGGAGGTGTCCGCGTCCTTCTGCGTCTTCTCCACGGTGGGGTAGGTGTTCTTTTCGTCGATCGTGATATTGGTGGTCGCGGCGACGAGATTCAGACCCTCGGAGCCGGAGATGAGGTAATAGCCGGCGTCCAGACCGGAGGCGGTCCAGGTCTTGCCAGTGGCGTTCCAGGTAAGATCGCCGCTGCTCTCATAGACCCCGTTTGCGAGCAGCCACACGGCGGCGGCCTGCGCGGCCGCGCTGTCGGTAGCCTCGGCGACCCACTTGACGGTGTAGTTCGTCTGGCCCGCGATCGGGATCAGGTCGAACCAGTTGTTGCCCGTTTTCCTCGTCCAGGTCTTGGTTTCGGCGTTCCAGCTGCCGAGCTTGGCGGCGATCGTCGAGCTCGCCTTGTAGGCGACGGCCGGGGGATTCGCGCCGTAGGAGATCGCGCCGGGAGCGCCGGCGTCGTCATGGCCGCCGCCGGTGCCGGAGAGGGTATCGGCGGGGATGGCGGTGAACACCTTGTACCAGGTGTACACGCGGTCGCCGGTGGCGTTTTCATCATAGCTGGAATCGCGGTTGATCGTGATATTGACGGTGGTGGTGGAGCCGCCCTCGCCGCCGGTGGACGGATCGTCGGCGCCGGTCGCCATCGCGGGAGCCGTCAGCGCGAGCATCATGACGAGCACGATCGCGAGAGCCAGCAGTTTCTTATAAGATTTCATAGTACTCTTCCTTTCCTTCGATTCTCGGAACGATACTGCTCACTGGGTCCCCCCGGAAGCGGAGGCCGCTTCCGGAGAGTGCTGGGGCGTATCAGGTCTCACTGTTTTTTCTGCGTCTGGTATAGATCGTGAACGCCAGGGCAGAGAAGAGGAGCGCGATACCGCCCAGCGTGTAGCCCAGTGTGCCGGCACCGCCCGTTCTGGGAAGGAGGATGCCGGGGTTGTTGACAACGGTGAAGCTGTAGGTGTAGGGAGGAACGGGAAGCATCGGAGGATCCCCGGGGTGCTCCGGATCGGGGCTTCCCTGCACGTAGCTGGGTGTGACGGTCATGTCGTAGTTGGTCACGCCCATCATGGCGCCCGTGCCGGAGGGACCGACGGTGATCTCGATCGGAGCGAGCTGCTCGTAACCGGCGGGGACGACGGTCTCGTCGAGGTAGTAGGTGCCGTCGGGCAGGTTCACGCCCTCGAAGATGATCGCGCCGGCGTCGGTCACGTTCCCCTCGCCCGTCGCGGTCACAAGATCGCTGAGATCGAGCGAGCCTTCAAGGACGACCGGGTTGCCCTCGCTGTCCGTCAGACGGAAGTGCGCGCCGGCCATCGGCTGGTCGAGCTCGTCGGTCTTGTAGACGCTGAGCAGGTAGGGCGTGTTCGTCACAAAGAAGGTGCACTCGTAGCCCGTGGTCAGCGAGCTGCCGGTGGGGAGCGGACGCGGGGTGATTTCGCCCTGCGTGTAGGTCGCGGCGTAGGTGTTGCTCGTGCTGTTGCTGAAGACGGTCTTCTCACCGGGGACGGTGTAGCGGCCGTTCTCGTCCGCGATCGCGACGACGGTACCGCCGTCGATCCTGATCTGGTGGACCGAGGTCCCGTCAACGTCCGCGTCGAACTCGACGCGAGTCCCGCCCTGGACCTTGACCTCGCGGATCGCGTAGCGGGTCAGGTCGCCGCAGTTGTCGAACATCGCATAGAGGACGGCGTGCCCGTCGACGCCCGCGTCGATCACGCGGATCGTGCCGTTGATCAGGCTGAGCGGATTGTCCGGATCCTCGGGGTTGACCGCGAAGAGGCCGATGATGACCTCGGCGTGCTCGGTGACGAAGGGATAGTAGGGATTGCCCGCAGCCCGGTCGGCCCAGAGCTTCTTGGCGAAGATGCGGTTTTCGGCGCGGTTGGTGAAGGTGACGTGCGCGTCCTTGTTGAAAATGATCGCGCCGTCTGCCGTGCCTTCGTCGTAGCCCCCGGTCTCGTAGTTGTAGATCTCGCCCGTCAGCGTGGAGGGAGCGTTGTCGTAGGTCTCGTTGTGGTCCCAGACCTTGCTCTCCAGAACCCAGCCGCTCTGGCTGAAGAGCGTTTTGTTGACGCGGATCTCGTCGACGTAGAAGTCCGTCCCGACGAGCAGCTCGGGGATGACGATGGTGAAGTTCGCGGGGACGTTCGAGATCGTGCCGTACTGGCCGGCGTAGTATTTGTAGGGCACGGTGCCTGGGGCGTGTTGACCGTCGTCGTAGACGACCGGCTTGCCCTTGACGTAGCGGCAGTACTGCCCGTCGTCGTTGACGATGTAGTAGATGCCTCTGTTGTAGGCGACCAGCTCGCCGTTGGCGCTCTCCATCATCACGCGGAACTCGAAGCCGTCGCCGTTGTAGTTCGGCACCGTATCGTCGGTGATGCGCTTGGTGATCCGCAGATTGTTGAGGTTGCCGCTCGCGCAGTTGTTGGCGAAGACCACGCGCTGGCGCTGCTGCGCGGTGGTGGTCGTCGAGCGCCAGCCGCCGATCTCGTCGTCATAAGGGATCCCACTGACACCGTTGATCGTGACGAAGTCGTAGAATTCCTGACTGACGCCGACCTCCTGCACAAAGTACTTCGAGGTCTCGGGCAGGTTGAAGACACAGGACTCGCCGGGCTTGAGATAGAAGACGTTGGTGAAGGTGCGATCGCCGATCGTCACGCTATCGTAGAAGGGGACGGGCACGGCGCCGCCTTCGTATGTGGCGGAGAGCAGCGGCTGAGGCTCGAGCTCGTTGCCATCCTCGTCTACAGGGACCTCAAAGGCCTGGTAGGCGAATTCAACGTTGGCGAAGGCCTCCTGCTGCGTGCCGGTCAGCTCCTTCTCCACGATGAACTTGCCGGTGTCGACGGTGGGCAGGTTGAAGCGCATCTGCAGGTTGGAGGCGCCGGCGCCGCTTTCCATGTAGAGCATCAGGAAGTCGTGGCGGCTGAAATCGAGGAAGGTCTCGCCTTTGAAGTAGAGATCGGCCTTCGTGTCGTCCCAGGGCGAGCCGTCCGGAAAGACGCCCGCTCTCTGGAAGCACTGGCGGATCGTGGGAGCGAACAGCTGCGAGCCGTTGGTGGAGATCTGGCCGGTGGCGAAGTTGATCTGTCCGGAGGCCGCGCTGTGGACGCCGCCGAGGTCGAGGATCAGCACGCCGTCGATGTAGATCCACATGTCGTCGTCGCCGGTGAACTCGTAGAGCATCGGGCCGTCCTGCTGCATGCCGTCGCGCGGCATCATGAAGGTGCAGTCCATCGACATGCCGAAGAAGTAGTTGACGGGCTCTTTGCCGGTTCTCTGACCCGTGCCGGCCTGATAGATCCGCTCGCCGAGGTTCGGGTCCTCATAGTCCAGCCAGACCATGCGGTCGTCGTAGCGGTTCGTCCTTCCGTTCGTCCAGCGGTTGGGATCGATCGTGTTGTAGGGCAGGAAATGCCCGCGGTAATGCGTGGCGCTATTAGCCGAATAGGCGGAGGCGATCTCCTTGTAGACGGTGAAGGTGCCCGCGCCATCGTTGTAGTGGGCGAAGTTGTTGAAGCCGCTGTAGCTGTAGTAGCCTGTGGAGTCGTAGGTGGACTGCAGGAAGAGATGGTTGCCCGTGCCCTTGTAGAACTGGTTGCCCGGACCGAACAGCGTTGCGGCGCTCAGACCGGTCTGCGTGAAGGTCGGGAAGCCGTCGGCGCCGATCGTGTCGCTCACCAGGCCTGTTATATAAGGGACACTGGGGTCCCAAACCGGGACGACGCCCTCGTAGTCGCAGATCCGCTCGCCGACGCCGCCGGTATTATTGGCATTGGTTGCGGTGCCGGCGCCGCCGTAGTCGAACATGTGGATGTGAATGCCGGCGGCTTGACTGTCGACGGTCGCGACCTCGTGCAGCTGGCCGGGGGTCTTGGGCAGGACGTACGCGAAGGAGAAGGGGATCGAGTCCTGATGCGGGGTGGACTCGAGGATAACGCGGCCGTCCTCGGCGACGAGCTTGTAGCCGTAGTACTCCATGCCGTCGGCATACCACTTTTCGATCGGGGAGTTGTAGTCGCCGAGACGCCGTCCGTCGAGCGTGACGCCGCTGGTCTCATAGCTTTCGAATTCGCTGACCAGATTCCCCTCCTGCGGGTCGAGAACAAGCCTGGTCTCCAGATTCTGGAAGATGTAGTATCCGTTCGGCCTGTCGGAGGCGTCTTTGCAGATTACGACCTGCCAGAGGGGGGAGACGGCGCTGTGCAGCGTCAGTCTGTCGCCGTCGTCGTAAGCGCGGACGGCCTTGCCCTCGCCGTCGATGACGTAGAGCTCATAGTGTCCGGAGAGGGGATTGTAGAAGCTGTGATAGACGACGACCTGATCCAGCTCCGTAATGTCCTGCACGGAGTACTTCACCGCCGAGTACAGGGGGTCGGTCTCGGCCGACAGGTCGATATCGCACAGAAGAAGCTGCGAGTTGGAGGAGGAGGACGCGGAAACGGTCCATCCGGCGTTGCTCCAGCTCAGATAGGAGCCGTCGGCCCTGAGGTACACGGCGCCGTACTCGCCCTCCGAGGTCGGGATGACCTCGATCGCCTGCGGCGTGTCCGAGAGGCTCAGCCCCTCGGAAGCGATGTGCAGGTACTGGGCCGGGTCGCTGCCGTTGACCCGGATCGAATAGAAGCCGTCCTGACCTTCGATCGGACTGAAATCCCAGAAGGTGATGTCGGTGCCGGTGGTGTTGGCGTACAGCTTCGTCGAGCGCTGCTCGACCGTCGCCGCGGCGTAGGCCAGACTGTCGCCGCTGGCAACGCCCTGCAGGGTACGCCAGTTGGTATTATTGGTCTGGCGGACGATCGCGATCTGCTTGCTCTCGCCATTGAGGTTCTGGCGCAGACCGGAGATCACGACCGCGTAGCGGGAGAAGGAATCCGCGGAGAAGCTGATCGTGCTGCAAATCAGCGTGTTCTCGTCGGCGGCGCCGCCCGCTTCCTCGCGCTCTCCCTCGTCCTCGGCGGGGGCCGCCGTCTCGTCGGCGGGGGCCGCCGTCTCGTCGGCGGGGGCTGCCGTCTCGTCGGCGGGGGCTGCCGTCTCGTCGGCGGGAGCTGCCGGGACGGCCTCGGGGATCGCGTCGTTGGTGAGCAGCGTGATCTTCTCCGTCTTCGACTCGGCGAAGTGGAGCACGGAAAGCTGCTGCGCCGCCTCGACGCGCATCGGTTCGTCCAGCGTGATCTTCACCTGGACGGGAGCCTTCGGCTCCTGCTCCTCGCCCTCGGGGGAGAGGATCGTGAGATCGAACAGGCGCATCTTGTTCAGATCGCAGCCGAGGCAGACTTCCTCGGCCTCCGCGTAATACTGCTCGAACAGCTCGCTGCCGGGGAGGATCTCCTCCGCCGTCAGGTAGCTGCCCTCGGGCAGCTGCGCCTCGGGTCCGTAAGTAAGGGAAACGGTATAGCTTTCGCCGTCGGCGGTGATCACCGTCGTGACGATGATCTCCACGATGGCGTATGTGGAAAATGCGTCGGAGCTGAAAGCGAACTCGTCCTCGGCGGTCTCCTTTTCGGCGTCCTGGCTGACGACGCTGGCGTTGCCCTCGCCGTCGACGTGGACGACCTTGAAGTTATCGGCCTCGGCCACGAGCGCGTCCTTCATGACCACGGAAATGGGACAGGCCGGCTCGATCACGTCGCCGCCGCCGTTATAGAAGGTGATGTCCACCGCCTTGACGCGGACGATCTTGGCGGTCTCGCGGCGCGTCTCGTCGTTCTGCGCGTCGTCGACCAGCGCGCTCTCGACGGAATCGAGGATCTGCTCGACCTCGACCACGGACAGCTGCATCGTGGTGCCCTCGGGGAAAGCGCCCTCGGGAGCTTCAACGCTCACCAGGATGCCGTCGATCTCGCCCTCGAAGCTCTGGGCGGGCATGGGGATCTCGTCCTCGCCGTCCTCGGCTTCCTCGCCGTCCTCGGCTTCCTCGCCGTCGCCCGGCTCCTCGCCGTCGGTCGGCTCCTCGCCGTCGCCCGGCTCCTCGCCGTCAGTCGGCTCCTCGCCGTCGGTCGGCTCCTCGCCGTCGCCCGGCTCCTCGCCGTCAGTCGGTTCCTCGCCGTCAGTCGGCTCCTCGCCGTCGGTCGGCTCCTCGCCGTCGGTCGGCTCCTCGCCGTCGGTCGGCTCCTCGCCGTCAGTCGGCTCCTCGCCGTCAGTCGGTTCCTCGCCGTCGGTCGGCTCCTCGCCGTCGGTCGGTTCCTCGCCGTCGGTCGGCCCGGGCGTCGCGTCCGGATCGGCGGGGGCGGGCTCCTCGCGCTCGCCGATGCCGAGCAGCACGAAGATACCGGCCTTATCCGTCTCGACCAGGATGCCGTCCTTGAGGATGTTCATCCGGTGCGCGACCTTGGGAAGGACGTACTCCTTCTCCGCGGCGTCCCACTTGAAGCGCAGGAGCATCGAACTCTCCGCCCCGCGGATCTGGTCGTCGACCAGCGTGATGCTGATCTTGCCGTTCGGCTCGACCTGTGCGCCGTCGCAGAGGAAGACGAGCTTCATCAGCTTCTGTCCGGACAGCTTGTCGGTGAGACCCAACTCTTCGATCCGCTTATCCAGCGCCTTGTCCCGCTCCTTGTCAAGCTCCTTGAGCCATTCGACGCTGAGCGTGGTGCCGTTGGGAAGCACGCCGGCCTTGGCCTCGACCGTCAGGTGCGTGCGGCCGAACCATTTGTCATACTTGAAGGCCTTGGGCTTCTCGGGCTTGGTCGGCTTTGCGGTCGCTTCCGGTTTCTCGGTCTCTTCCGGCTTCTCGGTCTCTTCCGGCTTCTCGGCCGGCTCGTCGGCATTGTCGCCGGCGGGCGGCTCGCTCGTCTCCGGAGCGGCAGGCGGCTCGCTCGTCTCAGGCTTGGCCGGCGTCTCGGTGACCGCGGGCTCCGCAGGCGCCTGTGTCGCCGCCGGGGGAGCAGGGGGGTCTGCCGGAGGATTCGCCGGGGGATTCGCCGGAGGATCGGTATTGGTCTCAACGGCCATGCCGGGCTCCTGCTCCGCCACGTCGTCGCTGATGGCGGTCGCGGGCAGGACCATCGAATAGCTCGTCGAGAATACGATCACGAGCGCCAGGAACAGCGCAAGCATGCGCCATGCCCGACTGCCTCGTGCTTTATTGAAGAACTTAATCGTCATTCGCTTTCCTCCTCACTCGGTTGGGAAGATTAAAGGGGTTCAGGATATTCTTCCGAGCAGGCGCAGCGGCCATACCCGGAATACGATCTTGCCCACGATCTGCTCGGCGGCGATGCAGCCGACGGCGGTGTTGCGTGAGTCGATCGATACGCTTCTGTGATCTCCCATCACAAAGAACCTTGAATCGGGTACCTGATAGGGCAGCTGGATGTTGCATTCACCGAAGGCCTTTTCCGTGAGGTAAGGCTCGTCGACAGCGACGTTGTTCACATACACCGTGCCATCCTCCGAGATGTCCACCCATTCGCCCGCGTGGGCGATCACGCGTTTTACCAGAATGTTATTATTATAATAGAATGCAACGACGTCGCCGGTCTCGAGATCCGTGCCCTTGACGGACAGGACGATCTCTCCTTCGGAGAGCGTCGGGGCCATCGAGCTGCCGTAGATCTGCAGCACCGGCATCAGCAGCACCGCGATCAGTACCGCCGCGGCCGCCACCGTCACCAGCATGAAGATCGTGCTGCGCAGCGAGAAAACGAAGCTCCGCTTGTACTTCTCGTGCCGCAGCTCCGCCTGCAGCTGTTCGAGCGTCGGCTCGGCCGGTCCCGGCGGGGCTTGCGCCGTTTCCTGCCGATCGGCCAGTTCATCCGGACTCACAGGAGACTTACCCCCTTCCGGCCCGGCTTGCCTTTCAGATCGGCCGCCGCCTTCTCGAACAGCGCTCTCGCCCGCTCGGCGGCTTCCACCGCCTCGCTGAGCCGGGCCGTCAGTTCGGAGACCTCGGCTGCCTCGTCCGTCAGGGCCTGGCGTGTGCCCGTTGCGCTCGCCAGCTCGGCCTTCAGGTCGCGGATCTTCTGGTCCTTGTCGTCAAGCTTTTTGCACAGCCGCTCGTAGGTTTCCTGCAGCTGGCTCATCTGCTCTTCGACTTTGGCGCGCTCTGCGCGCTCCTCTTCCAGTTTTTCCTCCGCCGCCGCTACCGCCTGCTTGCCTTCGATCATCATCGCCAGCAGCTCGGTGCGCCGCAGCCTGCGGAGTTCCTTATCGGTCAATCGATCCACTTCCTTTCGCCGCGCCGGCAAAGAGCGTCCGCCCCCGCGCATCCCCGGCGGGCATTACGCCCCCGGGACCTCTTGCTGTGCACCCGCCTGAGTCGGCTCCACGGTGCACGGCCGCCCGTCCCGTTCGGTTCCGCGTGAGCTGCGTCCGGTCTCTTCCCGGGAGCGCAGAGTCTCAACAAAACGCCTGGCTTTTACAAGCCTGTAATACTAAAAATTTTTGAACTATTTTTTCCCGATTTGTGAGAAGATTTACATAAAACAGCAGAGAATCGTGATTTTTTGCTTCCGATTCATGGCTGCAAAACACCACTCTATATACTTATTCTATTTAAGCATAAAACCCGGTAAAATTCAAGAGGAAAACTCATGCTGCTCCACCTTTTTTTTCTCATGCTCATTTTAGCGGCCGCAGCGTCAACAAATGCATCAAAGAATCACGGAAAAAGGGTCGCTCCGAAAAAAACGGAAGACTCCCCGGCCCGGGGGGCGGGGAGTCTCCTGAAAAGTCCGGTGCCCGTGTGCGGCACGGCGTTTTTCCGTCTGGCTTTTTGCTGTGCGCGCCGGGGCTTATCTGCGCCTGATCAGACGCTCGATACGGATCAGCGGCTTGCGGCCGTTCTTGCCGCGCCCCCAGACGAGGACGAAGGCCGCGACCATCGCGCCCAGCAGAGCCAGCAGTAGCAGGACGATCCACAGCGTGAGGTTGTTGCGGTCGCCGGTGCGCGTCGAGCTGGAGGCCTTGACGGAGAAGTCCGCCTTCACGCTCTCGCCGGAGGCGTATTTCGCCGTCAGCGTGTGGCTGCCCGCGGAGAGGGTGTTGAGATAGTCGGCCTTCAGCCACACGTCGGTGCTGCCGGAGGCGGAGGTGTAGGAGCTGCGCGCAAGGTCCTTGCCGTCGACCTGCAGGCCCTCGAAGCCCTCGTACTCGTGGTCGAGCTTGATGTAGAGCGTGCCCGCGCTGCCCTTGACCCAGACATAGGCGCTGTTGTCGACCGAGTCGGCCGCGCTGACCGTCAGCAGGCCGTACTGGTAGCTGATCGCATAGTTTTTCGTGACGTCCGCGCCGCTGACCTTGTCGGTGATCTTCACGTCGGAGACCGTGTTCTCGCTGGAGCCGACCTTGATCTGCGAGCCGACGATGCGCAGCGTCACCTGGTGCTCCTCGAGGCGGCCGGTGATGTTCGGCGTGGAGCGCTCGGTCAGCGCGGTGCCGTCGTAGACCTTGTTCGCGGCCTTCGTCTCGATGACGAGCGGACGCTGGTTGATCGTCAGGCTGCCCTTGGCGCGGGTGATGTTGTAGTTGCCCGTGATGTCCGCGCCGGAGGCGTTTCGGATCGTGACGCTCTTGATCGTCACGTCGTACTTGCCCGCGTCGACGGGCGCCTCGGGGTTGAAGGTCGCCTCGATCGTGCAGCCGGTGGGGAGCGGGCCGCCCGAGGTCACGCGCAGATCGGAGCCGAGGAAGCGGAAGGGCTTGCCGTCGTAGACCTTGGTCATGTCGCCGACCGAGAGCGTGATGGGCGTGATCGGATCGCGGTTGACCGTCAGCGTGCCCGCCGCGGTCGTGATCTTGTAGTTGTCCGTGACGTCCTTGTTCGAGCCGTCCGTGATCTTGATCGAGTTCTTGGCCACAACGTTCGCGGAGGAACCGATCTCGGTCTGCGAGCCGGTGACCGTCGCGGTCAGCTTGTGGCCCTTGACCAGCGTGCCGGAGCTGATCTTGTAGGAGTCGCTCGTCAGCGGCCGGCCGTCGTAGATCTTGGACGCGGAGGCGGCGGTGACCGTGATCGGGCGGGCCTTGACGGTCAGCTTGGCGGGCGTAACGGTGATCGTGTAGTAGGCCGTCGCGTCGACGCCGCCGCGATCGACGGTGAAGACCGCGCTCGCGCTGCCAGTGCCGACGTCGGTCTGCTCGCCGCTGACCGTGCCCATCACGAGCGTGTCGCCGCCGGCAAGCGCGCCGGAGGTGATCTCGTACTCCTTGGCCGTGAGGGGCTTGCCGTCGTAAACCTTTTCGACGTCCTTGAGCTTGATCGACAGCGTGTTCGTCGACGCGGAGCCGTTGATGGTCAGCGTGCCCTCGCGGAGTGTGACGCTGTAGAGCGCCGTGACGTTTTTGCCCTCGGCGTCCTTGATCTTGACGGTTTTCGCCTCGATGACGTTGGGGGAGCTGCCGGGATTGGTCTGCGAGCCCTTGACCGTGGCTTCGATCTCGTGACCCGGGACCAGGCTGCCCTCGGTGAGGGTAAAGCTCGGGCGCGTAAGGGCCGTGCCGTCGAAGTCGCGGCTGGCGGAGTCGGCCGTCAGGGTGATGGGCCGCGCCACGACCGTGAGCTTGCCGCCCACGACCTCGAGCGCGTAGTTTTCCGTCACGTCTGCCGCGCCGTTTTTCACGGCGAAGGAGGCGCTCACGAGACCCTCGCCGACGCCGGCGATGCTGCCGTCGGCCGAGAGAAGCTCGAGCTGGTCGCTGCCGAGCAGCGCGCCGCCGCTGACACTGTATTCCACCGTGCCGACGGCGCTCGTGCCGTCGTACTCTTTCTCGGTGTCGCCGAGCGTGACGGTGAGGGGCTGCTTTTCGCTGCGGACCGTCACGGTGATGGAACCGTTGACGACGCTGATATTATAATTGGAAGAAACGTTGTTTCCCGAGCCGTCCTGGATCGCAAAGGAAGCGGAGCCGGTGCTGGACCCGGGAAGGGTCTGCTGCCCGGAAAAGCTCGGCACAGCGCGGTGGCCGTCGGCCAGAGAGCCGTAGGAAACGCTGAACGCGGAGGGGACGAGCGGCGTGCCGCTGTAGGGGGCTTCGGCGTCGCTGACGGTGAAGGTGACGTTGCGCTGGCCGATGCGCAGCTGGCCGGGCACGACGGCAAAGGCGTACTCGCCGGTGACGTCGGCGCCGCCGCGCGTGACGCTGATCTGTGAGATATCGAGCGTGGCCTGGCTCTCGCCGGCGTCGGTCCTCGAGGCCTGCACGGCGGAGGCGGGGACGCTGAGCGTGTCGCCGCTCTTCACGTCTCCGACGCGCGTGTAGGAGGCGGTGAGAGGCGTGCCGTCGTAAATCTTTTCGGCGTCCTCGAAGCGGAAGACGATGACGCTCTTCCACTGGGCCTCAAGCGTGGCGGAGCAGCGCAGATCCAGCGTGTCGCCGGGATTTACGTTCGTGCTCGCGCCGTTGTCGCAGGTGAGACGCCAGTGCGAGAACTGCTGCGCGAGCTCGCCGGCGGCGAGCGAATCGACGCCGCTGCCGAGAGCGGCGGCCTGCACCGGGCCGCTGATCGTCACCTGATCGCCGCCGGCGGCAAGCGTCGCCCCGGCGCCGAGCTTTTCCTCGATCAGCGCGGGAAGCGTGACGAGCGCGCCGGGCGTGTAGCGAAGCGTGAACGGAGCCGTGTCCGCGACGCGCTCGAGCGCGATGCCGAGCGTCCAGCTCTCGGCGCTCGACGGCCCGTTGAAGACCGAGCCGACGGCCGAGGCGTTGAAGCCGTCGGCAAAGATGCCGGCGGGCAGGGTCACGGCGCCGCTGCCGCCGAGAGCGGGCTTGGCGAGCAGGAGCAGGCTTCGGCTGCCGCTGTCCGGTCCGTAACCGGCGGCGCAGAGATACACGGAAGAGACGGAGTAGCCCGCCGGCGGTGTGATCTTCACACCGCTGCGGCGCAGATCCGCGACCGTGGGCGCGGTGATCGCCTCGCCTTGCGCGTCCTTGCCGAAATCCAGCGCAAAGCCGGCGCCGAGGGCGGCGACGTCCTCATAGCTGCTGCAGCTGCGCTCCGCGCCTTCGGCGTCCCGGGCATTGAGCGTCCAGAGCACGGAGGCTGCGTCGTCCGCACCGTCTGCGAAAACGGCGGGGGCGGCGGAGAAGAGCTGCATCACCAGCACAAGGGCGAGCAGGATCGTACAGGTTTTAAGCGTTTTGCTCATGTGCGTTCACCTCTTGAAGAAAAAGGGATGAAATCTTAAGAATCTTAATAAAATGTGACGATATTTCATTAAAATCCCTTATCGTTGGCTTTATTATATCATCTCGCGTTCCGAATTCAAGGCTTCGAAGCCTTAATAACTCTTAAATATGGCCGCGGCGTTTTCCCCGTATTAATAATAATATGAAAAGCCGGACCGTGAATAGCACGGTCCGGCAGCGGGCGGCGGGAGAGGGCGGATCAGTCGATCTCGGTGATCTTGCAGCACAGGACGAAGCGGACGTCCTCGCCGGAATAGGTGCAGGTCGAGAGCGTCACGACGCGGTCGGCGGCGTTGAGCGGGCAGCTGCAGCGGATCTCGGATGCGGCGAGGAGCCGGTTGAGAAAGTCGCGCTGCGCGTCCCCGGAGGCGAAGTCGGTGCTGTAGACGAAGGACTCCGGGTCCGTGGTAAAGCCGCTGAAAACGTCGAGCCGGTAGTTCTGCGCGGGGGTGTTGAGATACAGCACGGGATGCGCTTCATAGAAGGCCTGGTCGCCGTAATCGTCGACCAGAGCGAACATGGAGCCGTCGCGCATGTTGTGACCGTAGATGATCGAATTGCAGCCGGAGAAATCGGAAGGGCAGACGAAGTCCAGGAAGAGCGTTCCGCCCCCGTTCGGACTGCCGTCCAGAAAGCGGGTGAGATAGTATTCGTTGTCCGAGCCCTGGACGACGGGGTAGTTGATCACCGTATCCGGCAGATAGAGCCAGCCGACGATATCGCCGCAGCGCTGGGCGAGCGCGGTAAAATCGATGGCGATGGGGGAGCGCTCGCGCGGCTCAGCCGGCTCGGAAGGCGCAGCAGCGTCCTCCTGCGACTGCGTCTCTGCGGCGGCGGGATCGGCGCTCGGCGCCGCCTGCACGGAGACGACGCTGTCGGTGAGCGCGCTGTAGCGGCGCTCGGCCGCCTTGTAACCGTGCAGGATCGAAACGATCTTCCAGATGCTGAAGAAGACCAGCGTCACGAGAAGGATGCAGAGCGCGGCGAGGAGCGTGCGCGTGATTCGATTCAGCTTCATTAGCATGACCTCGCTGGGAAGGATTGTGTCAGTCATTATACGGCAAACGCGCCGAAAAGGGAAGAGGAGCAAAGAAAAGTTAAGAAATCCCCCGGCGTGGGAAGCGTAAGGAAAAACAAAATCTTCCGGAAAAATTGATTTGAGATATTGACAAGTTTGAGATATTTTAGTATTATATCAAAGCTGTCCCGCGGGAGCATAGCTCAGCTGGTTAGAGCACCTGCCTTACAAGCAGGGGGTCACTGGTTCGAGTCCAGTTGTTCCCACCATCGACATCTGTATTTGCCTCGGTAGCTCAGTAGGTAGAGCAGCGGACTGAAAATCCGCGTGTCGCCAGTTCAACTCTGGCCTGAGGCACCATCTGCGGCCTTAGCTCATCTGGTAGAGCGCCACCTTGCCAAGGTGGAGGTAGCGAGTTCGAGCC
>JAEEGL014521313.1_pt1 | contig 27703 bp, 4 predicted proteins | sample 9134231 | NCBI WGS metagenome assembly JAEEGL01 (sample SAMN16246548, study PRJNA631951) | gut metagenome | biome: gut microbiome; feature: rumen; material: fiber-attached | host: Bos | place: Iran: Karaj | collected 2018-10
AGCGTTTTGATTTTCTTCTCTTTGTTCTATATTAATGCGTAGATTTTAAGACATCTTAATACTGAAAGCGCCGACTTCTATTTACTGAGGTCGGCGTTTTTTTATTTGTTCAGACTTTCCACCCATTTCTGCATAAGGATACCAAATGCCACACCTACATTCAGCGAGGCTTTGAGGCCTTTCATCGGAATGGTGACTGTGCCGTAAGTTGCACGTGCAAGGGCTTCGGGGCTTACACCAAGCTCTTCTGAACCGATAATACAGATTCCTTTTTCCGGAAATTTAAACTCTTCTATTGGAGTTCCACCGGTTTCCAGCGCAAAAACAGGCAGGTCTGGAGGGAGCTCATCCAGAGAAAGGCGTTCCCAGCCCATTGTTTCAATGCAGCCCATTCCAGAGCGGATTGCGCGCGGCTGATTCGGGTCGATGCAGTGTGGCGAAATGAGAACTTTTTCGGCGCCCATGGCCTCTGCCGAACGGAAAATTGAACCAATGTTGAATGGAGAACGAATATCTTCAGCATAAACGCAGACTCCCGGGTAAAAATCACGCGCGCGGACTGTACCGTCTTCGTTTTCCGGGGTGGCGTGAGGTGCAATTACTAAGTCCCACTCGGCCGGGAAGGTTCCAAGGAGCTCGAGGAGTGTGTTGCGCGCGTAGTTACATATTCGGAGCTCGTCTATTGGGTCGGCGGCCAGTAAGTTGCGGAGGTGTGTAGCGGCTTCCTCGCTTAATTTAGGGTCGCGGAGGAGGACGGCTGCTACCTGCTTTATGTATTCGGCGCGAGGCAGGCTCGTAAAAGAATATTCCGTGCCTTTTTCTGCAATTCCAAGAATATCGCGCTCAAGTGCTCCAAAAGTCAGTGCAAGCTTACGGCGTTTCTGTCCGCCTTCCAGCTGAAAAAGTTTTCCAGGTTCAATCATGAGGCTATCTTATAGTTTTACTTGAATTTTTTCTATATTATGCTATTATCATAGTGTTCCCGCCACCACTTGACATTAAAGTTCTGTTATATTTAACCCGACAATAGAAGTTGTAGAATAATATCTAATTAATAAAGTTTCTTAAAATCGTATATCAAAAAGTAGTGTAGTGTGTTTAAGCCGTATTATATTTGAACACACATCCCAAAAGTTTGGAGAACAGCGATGAAGAAACTCTGTGCTTTTTTAACATTTTTACTAATTCTCATAATTGTTTCCTGCGAGATAGGGTTAGGCTCGTCGGTAGATACTGAAGTTCCACAAATTGATATCTCACATCCGCTTCCGAAAGCTATAATTAGAGATAGTTTTATAATTGATGGAACTTGGACAGATGATGGAACTATCTCTTCTATTAAAATAACATTAGAAGATACAGAAAATGGAAAGAAATACGGCCCTTATCCAATCAATTTACAAACAAAGAATGAATCTAATGGTAAATGGAGCTTCACAATAGAAAAAGGACTTATTCCAGATGGTTCTTATGAAGTAACAATTACAATAAAAGACTCAGCTGCTCATCAAAATGCTATTCAGCGTCAAATTTCTATAGATAATACATCTCCAGTGCTGGTTATGCAGCGACCTTTCAGTGATATACGTGTGATAGAAACACATGAGGCTATAGATAATTATGGCCGCATTTTTTCAATAGAAGGTCAGGTGGCAGACGACAGTGGTATTGGATGCCTTGATATAGAAGTATATAGTGATGAAAAACTTGAAAATAAAATAAAAACTTTAAGTTTTAATGATGTCGATAAATCAATTTCTAAAGATATAGCTAAATTTATACAAGGCGTAGAAAATGATTACAGTATAATTTATGGAAGTAATGATTATACAAATGGTCCAAAAACTCTTTATTGTAAAATAATAGCTTATGATGGTGCACAAAGGTATCCAATAGATGGTTCTGAACAAACTGAAGAAGATCTAAAAGGAAATCCTACAACAACTTACTATATGTATGATGCTATAGCAGAGAAGGTTCTGTCAGATTATACAATTACCGACTTATATTCAATGAAGAATGGTCGTTATAATGGTACAGAAGCTTCGCGATCTGCTACAACAGATGAATTGGCATTATATGAAACGACAGCAAATGTCTTTATTCTCAATCCAAGAAATAATCCTATGTTCTCTATTGCTGGTTTTACAGAAATGGCAGCAGATGGAGATTTTGTCGCTGCTAATATGACAGTTGGTAATGGCGACTTTTTAACAATCCAAGTTGAACCGGGCTTGGACGGTTATCCTTTAGTAAAAGACAGTCTTAAAGTAAAGGTTCAGAGGGTAGGAACAACAGACTGGATTGACTTGGCTGATAGTGGAAGCCAGGTTATAACTAGGGAAGGTGATAAATATAAAATAGTTGCATATATGCGAAAGGATGACGGCCTTGTTGCGTCAAACAAATATGTGCTGACAGTTGAAGGACATGATGAGCAGAATAACTCTATAACAACACAAGAAGGAATAGGGTATGGATTTTATTTTGCAAAATCTGTTATGTTACCAACCTTTATTGTTACAGAACCTGAAAAAGAAGATACTCTTATTTTAAATGAAGCTTCAAATAATATTACGATTAAAGGAACTGTAAACTTCCCAAGTGAATTATGTGATTCAGGAGACGTAATTGTACAGGATATCACTGGTACCTATAAGTGGAAGGTAGGCACATTCTCTACAGATATAAATGAGCCATGGACATTTGATCTTAAACTTAAAAAAGATAAAGAAGAAACAGAGTATACAGCACTAGATTCAAAAGGCAATCCTGTAACATATAAATATTTACCAGATAACGAATGGGATTTATATATCTATGCTGAATATGCAGATCTTGATGCACCGACGGTAAAAAAGGCTACAGATAAAGTAAAAAGAAGCTTTATTGTAGATACTAAAGCACCAGCTACACCAGAATTATTTGAAGTTAATAAAACTGCATATAATGCATCACAATGGTATACAAGCCAGAATCTAAGCATAAAAGTAATATCTGAAGATGAAACCAGAAATTTTTATAAGAGTGGTGTTTCAGAAACAGAATATAAAATTAATGATGGTGAATGGCTTACTCTGAACTCAGTTAGTGAAGGATATATTAACGGATTAAAAGACGGTGTAAACGAAATTTATTTTAGAAATAAAGATACTGCTGGAAATATCAGCGATGTAAATACCGTATCTACAAAACTTCGTGTCGATACATTAAAACCTGTAGTTAAAAAAGCTTTTATGGGTGATAAAACTACAAATAAGTGGACAGAGTTTACTACAGGTAAGGTTTTGAATCTCAATAAAGATCATAAAAAATATCTTAAAATTGAAATAGAAGAAAATAATACTCTGAAAAAGGTAGAAGCCAAAATTGGTAATACAGTTATAGAAGGTACGCTTGCATCCAGAGCCTCTGATACTGAAAATTGGGTTTGGACAAGTAATTCCGAAGTTGAAGCTACTAATGATGAAACGATTACTCTAAATATCGAAGTAAGTGATTATGCAAATGGAAAAGGAACTGCAGAATATAAATTCCTTGTAGATACTACGGGACCTGTTATTACATTTACTGCACCAGAGACAAATTTAAGTGGAGAAAACTCCATTAGTACAGAAAACTACACATTAAAAGCTTCAGTAAATGATGCGGCAGGAAATGTAGCTCTTACAAAATATAAAATTTCTTCAAATATTTTTGCAGATGATGATTCAATACTGGCAGAAGCAAAAGATGATAATTCTGTTGAAAATGGCTGGTTTGAAACAGAAAGCAAGAGTACCGTTAATGTACCTGTTACAATTAATGAAGGAAAAGGTATTTCTGGAAATGTAACAGACAGAACAATTTCAGAAGGAAAGTGGTACTGTTATATTTATTCAAAAGATCATGCTGGCAATGAAAGTGTAGATAAACGAGAATTCTGGACAGACCGCAAGGTTCCTACACTTACAGTAACAACAGCTCCAGAAGCAATCTACAATATTGCAAGTTTAGGAGCTGATACAAGTTCTACAATAACTATTGCAGGAACAGCAAGTGATGCGAATGGAGTTACAGAGGTTATTTATTCTCTGGATGGTGGAACTCACTGGTCTGAAAATATTTTACAGGATTCAGGAAATTGGAATTTCAGTAAAACCTATGGATCAGGTGCAGAGCTTGAAGACAGTAAGTATGTATTAAGAATTCAGGCAAAAGATACTGCAGGAAAAACAACGGTAAAAGATTACAATATCCTTATAGATACTAATGAACCTGTAATTGTAACAAAACAGATTAAAGATTCAAAATCCTGGTATAAGAGTCTAACAATTGTTCCAGAAATTACTGTAACTGATACTACCAGTGAAATAAAAACTGTAGAATATCAGATGAATGGAGCTGGAGACTGGTATCCGCTTACAAATCTAAATGGCATTTGGACTGGTGGGGTTTCTTTCGCAAACGATGGTGCAAATTTAACACTAAACCTGAAGGTTACTGATGAAGCAGGAAATATATCTGAAGATGCTATTACTGGAATTAATATAGATGCAAAAGCTCCAGAACTAAAAGCAATATATTATCAGATAGATGGAAAAGATATTTCTGATAATCTTAGCGAAACCGTTTGGATTGATGGTTCTCATAAATTGACAATTTGGGGTAATTATGAGGATTCCGTTAGTGGCGTAACTGAGATCACAGGTTTCACACTTGGTGGAAACGGAACTCCAATAACAGATATTACTCCGGCCTATTCGCTTGAACCACTTCCAGGTGAAAAAACTGGAGAAATGCCTGAATTCTCAGCCTATTCCGAAGAAAATAAAACTTTAATCAAGACATGGAAAGTAGAGATTCCAAATGCTAAACTAAATTCTGGAATCCTTGGAATAAGTGGTGCAGATATAGTTGGAAATGTTTGCAATGCACAAATTCTTAATATTACAAAAGATACATTAGAACCAATAATTGGCAATATATCTATAACAGACAATTCAGAAACTACAATTGCATACCGCAGTAGTGTTGAAGGTGAACCTCTTGAATATTGGGTAAATAATTCAAATGGAAAAAGTTTTGCAATAAAAGGTGTTTCTACAGATGAAAATCGAGTAGGCAGTACAAGCCTCATAATTTTTGATGATGGAAATCCTCCAGTTGAAAAAAATTATTCAACAGATAGTGCAACCGCATGGGAATTTACAGTAAACAACTTGAATGAATTTACAGGAACTCAAGTTACTGCAAAAATTACAACAACAGATTTAGCAGGAAATAAGGCTGAAACTCCTATAACAATTAAGTTTGATAGTTCTGAGCCAGCATTTACTCATCGTATAGATAAAAAAGGAAAGGATGTAGATTTCCGTATTGGAGAGTATACAAATGATGCAGGCGATTTAGATGTTGGTGGAAAATACCAGGCAGGAACCTGGGGAAATACAACATCTCTTATGATAAGGGGAACTCTTGATGAGGCAGGATGTGGCTTATCAAGAATATATTATAAAGATTATAGAGGAACAGCACCAACCCAAGAACAGCTTAATAATTTAAAGAAAACAGATGCAGATGGCTATATAGAAGCTGATACAGTTCTTTCAGCAAAGTCTGTAGATTACACTAATAAAGATAATGTAAAAAAATCGATATCTGTTACTTCAAGCTATAAAGGTGAAATCAAAGGTCTTGGAGAAGGTTCTAACTATCTGGTTCTCTTTGCAGAAGACAAGGTAGGCAATATTGGATTTGATACATTGGTAGCAACTCCAGCTGCAGACGATGTAATTCCTACGGATGAAGAAGGAAATCCTATTGAATCAGAATGGAATAATATAAAAGATACATGGAACAAAGGATTTGTTTATTATAGTTTAAATGTAGATACAGTTCCTCCTGCAATTACATGTTTTGGCAGTGAAACACATATTCAGACAAAATTTACAAATGGTGCTGCAGACGGAGAATCTATTGAACTTTCAGGAAACTGTACAGATTTAGGAACAGATTCTGATACAACTGCAAGCTCTGGAATTGCTGATGTAAAAGTATCTGTAAAAATTGGAACTGCAACAAAAGAGGCAGTTGCAAGCATAGATAAAAATACTGGTATTTGGACAGCAACCATTCCTGCTTCAGAGTTAAATGGAATTTCAGACGGAAAAACATACAATATTGAAGCAACGGCAACAGATGTAGCAGGACTTTCAACTTCAATTACTGCTGCAATCTTACAAGGTGATAAGAATGCACCTGTACCTAGCCTTATTACAATTAATCCAGCAGTTGAAAAAACAAACGCATATTATGTAAGACCTACATTAGATACAATTACTGTTACAGGTAGTACAGATGATACATATTCATCAACAGTTTATACCTGGCTTAAACTGGTACCTTTAAATACAGATGAAACAGAAGCTGATGCGCAATATGTTTACGAGTCTAGTGATACAGAACATCTTGGAGCAACAGGCCGAACATGGGCTCTAAATATTCCTGCAGGTACGCTTTCAATAAATGAATATGCTGGTGCAAAACTTTATGTCTGCACAAAAGATTTAGCTGGAAATGAAGCCTCTGATAATTTACTTGCAACCTTAAAATTTGATGAATCAGCACCTGAATATAACAGTGACGATACAGAAATAGGCGGAAATTCATCTGCAAATATCTGGTATAAGAATAAAACTCTTTCATTGAAAGGTTCTTGGAGTGATGTTGCCGGTGTAGATAAGGTATATTATAAAGTATTCCAGAATGAGCAATCTACTCTTACTTTCAATGAAGAAAACTGGTCAATTTTTACCGGCATTGAAAAAACTGATGGAAAGTATTGGTTTGAAAATACAATAGAAACTTTTGAAAATGGAAATAATTATGTATATATGTATGCGGCTGATAAGCTGGGTAACAATGTATTATGGTTAGATTCAGAAACTCAAAAGAAACCGCTTTTAATTAAGGTAGATGAAAATTCACCTGTAGTTAGTGAATATTCAGCTGAATATAGTTTTAATAAAAAACATCTTACAAATGGCGATGTAGATTTACCGTTATATTTTTATGCAGAAGATGATATTAGTGGAATAGACACAGAGTCTGTAGTAATCACTTTGGATGGTACTGAACTTAAAAAAGAGGATGATGAATTTAGCATTGACTTTAGTGATACTGAGAATAACAAAGTAACTGTAACAATAGATAAAGAAAAGCTCTCAGGAGCTGAATACTTATCAGTAGTAGTAACACTTAGAGATATTGCAGGCAATTATGTAGATGCTATGATTGGTACTATTAATGTGGATTCAGATCCTCCTGTTGTAGAATTAGATGATCTACATGATGCGAACGAAGACACAGAAAATACTATTGAAGTAAACGGTACAATAACCATATCAGGTACAGTTAAAGATTCTAATCTCAATGAAAAACCACTTACAAAATTCCAATACAAAGAAGAAGGTCAGGAAAACTGGAATAATCTTTATGCAGATTTAGAGGATAACGAAAATGTAAAAAATGCAGGAGATTTTTCTGTAAAAATAGATACCACAAAAGTTCCGTTTTATGATGGACATACATATAGTATCCGTGTACAGGCATCAGATAAGGCAGGTAAAACAAACTGGAATACAACAGAAGTAAAATTTACGGTAGACCAGGATTCTGACAGACCTATTATAAAATTCACAAATCTTGATTTAACTGAAGCAGCTGAGTCTGAAGAGCAGGTGGCAGAAATATCACTTTTTGCAGGAATGCTTAAGGGAACTATAACAGATGATGATGGTGTAAAATCGTTTGCAATTTCTATAGATGGTGGTGAACCAGAAAATATTCCTCTTAATGGTATTAACTGGACTTATCCGATTTCCGATGGTACTAAAACAATTGTATTCAGTGTTACAGATAAAAGTAATACAACACCTTTTACTACAGGAATATTTACTGAAGCAGGAGATAGAGCAAGCTCACCAAAGCTTACAGATGGAACATCATGGATTGGAATTAAAAAGACTCCAGAAGATTCATTAAACCCTGGTACAAAATTCTTGCTTAGTGTAGATAATAATCTGCCTGTATTCCGAAATGTAAAATTCAAGCTTTCTGAAGATGGGGAAGACAGTTGGGAAGATAATTTGCCAAAACTTGGTGGCCCAATTGAAAAGAATAATAAGTTTTCTCTTAAGCTGGAAGCTGGTGATGAAAATGGAATATCTAGTATAAAAGCTGTATTAGACGATGATACCGAACATCCAATTTCTGCTACAGATATTAGCAATGATGATGTAATTGAAAACAAGAAGAAGTTCAGAACATATGAGTTTGCAGAAATAGATGTAACAGCTTTGACAGATGGAACTCATACTCTGCAACTTACCATTTCAGATAGAGTCTCTAATGAAAAACAAGATACAGTTAATTTACCAATAGATAGAGTTGCACCGACTTTGGAAATTACTTCTCCAACAGCATCAACAACATCAAGTGGAACAGTATGGGCAACAGGTGAAATTTCTGGAGCAAAATCAAAAGGCTTATATTATGCAATTTCCCCAAGTTCTACAACAGAACCAGATGGAACGACTGCAATTACTAAATGGGAAGACTTTGAGGGGGAAAAACATGACTGTGAAAATGCAACTCTCATACCAGAATATAGTACCGGCTTGAATTTTGGTATTATGAACTGGAACATTTATTTTGATAATGATTTGGAATCTACAATAGATAATCATTCGAGTCTATTAAATGATTATCTTGTGAAATATGGTATTACTACTACAGCAAAGTTAAATGCTTCTTCTAATTCATTTGACACTCTTGTAAAACTTTATCTTTGGATGAAGGCCGAAGATGAAGTTGGTAATACTGTAACAAAGTGTTTCCCTATGGTTCTTGACCCTCAGGGTGATCGTCCTGTAATAAATTATTCTTATCCAGACAGAGCCGGATTAACACTTGGAGGAGAGGTCATAATAGATGGAACTGTAGGAGATACAGGTGGTGCTCATCCTGGTGTAGAATCTGTATGGGTACAGATGATTTCCGCTGAACATGGAAGTGACACATCTACAGGTTACGGAGATGCAGATTCATTCTCTCTTGAGGGAAAAGATTTAGACTATCTGAAAAATAATGGCTATAGAGTTTACAAGATGGATACCTACAATCCAGAATCCGATACAGGAACAGAGTGGAATGGATCTGGAAATCCAGATGAATATGCTGCTTTGGCAAATCTTTCTGGAACAAACTGGTACTTGACTATAAACAGTAATGATCATAAGGAATTCAATCCAATTCAAAACCAGCAGACCCAAAATAAGGTAGCAATAAGAATTTTTGCCCGCGATAAAGATGGAAAAATAAGTATCAAAAATGATACCTTTGTATTATTTGATGCGAACAAGCCGGTTATAAGTAATCTTCAGTTTGTTCGTTATGATAGTGAAGATAGTGAAACAGGCTTTAATATAATTGATTCTCAGTTTTATGACTCAGATATCTATTTAAAAGGTGAATGGTGGCTAACTGGAGAAGTAAGTGATGATGATAGTATCAGTAGTCTTACTATCGATGGGAAAACTCTTGTTCAGAAAGTAGGCAATACTATTACTCCAAAAACTGATGATGGCTATGCAGCCTGGTTTGATGATAATGATACAGATAAAAAGAAAGCATTCTTTAGGTATAGACTTGGAACTGGTGAGAACAATTCAGTTGGTTCAAAATCTATAAGAATTATTGCATTTGATAATGCAGGAAGTACTCCAAATCAAGAAACAAAGACATATTCTGTAAAATTTGATAACAAAAAACCAGATTATGCTTCTGCAGCAGAAACAAATACAACTATTCGAAATATTTCTAGTACAGTACAACAGCGCAATGGCTTCTTTAAATTCAGTTCAACGGTAGAAGAACCTGATGAAGGAAATAACAGTCAGTCAGGATTTGCTTATACAGTTTTCTATTTCAAGCGTGAGTACACAGAAACAAACAAACCTTCAGTTACAAAACTCTATGATGTTTTGCAGGAACGTTCAAAAGCAATGGTAGGAGATATCAGCGGTCAGACATTAGCTGTACTTGGAAACGAAGGAGATGCGGTTGAAGACAATACAATAGTTACAGAAAATAATTTGTATTGGTTTGTAAAGAATAACATCACGTCTGATGGAACAATGACAATTACTAATGTCGATACAACTAATGTTCATATAAACTCTCTTGTGAATATAGGTGGAGCTTATTATCTTGTACAATCTTATACGGCAAATACAATTACATTAAACCGCAAAGTACCTGCTGGTAACATTAAAGCCTATGTAGCCCTTGCCTGTGTTATAGACAATACTGCCCAGGAAAGTATAAATACATCAAAAGGAACACCTAAGGTAGATTCTGACGGTTATTATAAAGCAGATGATTTGGATCGTGATGATGGTGACCGCATGATCGAAAATGTTTCTAAACAGAATACAACCTGGAAATGGGAAGCGAGTGTTTGCTCAAAGAATATTCCAGACGGTCCAATTAAATTATGTTACGTTGTTTTTGATAAGGCTGGAAACTGCATTTCTGAAGATGTGTCTGGTTATGTTTGCAATAATCAGCCACGAATTGCCGGCTTTACAATAGCTACTGACTACACTGGAAACAACAAACCAGATGAATCTAAAACAGAATATGCATCTGAAAATTACAATAAAACAAAAGAATCTATAACAGATGATTCTGATGGAAAGATAGTATATGACCCATATGCAAAGTCCAAGAAAACAAACGACTTTAATCCTTTGGACCAGTTTATGGAAGGTGGTTATGAAACAGAATCTCTGATGACAGTTCGTGGACTCACTACTATTACACCGGAAATTGTAGGCGGTAACAAGAAGGTTTATTATACGGTTAATGTTACAAACAGCGAAACAGGAAAATCTCTTGCAGGAAAGTTCCCTACACCACTATATTCAGAGGAAAATGAAAGTGAGGCAGGAAGTGGCGGCCTTAATTATGATTATACTATAAATCAGTCAAAGCCTATTGTAATTCAACTTGGCGACCTGGTGGCACTTGGTGATACAGAAGCTCCTATTCCATTTATCTTCACCTTTACCGATGAAACAGAAGGCTTAAGTACCCTCTCCGAGACTCAGCAGAATGAGTTTAGTGCAGAACTAAAAGTCTGGCTTGAAATTAATGCATGTCAGGCAGGTAAACCAGAGGCTTCAATTAAACCTTTCTATTGGACCAGTCTTACAGACAATTCTATTATGGATTCAAATACAGCAACAAGTTATAAGGAGCTGAAAGGTCATATTGAGTTGGAAGGTGATTTGCCAGCTAAATTTACGGTTGGTGCAGAAGATAAAGTGAAGGATAGAGACCCTAAAGTTTCTGGCGAGATTGTGCTGGAAGGAGAAGCTTTTGACTCTAAGCTTTTGAGCGAATTAAAAATTGCGATGAAGTTTATTGGAACCACTATAGAAAATGAAATTGAAACTAGTGTTGAAAAAATTGTTGAAAAGATTGTTGCTAAATATGATCCAGAGTCTGGACTTCTTGTTTCACAGTTTATTAAGGACAACTATAGTTCGAATGGTTTCTGGTTTGAGATTATAGACAAAGGTGAAAAAAAGCAGAAGGTAGACAACACTGGTCATAAAGTATACTGGAAGCTTTATTGGAATACACAAAATACAGGTTTAGTCGACAGTATTACAAAAACAGATGTGGAAATTTCTGTAACGGCAAAGAATTTTGGAATCCCAGAGTGTGAAACAAAAGATGATAATGAAACATATAATGGTGAAACATATATCAGTGTTTCTGGTAATTATGTTTATAAAGAGCCTGTTTACAATGAAGTTTCATCGGATTCAAGTACAACACAAACAACAAACGTAACTAACACTCCGTATTATCGTGTAGATATTGTGCCTTATGTAAAAGATGTTGAAACAACATTAAGCGTATATAATGCAGAAAATGCATCTGTATATTCTCGTACTGCACTTGGACATTACCCGGTATATATGGCAGAAGAAAACATAAAGCTTCACGGATTTAATCTTGCTGACGGTGTAGTTTCTTTTGATAACGGTGATGTAGGAGAAAATAATGCAAACACAGCCGTTTTATCTACAGATTATAAGTTTACAGTACCTGCAGGTGCCAGAAGCGGTAACGCAACTGTAACTGTGAATGGAATTACAAGCTTGAACAATCTCAATAACAATGATGCTGGTGGCAATTATAACCGTCAGCCTAATGATGAAAACAACAACCTGCTTACAGATAATCTTGTCTTTGATGTTTGGGATATAAATCCTGAAGCAGCAATTCCAATGAATAACTCTGCTAAAGATATTATGATGAAAGTAAATCCTAGCAATGGTTTAATAGGCTTTGCCTTCTGCGATGGAGACTTGTATTGGAGTATGGCGAAAGGAACAGAATCATCATATACAAAGTGGGTAAAAACAACTGACTTCATACAGTGTACAGGATTTGCTTTTGACCCAAGTGGAAAATCATATGGTGTCGCAGCTGGGGGCGACAGTGATAGCAATTCAGCAGATACATTTAATTTCTTTTCGAGTTCATGGGGTGTTGGTGATACCACAAATGGAGGAAAGAATAGTCTTAGAATTGGTTTTACAGCATTAAATACGGATAATAACAATAAATATGCTAACTTAGTAAAAGATCGTTTCCAATCACCTAGTATTGCAACTAATGGTACTCATGCTTACCTTGCATATTATGATTTGATTACAGGAGAAATTCGATTCCAGGGTGGTAAGATATCTACAACTAGAGAGAATAATAAAGGAGCAATCACTGGAACGCTAGCAGATAATTTTGCTGGCAAAAGTACAGTGAAAACTTATGACCAGGAAAAAGTTCTTTTGCAGATTATTGCAAGCAATGATGGTGTCATTGATAGTGAATATTCTTCAGATTCTTCCGAAGATCCAATAATGGCTTATTCTGGTGAATATGTTTCAATAGGTATGACTTCAGATAATTATGTAGTTATGGTCTGGTATGATTCTAAGAACAACAATCTTATGTACTCATATACTCAAGCTCCAGATAATGATAATACGGATAATAAAATAACTGGCGTTAATAGAATAGGATGGGAAACACCAACAGTTCTTATTGAAGGTGCTGGAAAGTATTGTAACCTTGTCGTAGATAGCGATGATAATATTCATGTTGCGGCCTTTGACAGTGCAAATGGTGATCTTAAATATGTATTTATTGATGACTTTAAATATACAGTCACAACCTCTGAATCTGGAGACAGAACAATAGCATTTGATAAAGTTGTCTGTACTGTAGATTCTTATCAGACAGTAGGAAAAGAACTTACCATTGATGTTGCAGAGGCTGCAAATGGATATCAGATTCCACACATAGGTTACTGGGGTAATACACCAAAGAGACCTCGATATGCATATTTGGCAGATCCGACTAATTTCTATGCAAAATCCGAAACAGATGGTGCTACAAATGATGAATATACCGGAATTTGGGAATGTGGCATTGTTCCTACAACAAGTACCATTACTACAGATGCCAAACGGCGAATAAATGTTGGAGTCAGAAAGAATTCCAGTGGTGAACTTATTGATTCAAGTAAAGAAACAACCGAGGCTTCTGCTTCAGCCACAGCAGGAAGTGGTAAATGTTATGGAAACGGAACTCCATATGCAGTGCTTGCTTATGGTGTAAAACACAGTCCTACCCAAGATTATGTAGAGACAGCACAGATGCGCTAGGGAGGTGGAAAAATGAAGAGTTTGAAAAATAGATTATATAGAATTACAATTGCGTTAAGTTTGCTCATTTTTTCTGCAGTTTCCTGCGAGGTTGGTTTGGGAGCAGCTGTAGATACAGAACCTCCAGAGCTTTTTATTCAAAGTCCTGCCCCTGCAAGTATTATTCGCGGAACCTTTGCCATAAAAGGAACCTGGACAGATGACCGCGATGCAGATAAGGTTTCTTGTATTTTTACTAATACTGATGATGAAAAGAAAAAATATACAATTCCAGGCGAGGTTGTTACCGAAAAAGGCGGACAGGGAACTTGGAATATAATTGTTGAAGATTCATCAATTCCAGATGGTTCTTATCAAGTAACTGTAAGTATTTTTGATAAGTCAGGTCACGAAACAAAGGTTGTGCGTCAGTTTGATATAGACAATACAGCACCTGTAATTGTATTAAAGCGTCCATCTAGCCGTAAGGGTGAACAGGATGAAAATATAGACCGTTATGGTCAGCTTTTTACATTGAATGGTTTTGCTGCAGATGACAGTGGTGTTGGCCTTATAGAAGTAAGTATTTACAGTGATGAGGCTCTTACTCAGCAGGTAGGCGAAACAATAAGCATAAAGAATGTACCTAATACAATTACTCGTAATGTTGCAGAATTTGAAGAAGGCGTTGAAAATGCTTACAGTGCCATATATGGAAGTACAGAACGTTCAAATGTAGACCAGAAACGCTGGTGTAAGGTTGTTGCTTATGATGGTGCTCAGTTCTATCCAGCTGATGGAAAAGAACAAACAGACGAAGATAAAAAAGGAAATGCCTCTTTCAGCTATTATTTATACGAAGATATATCAAGTACATTTTTAAGTCAGTATAAAGTTGCAGACCTTTATGCAATGCGTAAATTAGGATCACCAAATACACTACCAGAAACTACAGCAGGTGTATTTATTCTGAATCCTGCAAATAATCCATATTATACAGTTTCGGGATATCAGGAACTTAAACTTGATGGTACAGATACGAATGAATCCATGTATCTTAAAAATGGTAATTCTATTGTAATTTCTGTAAAACCTGGCTTAGACTCATACGAAATTGATAAAGATTCTCTTAAAGTCTATCTTCAGCAATGTGATATGACCAATAACGGTGAAGCAATTGGTGAATTAATTCCGATGGAAAATATTACAAAAGAACCAAGCGGAACCGCATATACAATTACGTTACCAGTAAAAAAGGGTAATGGTATCAATATAGGAAAATCATATCGTTTATATCTGGAAGGACAGGATGTAAAGGGTAATAAAGTAACAACACAGGGCAATGGATATGGATTTTATATTGCATCTACTGGTGTTAAGCCTTCTCTTAGAGTTGATACACCTCCAAGTGCAGCATTAGTTTCCTGCAATGATTCTGTGGATAGCATTGTTATTAATGGTACCACTTATTTTTCAAGTGAATCTTGCGAAGGTGGTTCTGTTTTAATCAAGGACTCAGAAAATAATTTGGAATGGCTGGTTGGAACCTATCTTGATGAAAAAGATGAACAAGGAAATATAATAGAAGCAACACAAAAAACAGATGTTGAACAGAATTGGTCTATAACACTTAACTTAAAAAAAGACTCTGAAAATATAAAAGATGAAACTGGAAATGCATATATTCCAGATGGAATATATAGTTTCAATGTTTATGCAATTACAGGTACAGATTTTGAAGATGCAGAATCAGTTGTATCTGTAGAGCGCAATATTAAAGTCGATACTCAAAAACCAAAAGCTCCAATTCTTAAAAAACTGAACAATACTGACTATTCAGCTTTGGAATGGTATAAGAGCAAAAACCTGAAGGTAGACCTGGAAGTTTCAGATGAAGCCAGAAATGGTTATTCAAGTGGTTTATTCAAAACTGAATATTCTATCGGAGATAGTAATATTTGGACAACTCTAACTGCAACTTCGTATGGTTATATTAATGGGCTTGAGGATGGTGAAAATAAGCTGATTTTCAGAAGTGTTGATGAAGCTGGAAATGTAAGCGATATATCAGAATTTACTGTTAAGTTGGATACTGTAGCACCTGTAATAACTAAGGCTTATATAGGAAAGGACAGTGCTTGGAAAACTTTTGCCACCGGAAACGTCTTAAATATCAAAAATACTGATGGTAAAAAAATAAAGTTTGAAATAGAAGAAGCTCTAACTTTGCCTGAGGTATATGTAACTGTCGATGGTAAATCATTGGAAGGAACCTATGAACGTACAGAAGAATCTGGTAATAAATGGATTTGGAGCAGTAATACCGAAGCAAGTCTTAATGAAAATCAGGAAATTCTTATAAAGGCAGTAGCAAAAGATGGCGCAAATAGTGAAGGTATTGCAGAACATAAAGTCCTGGTAGATACTGAAGGTCCTGTAATAGAGTTTACTTCTCCTGTTCCTGAGTTAGAATTAAAGGGAGAAAATTCTATTAGTCAAACTTATATCCTGCGTGCAGGTATTACAGATAAAGCAGGAAATGTTGCACAGACAAAATATTTATTAACCGATACACCATATACAGATGAAAACAATATAATTACTGATGCGAGAAGTGGTGAAAATGGGTGGGAGCTTTCTCAAGGAAAAGGTAGTATTGGTGTCAGTACAGAAATCAGAAGCATTAATAAAGGCAAATGGTATTTGTATGTTTATAGTAAGGATGAAGCAGATAATGAAAGCTATGCTGTAAGATACTTCTGGTTTGATACAGATGCCCCTTCATTGGGTGTTACTGCAAAACCTGCTAATATCTATAATAAAAAAGAAGATTCTACTATTCAGATTATTAATATCAATGGAACTGCAAGTGATTCAAACGGAATTGATAAAATAGAATATTCTACAGATGGTGGAAATACCTGGAATGTACCAGACACTTATAATCCTGAAACAGGAGCCTGGTCAATAAATTTAACCTATGGAAATGAGAATTCTGACCTTTCTGATGGTAGCTATAAATTTATTATACGTGCTGCTGATAAAGCAGGACGAAATAATTCAGTTGAATATAATGTTCTCATAGATACCGTTTCACCAGAATTGACTTTACCAGACAATGATAATTGGTATCATGAGCTCAAAATTAGCACAGAAATTCAAGCAACAGATGTAACAAGTAAAGTTAGTCTTGTTCAATACAATACAAATTATGATTCAACAAATCCAGATGATGGATGGATCCCATTTACTTATAATGACGAAACAGAAACTGCATCTGGGGATATTGATTTTGAATCAAGTGGTATAAAAACTGTTTATATTAAAGCAACTGATGGAGCCGGAAATGAAATTATAAGCAGTTTTACTCGAAAAGTTGATGCAGATAAGCCAACACTTACTGCAAAATATACTCAAATAGGAACCGGTTCAATTTCGAACTACGGTGGAACAGCCTATGTTAATGGTTCCACTGCTGTAACCTTCTGGGGAGACTATTCAGATTCAATTAGTGGTGTAGCAGAGCTCGAAATTAAAATTGGAGAAGAGATTTTAACTGGCATAGAAATTGATTATTCAAGTCAGACTCTGCCAGCAACAAAAGACGATCCAATGCCTTCATCATTTAATGCTTATAGCAGTTTTGAAGACAAAACAGCTATAAAGTCTTGGAAAGTAATAATTCCTGCAGGTAAATTAAAAACAGGTGCTATTACTATAATAGGTCGAGACAAAGCTGTTGATCTTCCAGATTTTACAGGTAATGAAATTGTTGCACAGCAAACAACCAGTCTTGCACTGGATACAGAATTACCAGTAATAAGCAGTAATACTATAAATGTAAAAGACAACTCTGATGTTACAAAAGCTTACCTATATTCAGCAGAAGATGCACAAATTATTGAATATTTCTTAAATAACAGCGAAGGTAAAAATTTTACAGTGTCTGGTATTTCAACAGATAACTCAGGAGTTGCATCTACTAAGTTTAAAATTGGCGAAAAAGAATATACAAATACTAAGACTGCTGGTTCATGGAGTTTCACGGTAACAGACTTTAATTCATTTACAGAAAACGAAGTTTCCGCTCTCGTAGAAACTGTCGATTTAGCAGGTAATAAAACTGAGAAAACAATAAAATTTAAGTTTGATACAACTGCACCAGATAAATCTGGAATAGTGAAAATAGATAACAATGAGTATGCTTCTGGTATATGGAGAACAAGTACTGTTCTTACTGTAAGTGGTGTATTTACAGAAGAGGGTAGTGGTGTATCAAAAATATACTACAAGCGCTTTGCAACATCAGAAGCTGCAGAAAGTGGAAATAATTCTTTCGCTACAAATTATAGAAATGACAATGATGGCTTTATAGAAGCAGATGCTACTGGTAAATCTTATAATGGAAAAATAACAAAGCTTTCAGTAGGAAATAATTATCTGCTTTTAATTGCAGAAGATAATGTTGGAAATTCAAAGCTTATAGATGCAACTCCTTATTATATAAGAATAGATACTAAAGCTCCAGCAATTGAATCTACAAGTGGTGGAACAAGATACTCAAATGGAAAATCAGATGTTATTGTAACAGGAACATGTTCTGATGAAGATTCTGGTGTAGCTGGTGTAAAGGTTTCTATTAAAATTGATGATGTAAAAGAAGTTGATGCAACAAAAACAAATAATACTGACTGGTCTGGTGGCTGGACAGCAACTATTCCAGCTGCATATTTAAGTGCTATAAAAGATGGTAAAAACTATGATATTGAGGCTGTTGTAACTGACAATTCAGGGCTTTCAACTCCACTTATTGTTGCAAACTTACAGGGAGATACAAATCCTCCAGAAGCAACTTTAAATTCAGTAAGTCCTTCTGTTGCAGTAACAGAGATAGAAGCTAAAGGGTATGTAAGACCAAATAACCTTCTTACAGTAAAAGGTATTTCAGAAGATGAATATTCTACTACAATTTATACCTGGCTGAAACTTATACCATACAAGGACAATGGAACAACAGCAGATGCGATTGAGATTTTTGAAAGCACAGATGAAAATCACACAGGAACAAATGCACGTTCCTGGACTTTAAGTATTCCTGCCGATACAGTTTCTGCAGAAACATATGCAGGTGCAAAACTTTATGCTTGTACAAAAGATCTTGCAGGAAATACTAAAGACAAAGAAATCCATGATCTTATATTTGATGTAACTGGTCCAGTATATATGTTGTCTGGATCAGAAAACAATTTTGTTCCTACAACGATAGGTGGAAAGTCTTATTCAGCAGATAACTGGTATGACAGTAAAAACCTGTTATTTACAGGAACCTGGAAGGATGCGGCTGGTGTTACTGCTGTATATTATGAAATTGTTGCGAGTGGTCAATCTGCCACAATTACCAAAAATAATGCAACAACATATCCTTCCTTTACACTTACAAGTAAAGGAAAAGGTTTATATGTCTATAACTCAGAAATTCGCGGTTTTAATGATGGTGGCAATACCATCATAATGTATGCAAAAGATGCATTAGGTAATATCTCAAATGTTAACGAAGAAATTGTAAGAATTGATACAAATGCACCGGAAGGAAGCGAATATACTGATGAAAATGGCAAAACATATAACTTCAACAGTAAATACTTCACAAACGCAAAAGAAGATTCAAATCTCATATTATACTTTTATGCAAAAGATGGGGCATCAGAAAGTGGAATAGATATTTCTGAGTCTCCAGAAATAAAGTTTGGAACAGAACCAATTACGCAGACAGAAACAACAAAAGCCGAATATGCAAATTCAGAAACTACAGGAAAGGGTTATCTTGTTACCTTAACTTTTAATGAAAAGGTTTTTGCTGGTGAAACAGAATACATTCCTGTTGTTGCAGTAATAAAAGATAAGGCTGGCAATTCAAAAGAGTTAAACATAGGAACTGTAACTGTAGACTCTGAACCTCCTGTTGTAAACTTGAGTACGCCAAAAGATGCAGATTCAGATACTCCTGGAATTCAAGTTAATAAAACGATTTCAATTAAAGGAAATGCTAACGACAAAAATCTTACAGAAAATCCTTTAACAAAGCTCCAATACTCTACAGATAATAATACCTGGAACAATCTTTATGACGCTACTACCAATTACACAGCTTCTAATACGACAGTTGTAAAAAATGAGACTGATTTCTCTGTTAATGTAAATACAACACAGGCACCGTTTGAAGATACAAAATACTATTTACGTGCTGCTGTAGAAGACAAGGCAGGTAACGAAGGCTGGAGTGATGTAATTGAGTTTACTGTAGACCAGAATACAGACCGTCCTGTTATAACTTTTATGGATATTACTATTTCTTCTGATGAAGAAGCTTCAGCTGCAGATGAGGAAACTCTAAAGCTTGCTTCTAAAAAACTCAGAATAACAGTGAGCGACGATGATGGTATAGATACACTTACAACAACGATAGGAGAGACTGAACTTACAAATCCAACTAGAAAAAATGATTCGTGGATTTATGATCTCACACAACTTTCAGCTAATTCACAGATTGATGGAACTTACAGTATTACTTTTACAGTAAAAGATTCTTCTGGCGAAATCTTCACTTCAGGAGAAGCTCTTGCTCCAAGGTATTCTGATGGTGAACATAAACTCACAAAAACTCCAGTTTCTCTGTCATTGATGATAGACAATACTTCACCAATGCTAAAAACAAATAAATTCATTTTCTATAGTGAAGACTATCCAGATCCAGTTGATTCAGACTGGTTAAATACTCCTCCTGCTCTTGGTGGAAAAAGAAATAAACTTGCTTTATTGATAGAAGCAGGAGATGAAAATAAGATATCCGGTGTAACTGCAAAACTTACTGAAAAATCAGGTGTCGTTAAGTCATATACTGCAACTGTGGTTCCTCAGAGTGAGTACAAGGATACTACCGATAAAAAGTATTACAGTAAATGGCTTATAAAAGATATAGATGTTTCAGAAAACGCTCTTAATACTGGAGACCATAACCTTGAATTTACAATTATTGATGGTGCAAATAATGAGAAACCACTAAAAATTACACTTTCTGTAGATCGTGAAGTACCTGAAATAAATATAACCTCTCCAACAGCTTCAACATATTCAAGTGGAAGTATCCGTGCAGATGGAAGCATTGCTGGCGCAGTAAAACTCTATTATGCGGTTTCACCTGATGGTACAAAGGCTCCAGATGGCTCTTCAATAAATGGATATGAATGGACTGCAAAAGATGGTACAACAGGAACATGTGCTGGAGCTCTGCTTAATCCAAATTATGGTTCAGAAATAGAATTTAGCGGGAACTGGATTATTTATTTTGACGGCAATCTTTCTGCGGATACTGGTGTTCATACAGAGCTTTTAAATACATATCTTGAAAATTATGGTATTACAACTGAGGATGCTCTAAAGGGAACTAATAATGCGACTTTGTTTACTGCTCCTGTTTATCTTTATCTATGGTTAAAGGCAGAAGACGAAGTAGGCAACGAAACAGAAAAAGCATTCCCAATTGTAGTTAATCCACAGGGCGACAGACCAACAGCTCAATTCACTTATCCTCTTGAAGATGGTGTGCTTCTTGGTCAGTATGTAAATATTCGTGGAACATACTCGGATACACTTGGCGATTCAGCATCGACAACTGGTGTAAGATCTGTATGGATTCAATTGCTCTCTAAAGCATGCGGAGGTACCGAAGATAATCCTGTTTCAGCAGAAAACTTTGCTACCAGATTAGTGTATGATTCTGATGCAAAACTTTTCTCTAAGTTTGAAATGATTGAAGATGATTTGGACTATCTGGCAGATAATGGCTATGACGTTTACAACATGGAAACTTATAGTTCATCTGGTTCAAATGAGAAATGGATTAAAGGAACCAGTCATGTTGATACTTCTAAATATTCTCCAAATGATTATGCTGCACTTGTAAAAACAACAGATGCCTCAACTAGTGGTTCTTGGAATATTACCATAAATTCTAAGGGAGAATTTGATCCTAACTCTGATTCTACTGATGGAAAGAACCCGGTAGGAATCCGCATCTTTGCAAAAGATGGAGATGGAAAACTAAATACAATTCAGACTGAAAGATTTGTTTATTTTGATTCTGATACTCCTGCAATAAAAGACTTACAGCTTGTTCAATATGACAAGGATAATCAGGAAACTATAATTGCAACTCGTACTTATACATCGGAAATGTATATAAGCAACAAAAATGGTCCTTGGAAGCTTATTGGAACCGCATGGGATAATCAGAAGATTACAAATCTGAAATTCTATGATGCAAATGAAAATCTTATTGAAGGTGTAGAAAAAACAGAAGAATCTCTTAATGAATGGAAATTCAGCTGGTCGCTTCCTTATGATGTTGAGGTAGGAACAATATCAATCAGAATTGAAGTTGATGATGACCTGACACCAGAACCTCATACAGGTAGAGAAAATATAAACATAAGATTTGATAGTAAAGAACCTGTACTTATTACTGATGAAAATGAAGACTATAATATTAAAAAAATTATACGTCAAAACAATAGTTTTTATACATTCAGTTCTGTGGCAATAGAAGACCCTGCAGCCGATGGTACTGCACAGTCTGGTTTTGCATATACTGCATTCTATTTTACACGAAACACTGCTGATGGTACTAAACTTTACGATATTCTTAGTGCAAAAGGTACTGGAGCAACTCCTGCAAATGTTATTTTGCTTCCTGAGCAATTAGAAGCTATAGATTCTCTTTGTTATGAAGATAACATGTATTGGTATAAGAAAACTGTAGCAGCACGCGGTGAAAACAATGCTGCAAATGTACTTAAATTGTCAGGTTCAGATACAAAGGGAATTCGAAAAAATTGCCTTGTAAAAATTGATGGAGCATTCTATAAAGTTACGTCAGTTCCAGATTCAAACAGCTTTGAAATTGACGGTAATCCGCAAAAGAATAAAACAGAGGTTCTTGTTGCCGTTGCAAGTCTTATAGACAATACTACGAATGAAAAAACAGTCGACAATCCGGGACAAATATCGTCAGATGGTTATTATTCTGATGATGACTTGTTTTTAGATGACGGCGACCGTATGCTGGAATTTGTTGACAAAACAGGAACTTCTTGGAACTGGAAAGCTAGTGTCTGCTCTAAGAATATATCAGATGGTCCAATAACCCTACATTATGTTGTATTTGATGCAGCAGGAAATTATTCATCTGCTTCAGCCGATTGTATTATTGCCAATAATACTCCACGTCTTGCGGGCTTTACTATCAAAACAGATCGAAACAACAATGGAAATGTTGATGATGTGAATATTGATGGTAACTATACAGATTATCTTGCGGCTACATATAGTGCTTTGTCAATGACTAGTACAGGTGTTTACGATCCAGATGCAGAAAACAGCATGCATGAAAGAAATCCTCTTAGCAATAACATAACAGCAGGCGAGGCTGGTAAGCCGGTTATGACTCTGCGTGGTAAAACTGTTATTATTCCAGAAATCGTGGGTGGTACTGGAAAGGTTTATTATGATTATGATATACAAACCATTGATTCAGAGACTCATACTGTAAAGGATAATAAAGGCTCGAATATTAAGCTTCTTGAAGCCGGTTCAACTGACTATACAATTAAATCTAAGGAAATTAATATTCAACTTGGAGATCTGGTCAACTTTGGTGACATAGAATGTACGGAATTTAAATTTACGTTCCACGATTCTATGGAAGAACGTGATAGTCTTACAGATACAACAGACATAGATTCACATCTATCTGTTTATATGGGAATCGCAGCTTCTGCAACCTCTACACCAACAGTAATAATTGATCCTTTCTATTGGAAAAACCTTAACAACAACTCAATCTATGGTTCTAAATCAGCAGCAAGCTATAAGGATTTGCAGGGACACATTGAATTGGAAGATGATCTGCCAGATAACTTTACAGAAAACTCTGGAGAAATGGATACCGACCCTAAAGTTTCGGGCAAGATTGTACTTACAGGAAGTGTAGAAGATAATAACCTTATAAATACGATCAAAATAGAATTTGGTTCATTCATTGAAAAGACTGTAGCAGAATTCAAAAATGGTCACCTTACGCTTACAACTGATGCCTCAGGTACTGGTTATGAATTTAAGATAAAAGAAGGAAGCGAGAAGTTTACTAAAGACGGACATTTTGCAGACTGGATTTTGAATCTGTATACAGAAGAATTTGGAGTAGCATTGGATGCTGAACTTACTGTGACTGCAACTAATTATGGCACCCCAGATGTGACAAAACTTGTTTCTGAAGACGGCGAAATTGGTATTGATGGTTCAACAAAATATAAAATTGTGCCAATTGCCACAGACTACAATGCTCCACAGCCAGAAGTTGCGTCTTATCAAATGGATATTGTTCCATATATTACAGATGTAACAACTTTCCTTTCGTCGTACAGTGCATCAACACCATCTATGTATGCTCGTTCTGCTCGAGGCCGCTACTCAGTTTATGCTGTAGGAAAGAATGGAACAATTTCTGAATATGAAAAAATTAAGATTTCTGGTTTCAACCTTACAAATGGTACAGTCACATTTACCGGAACTGAGAACAATACTCAAAATATGGGAGATGAAATAACAATTCCATCTGGAGCAAAGAGTGGAGAAATTAGTATCTCTGTTCTTACTTCTGATAATCGGGCTGTAGTGTCTCTTAACAACAAGAATAATAATGAATCTCGCGGTATTTATGGCTATGAAAAACAGGAAGATGAAAGTCTAACAGATACTGTGGGCACTGTTGACATCCAAGGAAATTACTCAATTTATAATAACTATTACAATCGCATACCGAATAACAAGAATAACAATAACCTCACAGACGATGTGTACCTCAATATCTGGGATTTTAATAAAGAAGCTGCATTGGCGGATAGTAATAGTAAAGTTGACAATCTTGAAATGAAGATTAATCCAAACAATGGACTTATAGGTTTTGCCTTTTCAAATGGTAGTACACGTTTTAGCATGCCAAAAGCTGACACTTCTTATACAAAATGGAACCGTTCTTTTGATTATATGAAGCATAATGCACTGGCTTATGATATAAACGGTAATTCCTATGCTGTTTCGGTTGGTGGTGATATCAATGGTAGTGGAGGGTATGATTTCTTCTCATTTATGTCAAGTCGATGGGGAATCGTCGGTGGAGATGCACAGGCAGATAATAAAACAGCTGGTAAACATCTGAATTTAGATGCAATATCATCTGTTGAAGGTGACAAAAACACAAGAACCCGAAATAAGGATCGCTTTCAGAGTCAGAGTATTGCTACAAATGGTGATAATATCTATTTGGCTTATTATGACATGATGTATTCTCAGATACGATTTAAGGCAGGTGTTTTCCCAAATAATGATAATAATGAAGTTGACGTGTTTGGTAATTTTAGACAACGCTATAAAAATGAGGATAATCAAGGTGATTATGTACTTGTAAAAGATGATGCACCATATTGTCAGATAATCGCAGATGGCACAGCCTACACCTTTGGAACTGCCGGCGAATATGTAAGTATAGGAGTAATGACATATTCTTCTGAAAAAGACGGAGAAACTGTATCTAATGATGTAGTAGCAATTGTCTGGTACGATGGAAATAATTTGCAATTTGCTTATGGCGTAAATCCTCTTGAAAATGTAAAAGAAGATGGAACAGCAACAGAAAATAAGGTAAAGAACAATGTTGGCGGTTGGGTAGGAGCTACTCAGCTTATCTCTGGCGGTGGAGAATACTGTCAGCTTGCTGTTGCCCGCGATAACAGTATTCATATTGCGGCTTATAATTCTTCGAAAGCAGATTTGGAATACATTTACATTCCATTTGATGACACAACACATGTGCCTAATGTAGGCTCTAAGATTGTATGTTCTGTAGATACTTACCTGGATGTAGGTGAGCAGCTTACAATTGATGTTGCAGAGGATGTAAATGGAAATCAGATTCCGTATATTGGTTACTGGGGCGCATATCCGGAGTTGCCTCGCTATGCATACCTTGCAGATCCAAATAGGTTCTCTCCTGCTACAGATAGTGGTATAACTGCCGTTACAAAGGGCGCAATAGATAATACATACACTGGAGTTTGGGAATGTATGGTTGTTCCAAGTCAGAGTAGCGTAAAAGATTCCCGTAAAATAAATGTTGGAGTTTGGAAGTATAACGGTACTGCTGCTGATAACGGAAAGCTGGCTTACTCAACAACAGGTACAAACCGTGGAAAAGTAAACGGAACTAATAGTTATAATTCATGTGAGGCAATTACTACAAATGGAAAATGTTATGGTAATGGAACAAATAATGGTGTACTTGCTTACGTAGTTACACCTTCAAGTTCACAGTATTGTGCCGAAACTGCACAGTTGAGGTAAGATTCATCAGCAAACATAGAGTCTTGAGCCCTTGCCCTCCAGGCAAGGGCGTTTTATTTGGCGCCCACTAACAATCCCCATAAATTTTTTGTTATTCCCCATAATTTCAGAATTTATACCTACACTCCCAGCCCTCACTACTTCACATAAAATTTGATTTAAAAAAAAGGTCGTGTTAAAATTGTTGCGAATATAGTAAGAAAAGTTGTTTCGGCCTATCATTTCATTCAAATCCTTCAAGTAAAATAATTTTTCTTCCGATATTTAAAAAGCGGAGTACCCTCAACATTTTTGCATCATAAAAAAGGGAGTTTTTAAAGCTAATTTAAAGCTTCAAAAAAGTTTTTTAACGATTCAGGAGTCGTTGTATGAAAAAACGTGGTTTGTTTGCAATTCTTTTTGGAATGGCAGTATTGTCATTTGGTCTTTTTACTTCATGTGATATCGACATTGGTCTTGGTTCGGCAGTAGATACTGAGCCGCCTTCGTTGACAATTGAAAATCCGCCGGCATCAAAAATAATCCGTGATGCTTTCCCAATTAGCGGAACCTTCAGCGATGACGGAACAATTGCGGCTATTACTGTTGAATTAACAAATACCGAAACTCAGCAGAAATATCCGAAAATTGATGGAACCTGGGGCAAAGAGAATACCTGGTCTGCTGTTGTGGATCCAGTAAAATCAAAAATCCCAGATGGAAAATACGAAGCAACAATCACAATTCGCGACAACGGTGGGCACCATTCTGTTAGTACCCGCTCATTTATTATAGATAACACTGCGCCGGTTGTAGTACTTTCGCGTCCGGCTTCAGAAGCAGGTGAAAAAGACCTCAATAAGATTGAATCATATGGTCAGTACCTTACTCTCGAAGGTCAGGCTGCTGATGACAATGATATAGAAAAAATCGTAATCAAATTTTACAGTAAGGATAATCCTGACTCTGATCCTATTGTAAAAGAAATTACAAGCATTCCACCAACAATCTCTCTCGACGTAGCAAAATTCCTGGATAAAAACGATCCTACATATACAGATCTCTATGGTACCGACAAAAATGCCGGCGAAAAATATTATTACTGTACAATTTCTGCCTTTGATGGCGCAAAACGCTATCCTGCCAAAGGTGATGAAAAAGCTGATGATGATTATGGAAACGAAGAAAGCTCATATATTCTCTGGACAGACTGGGAAAAATTCCAGAGCGAATATTCAAAAACAACAGGCAGTACTTCAAAAATCAAGCTTCCTGAATTGTATTCTATAAAGGCTGGTAAATCTGAAACAACACAGGAACGCTCAGTTTCTGAAAAAACTTTGATTTCAGCCTTCTTCAATAAAGCAATTTCACGCGGAAGCTTTAAACTTAATCCGCTTAACAATCCATCTTACTCAATTTCGGGCTTAGACATTGGCCTTGCAAATGATGTAGAAAACGAACGTCCACTTACAGTTCAGCTTTCGAAAGGTTTGGACGGA
>JAEEGL015189517.1_pt1 | contig 27703 bp, 17 predicted proteins | sample 9134231 | NCBI WGS metagenome assembly JAEEGL01 (sample SAMN16246548, study PRJNA631951) | gut metagenome | biome: gut microbiome; feature: rumen; material: fiber-attached | host: Bos | place: Iran: Karaj | collected 2018-10
TGATCTCTGTCAAAAGATTTTACATAATGCATATAAAACACCTCAAAACATAGTAATTTCGATGCTTTTATTATACTACATTTACTACTTTTAATCCATGATTTTATACACTTTATTCAGTTGTCAAGCTACATTTTTTTATGTAAAATATTTATCTTTTGATAAATATTTTTACCTTTTTTGTTTTAAATTAGTTTAGTTTTCGGACAGTCCCACCTACAATCTAGCTTAGAGGTGGGAGATTTATCCGACTGAGTTAAAAAAATGATTAGTCAATTAACGGTTGCATTTTAACATCTAAAGTTGTAAAATAAGTCAGTATGTTGTACTAACAACAACAATAATTTAGGTCACTTTAGAACCCCCATAGGTTAAGATTAGAATCTACTTTCTAACAGAAAAAGTGGGGGATAACAAAAGGGGAGCTTGCTTTAAGCGGGCTGAGAACAGACTGTTTCGTCTGGACCCATAACCTGATTTGGATAATGCCAACGTAGGGATAATATTGCTGATTGTTTGATTTCAAGCAGATATGCCATACATTGGGATATCTGCTTTTTTCTAGGTTTTATTTCATGTATTGTGTGGTTTCATTTCAGGTAGTATCAAGTAAATCATGAAAAATGAGTCAAATTGCGATCATCAAATTGCGATGAGTATGAAAGGATTTTAGTTATGAAGTGCAATAAAGAGAGCTTAGAGCTTTATGCAGTGACAGACAGACACTGGCTTAATGGACGCAAATTATCTGAAGTAGTAAAAGAAAGCTTAGATGGCGGCGTAACATTTGTTCAACTTAGAGAAAAAGATCTGGATGATGAAACATTTCTCGAAGAGGCAAAGGAGTTAAAAAAACTTTGTAAAGAGTACCGCGTTCCGTTTGTTATAAATGATAATGTGGAAATTGCCATTAAGATGGATGCAGACGGCGTTCATGTGGGGCAAAGCGACATGGAGGCGGGTGATGTACGTGCAAAGCTTGGTCCGGATAAGATTATAGGAGTATCTGCCCAGACAGTCGAGCAGGCTATCATGGCTGAAAAAAGAGGAGCAGATTACCTTGGAGTAGGCGCTGTATTTCCCACCGGTTCTAAGAGTGACGCAAACGAAATATCCATAGAAGCTTTGAGAGACATTTGCAATGCAGTTTCGATTCCTGTTATTGCTATAGGTGGAATCACTCATGAAAATGTTGCAGCTCTTGAGGGAAGCGGCATAAGTGGAATCGCAGTAATAAGTGCGATTTACTCTAAGCCTGATATAAGGCAGGCAGCACAAGACCTAAAAAACATCACAAATAGTATTATAAAATAATCTATATTAGTCAATAATCCTTTACGATTTTACTCAGTCGGAGAAATCCACTAAATTTAAGAAAAAGTGCAGGTGTGGAATCGACAAACAGAGAGTAAAGGATTAAAAAGCGGTATACCGGGGGCACCACCTTATATCGCTATAAAAAATTAAAGCAAAAATCATGAAAGAGAGGAAAGATTATGAACACTGCTTTAACAATCGCGGGAAGTGATTCTTGCGGAGGCGCCGGTATCCAGGCGGATATCAAGACTATGACAGCAAATGGAGTTTACGCCATGAGTGCAGTCACAGCTCTTACCGCCCAAAACACTACCGGCGTGACGAGTATTATGGAGGTTACGCCGATTTTTTTGGCGGATCAGCTGGATGCGGTATTTACAGACATCTATCCGGATGCAGTAAAAACCGGGATGGTAGCTTCCATAGAACTCATTGAAACAATAGCTGAAAAGCTTAAGGAGTACAATGCAAAAAACATAGTCGTGGATCCGGTTATGGTTGCCACAAGTGGAGCAAAGCTTATAAGTGACGATGCTATCGATACGCTGAAAACTAAGCTCCTTCCTGTTGCGAGCATTATAACGCCCAATATTCCGGAAGCCCAGGTGTTGTCCGGCTTAACTATCAACACCGAGGAGGACATGATAGAGGCAGCTAAGAGTATATATGAAACTATGGGATGCGCCGTACTCTGTAAGGGAGGGCATCAGGTAAATGATGCAAATGACCTTCTCTATCGCAATGGTGAATATGTCTGGTTTAAGGGAAGAAGGATAGATAATCCAAACACTCATGGAACCGGCTGTACCCTGTCAAGTGCGATAGCATCTAACCTTGCGAAGGGATATGACATTGATACATCCGTAAAAAATGCTAAGGAGTATATATCCGGGGCTCTGTCAGCCATGCTCGACCTTGGAAAAGGGAGTGGGCCCATGAATCATGCCTATAAGTTGGCTACATCTGAGAGAATTTGAGGCTTTTCGTGCAGTACCTCAGAAAAAGCATGGCATGCAGATAAAAAATATAATGCAAATAACAGGAGGAAATAATAATGAGTAACGAAGGAAAACAAAAATTTGATGGATATGCAAATCAGTATGATGAGTGGTTTATGAAAAATGAGCACGTATTTACCAGCGAGCTCAGACTATTTAAGAAGGTACTTGGTGATATAGAAGGAAAGAAGCTTCTTTCGGTAGGATGCGGAAGCGGACTTTTTGAAAGCTACATTGACTGCTCAGGAGTTGAGGGAATAGAGCCATCTGAGGATATGGGTGCTATAGCTGTAAAGCGAGGAGTAAACGTTATAAAGTTTGGTATGATAGAAGACGTGGAGCTTCCTGAGAATACTTATGATATAATATATTTTAATGGCAGTTCAAGCTACATGGAGGATCTGACACCTGTATATGAAAAGAGCTTAAAAGCACTTAAGGAAGGTGGAAAATTAATTCTTTTAGATGTGCCGAAGGAGAGCGCATTTGGCTTTATGTATCTTCTTGGAAAGAGTCTTGGTACCTATAACCACGAATATTTAGAGGGGACCATGCCGGAACTTCCATACCCTATAGAGCTTGCATCTTCGGGAGTATGGCACTCTACAGAAGAAAAGATTGAAGTATTAAAAAATCTTGGAATAAAAGATTTTTCATTCTATCAAACACTGATTAAAAATCCGATGTACACAAACGAAGAGCCGGAAGAAGTATCGGAAGGCTACAAGAGTGGTGGATACGTAGCAATTATCGCAAATAAATGAAAATAATCATATTTATGATATCCAAGGGGGAATACTCGGATGAAATTATCTAAAATACTCTTCGATTCAGTTAAGGATATGTGGGAAGAAGCAACCAGGAAGGAATTTGTAGTCAGTATGGCTCTTGGCGATTTGGATAAAGGCAGATACCGTTATTATATGATACAGGATTACTATTATATAATAGATTATATCGATATACTTGAGCTGATCGATGAGTACACCGAGAAGGAATCACTTAAGAATTTTTTGAAAAGTATTATAAAAACTACAAAAGATGAGCTTCAAAGAGTACATATTCCTTTCATGAAGGAGCTTGGAATCACTGAAGAGATAGTTGCTGCCTGCAAAAGAACGGCTGAAAATATCGAGTATACACAGTACTTCAAAAATATTGTTAGTACCCAAGGCGTGATCCCGGGACTTGTAGCTATGCTACACTGTTCCTGGATTTACGCCTATGTAGCACAAACTATGCTGTACAGATTTCGGGACAGCATAGAAAAGTCGGACTATAAAGGATGGTTTGAAGCCTACGCCTGTAAAGAGTATGTAGAAGCAAACCAGATGTGGATTGATGTTATCGACCGGGAAACCATCGGTATAAGTGATACCCAGGCGGAGAAGATGTGTGACATATTTAGAGACTGCGCAGGGTACGAAAACAAGTTTTGGGATATGCTAACACAGGTGACTAACGCAAGTGGTGAATAATGCCCTTAGTTAGCCGGAAGACTTTTATTGAATAATCAGTCATTTTTTAGTATAATAATTCAAAAGTACAACCAAATTCAAAACTACAACCAAATTCAAAACTACAACCAAATTCAAAACCACAACCACACCAATAGAAAGTAAACCTTGGAGATTACCATATGCAGATAATAAAAGACAAAACAATGGATGAAGAAAGAGCACTTTATGGCAGCGACGGGCTTGAGGTTGTCTCTTGTCGCTTTGACGGACCGGCGGACGGAGAGAGCGCACTAAAGGAAAGTCGTAATATAATTGTCAGAGATAGCTACTTCAATCTTCGTTATCCTTTTTGGCATGTAGATAATCTTGACATCATAAATTGCGATATGACACAGCTTTGCCGAGCGGCGCTCTGGTACACCGGTGATGTACAAGTAAAGGATTCTATGTTTCACGGAATTAAAGCACTTAGAGAGTGCTCGGATATAACAATTGAAAATTGTGATATAGTTTCGCCTGAGTTCGGATGGTTTAACCGTAATTTGATTATGAAAAACTGCCGTGCAGAGAGTGAGTATTTCATGATGAAATCAGAGAATTTAAGGTTTGAGGATGTTTATCTTAAAGGGAAATATTCATTCCAGTATATAAAGGATGCTACATTTATCAATTGTAATTTCGACACAAAGGACGCATTTTGGCACGCAGAAAACCTGCTTGTTAAGGATAGTATAGTCAAGGGAGAGTACCTTGGCTGGTACTGTAAGGACGTAACTTTTGAGAATTGCACTATTATCGGTACTCAGCCACTTTGCTACTGCAAGGGACTTAAGCTTATAAATTGTCGCATGGAGCAGGCGGACCTTTCTTTTGAAAAGTCAGAAGTAGAAGCTCAAATCACTACAAAAGTTGATAGTATTAAGAATCCGAAATTAGGTACCATAAATGTAGTAGGAGTGAAAAAAATGATAATAGACGACCCTGAATCCAAGGCAGAAATCATTATCAAACAGGCCACAATTTAATTCGCAAAAAACTTGCAAACCTCTCTTTTTTTGTTTATAATAATTGTTATTAAAACTGGCGACAATTGAATAAATGATGAAAGAGAGGTACTTTTATGCAAAAAATGAAGAAAACCGGACTTTTATCCAAAGCGATGAGGAGAAAAAGTATGGCATGGCTTCTCGCAGTTGTCATGGTTGTAAGTATGATTACACCTTTTGGCAGCAGTGATGAGAAGGCGTATGCTATCGGTGATACTGTTTCACCGGAGGAAGTATTATTTGAGAGCGACTCTGAGGGAGTCGATGAAGATAACATTCATTATTACGGCTATTCAGGCCAGACCATAAGGCCTAAGGTAAAGCTTTATTACTACGATAATGAAGAAAATAAGGTTTACCTTAAAAATGAAGTTGATTACTATGTTTCTGAGGGAGAAGTAGAAGCAAGTGAAGCATCAAGTGGCAGTGATCACTATTCCATAACATATTCTCCTTGTGCTGATTCCAAATTAACAGGCCCTGTCACATATGACTGGAAGATAAACAGAAGCAATATTGAAGGTCTTAATATAGAAGATGTATCGGTATACTATGACGGAAAACCGCATACAGCAGTTATTCCGGAAAATGATGATATAAATATCACTTACATTGTTTCTGAGAACGACTACACAGAAGAAAGTCTTGGAGACTATGAAACTCCGGTTTTTTCAGATGTTCTTCCTGAGTTTACAGATGTTTTAAATTACGATAAGGGCGACACAGTCAGTCATATACGTAGAGTTTTCTACTTTGCGCTTACCAAAGATTTACAAGCTTTTCAGATAGGAAGCTTCGATGTAGAAATATTACCTAAGAAGGTATCATTAAATATATGGGACGATGATAAGCGCTACGGCGAAGATGATCCGGAAGTATTTTACTGGAATTACGGGACTGAATCCAGACCGGTTAATTCTCATGATTTCGATTCTGTGAAAATAATCAGAGAAGAGGGAGAGAATACCGGAAATTACGATATCTATCTCGATCCTGAGAGCATAAGTGACCTTACTAATTATGATATTAATTATACGAAAGGCACATTTTCCATATATAGAAAAAATATTAATGTCAAAGGTAAAACTACAGAAAGGGAGTACGGAGATCCATTCCTTGAGACCTTTGAGTATATCGTTGATGAGGAGACTCCTTTAGTTGGGGATGATGAGCTTACGGGAAGTCCTGATTACGATGCAGACGCAATTGATCAGTTCAGTGATCCGGGTACTTACGAAGGTGCACTCCTACAGGGAAGTCTTAACAATGCAAACAATCCAAATTATAATATTCATTATACAAACGGCGATATAATCGTAAACAAGAAAGATATTGGCACAGTTACGGTTACATCCGAGTTTAATGGAAAAAAAGGAAATAGCTTCGTATATACAGGTGATGAGATAAAGCCTACATTTACCCTGAATAATAATGGCGAAGTTATAGATAATGCCAGCTATACAGTATCAGGCGTAGAAAAAGCTACAAGTAACGGTTCTTATAAAGTTACATTTACAGCAAATGAAAATGATGTTCACTATACCGGCACTGAGGTTTATGATTGGTATATAGATCCTGCCGGAGATACTACTCTTACTTATAACGGACTTGAGCAGGAAGTTGTTTTCAATGCAACTGAGGACGAAACTGTTAAGTATTCCATATGTACTGAGGAAGAGTTTGAAGAAGACAACTACCAAGCTCAGTATGAAAACACCGGTAAGGTTATAAAAGTAAAGGATGCAGGTAATTATGTAGTATCCTTCAGATTATATGACAGTGCTGGCAGATTGGTGAATGACTATTTCTTTAAAATAAAAGTTAGCAAGAAAAATATAACGGTTTACCCTGCAAGAGAACTTTCTAAGGAGTATGGTAAAGATGATCCGCTTCTTACATATGTTGTAAAAGAGGGTTCATACGATTATTACAATGATACTGAGACCGATAAGGGCGCAAAGAATGCTGATAAATACGTATTTCCTGAGGGAGATAATCCACTTAATGGTTACACAGTAAAGCGTGAAGAAGGCGAAGCTTGTGCAAATTACCTTATGGAAGTTGTAGCCGGAGAGGGTGACGAATCAGCCAAGAATTATAATATAAATCTGAGAAATGTATTTGATGATGAAGAGGATGACCTTGAAAATTACACAGATGGCAAGAGCTCATACTTTGAGATTAAGAAAGCTGCATTCTCTGAAGACGATCAGAATGAATTTAATGATGAACTTATTGCTGATCCGGATGATGAATATATATCTACATATTATGCTGATGAAATAATAGAAGATTATAGTGAATTAATCAATGTTCAATTATCAATAGATGAAGAAGATATAGAAGATCCTAAAAACATTATCAATGGTTACAATATCGATAATTCCAGATATCGTATCAGATTTAATTATAATCCTGATAATACAGCTAAAAAAGACGATACAGCTACTGTTGCAGTAACTGTTTCGAGCGACAATTATAAAGATTTTAAGGCTAATATAACCATAAAAATGATAGCTGGATTTTCATTCATATACATAAATAGTAACGCAAGCTATGAAAAGGTTTATGATGGCAAAGCACCGGAGCTTGAAGGAGAGCTTGTTCTCTCACCTCTCGGAGATGTATACGTAACTGATATTTATTCTACAAGCAGAAAGGGAGATATTAAAATAACCTACGCTCAGATTACAAACGAAAATAACAATCTTCCTCATAAGGAATTAGAGTATAGTGAAGAAGCTCCTGTTAATGTAGGTAATTATGTAGCAAAAATAGAATTATTAGAAACTGAAACAGAAGAGGGCTATGAAACTTACTTCCCATTTAGCATTAAACCAAGAGAAGTAGTGATTAATATCTTAAAGACACCTACCAAGACCATGGATGGATCCAATGAAGTTATATTAGATACATTTAGGATAAATAAAAATAATGTGTCTTATATCGAAACAGACCAAAATATAATTTCAAATGGTCTTGAAGTGTGTGAGGATACAGATTATATCGAGGTAAACGGACTTGCTTTGCTTTATGAAAATGCTAATGCAGGTGCTTCAAAGCAGGTTGTAGCTATAGATGAAAGTAGTGTAGGGTACTCCATTCCTGAAGAATCAAATCTGAATCTCGACAATTACGTTTTTTTCTATAATTACAGCAGTGCTAAGGGAACAGTAGAAAAGCAGGAAGCTAAAGTTGAGATTACATTCGAGGATAAAGAGTATGATGGAGATGATTATACCGAGGGTTCAGGTATAGTCTATTCCGGAACTATCGGAGAGGATGACTACATAGAGTACGGTGTTATAGAGTATATCTATGGTGATTTCATTCAGACTCCGGGATCAAGCGTAGGAGCAGCGGATGTTCTGCTTGATGAAAACAATAATCCGATGCCAAAGGTTTTAGACAACATAGACTATTCATATGCTTATTTTAGAAGTAAAGATGGTTACAAATTATCAGATTTTAATATAGATATGGAGGCAGCAAAGGAAGGGCCATTCTATGCAACCATCACACCAAGATCATTAGATGCAAAGCTTGGAATATATGAAAAAACCTACGATGGAACTACATTAGCTGTAGATATAGAGGCATCGGTAGATAATGATTATATTGATGAAGAAATAATCATAAAGGGCCTTAAGGGTAATTATGATACACCTGACGTCTCTTACGTGGATGGAGAAGTAGCTCCAAAGACAATTACTATACTTGGTGGAGCAAAGTTCTACTATTCTGCAGGAGCTAAAGCTTCTAACTATATTATAAATATACCACAGGAAACCACAGGCTACATTTATCCATGTAGAGCTAATCTTGTATTTGAAGCTATAGATAAAGAGTATGATGGAACGAGTGATGGCTTTGCTCATGTAACAGTAGAAAACTTACCAAATGAAGAGACTATAACAACAGACGCGCTGATTCCTATAACATTTGCAGGTAGTGATGCAGGTAAAGATATTCAGACATATGTTGATATCAAAAAGTTTACAAAGGCAATAGAGGAAGGTGAAATAGAGTTTACCTTCTCAGGCAAAGAAACCAATTATATTTTCGATACCAGCGGTGATGCAGGACTTGCAAACATCAACAAGGTTTACTTTAAGGCACCTGACAAGAATATCTTTAAGGTTACTTATCCTGATTCTGCCGAGAATCCAAACGGAAAAGTAATGATTAAGAAAAAAGCCGATGCTGAGCTTGATTATAGCCTTGAGTATGTATTTATCCCTTCAACAATAACAAATCAAGAAGAAAGAATGGAATTCTTTAAGAACTGGACTCCATTCCCTGAGGATAATGAAAGTATCACAGGTTTAGATGCAGGCGATGTATTTGTCAGAGTAGTAGCTGATGATAATCATCTCGAGGGCGATGCGCTTGAGTGCATGACTCAGCTTGTATTAAATTATAAGAGTGAGCAGACTCCACTTGACAAGGATATGTACTCATTTGATTATGCAACAGAAAAGGGTTCTAAGGATGGTCATATCTGTCCTGCAGAAGAAGGAAAGTTTATTAACTACGATGATTTTATCGTAGAGTACTCTGTGGATGAAGGTGAGACATGGACTAAGACAAACAAAAACGATATTCTTATTGAAAATCTTGAAGGAAATGTGCTCTTAAGAAAGGCTGCAAAATCAAAGTATCTTGCAAGTGAGCCAATAAGCATCTCCGTCGAGTATCTGTCGGACGTTAAAGAGAGCATGATTGAAGATCTTAAGTTCGGCAAAGAGTATATTATGCAAAAGGCAGAGGCTAGCGAAGTCTATGATGATGATACATTAGCTGAAATGGCAGATGACTTGGAAGACGATTACAACTTTTTTGTAAATAAGGTAAATGAAGCCGAGACTTATGATATATTAATGCGCATCTTTTATGAGTATTATGAACATTTACTTATCGTAACCGGTAAGATAAATGGTAAAACCAATAGTATGGTTGTTTCAAAGATTATAACTACTAAGGCAGTTTCTGACTCTGCGATAGAGGCTAAGGAGAAGATTTCTGCAAATAAGAATCTAAGCGAAGAAGAGAAGATGAGCTTTGCCGGCGAAGTAGATGATGCTTTTGAGGATATTATAGACAGTATCTTTGGAAAGCTTAAGACAAGTGAGTATACTTTTGCAATCGGCGATTCAAAGGTTACATTTGGAAAAATAGTAGAAAAGGCTGAAAATAAGGGCAAAGAGAACTTAGATAAGTACAGAGTAGAAGTACTTGACTACACAGATGGGCTTAATGCTGAATTGGCAGAAGCTCTAAAAGATGTAAATGAGTATTTTTCACCTGATTTTTGTACAAATATTGAAGTTACATTGGATGAGCACTACAACAACATGATTACTCCTATAATACACGCTACCAATATTCCTGAATTAGAGTATATCAAAGAGGTGATAACAAATTCTTATAATGAGCTCACTATATACATGCTTCAAATGATGATTGATGAAGTAGACAAAAACTTTGACAGAATTAATGAAAACGGCGAAAGAGTTGTTGAATTTATAACAAATAGAGCAAATGAAAACAAGTGGCTTACTGAGACCGACAGAAAGTATATTATAGCTTCAGGACAGGCTGTAGTTGCAGCTGTGACAGGAGAAGCAGTAGAAAAGAAACTCGTGAATAAGACTTATCAAGAGTACAGTGAAAAGCTTAGAGATGTTGACAGAACATTTGGAAGAGAAATAGATGAAATAGCCAAAAATAATAAAGCAATCCTTACCGGAATTATAAATGCAGAGATTGAGTATGCGAATTCTATTTACTCAGCAGGAATAACAGATTCAGGTCTTTATAGTAGAGAAGAAATACTTAGCATGATGAGTGATTTCACGAGCTTCTGTGTCAGACTTCAAACCAGGCTTTCGAAAATAGACTCTCTTGAGGAGGCCCGGAAATATCGAAAAGAAGTAGAAGATATACTTACTGATAAGATTGGTGAGATAAGTGATGAGGTAGATAGAGGCTTAGAAAACTACAGAAACATAGTTTCCGGAAGTGCTGTAGAGATGGTGAATAATTATGTAGAGGGACTTGATGGAGACAAGCTTTATCTCACCCAGAAGGATAAGGATGATTTAGAGGCAGAGTGTAGATCAGAACTCGACACATTTTTAGAAGGTTTGGATAAATTCGATAGAAAAGACGATATCGAGAAATCCTTAGATGATTTCGTTGCTATACTTACACGCGAAAAGGGCGATGCAGCTAAGATAAGTCTTAAGAATTATCAGGAAGAGATTGATTCTCTAAATTCTTCGCTTGCATTAATAAGACAGTATGTTATCAACTATTCAATTGATACAGACACATTTACCGGTGAAGAAACTAAAGCTTATAGAGACAGATATGATACAATAGAAAAGGATTATTTTTCTAAGATAATCAATGCTAAGAATTATGATGAGATGGAAAGCATTGAGAGGAAATGTGCAGATGCTACAAGAGAATTAATAGATGAACTTCAAATAGCAAAAGAAAATAAGGTTAACAGTGCTAAGGAGTCAACCCTTGATAATATTCAGAAAATAAAAGATGAGTTTGATGAACTCTTAGAATCCCTTGGTGGTTTTGTAGATGAGGACAAACAAGACTATATCACCAGGATGGATAATATACAGAGTACTGCAGAAGACGCTGTTGATTCAGCAAAAACAGTAAGAGCTTGCGATGAAGCATATTCAGTATTTATGAGGGAATCAAAGAAGCTTATCAATGAAATGAAGGTTACATCTGCAGCAAATGTAAACAATGTAGCTACAAAGGCATACGAATATGCCCAGAACGAAGTTCAAACCAAGGTAACACCTAAGCTTGTAAATAATCCTTTGATTACAGATGAGCAGAAGGAAACCATCTATGATAAGGTTGAAAAAGCAGTTGCAGACCTTTACGCAGCAGTAGATAACGCAGTATCTATAGCAGAGGTTGACGAGACACTCGAAGTATTCCAAGGCGTAATAACTGAAGTAGTAGCAGATATAGATGAAGTTGACACACAAAACATCGCTGAATTCAAGAAAAATCAGAAAGAAAGGCTAGATGAATATCAAGCTTACTTAGAGAATCAGTGGCTCACAGAGGCTGATGGTTTTAGCAGTGAAGAGATAAAAGGAGCTACAGAATTTATTGCAGATAAAGTATCAGAGGGATATGCGGCAGTTGATACAGTTAAGAGTATTGAAGATGTTGATAATTGCACAAATACCGTAGATGGTTTGCTCATGGATATGTACGACATGGCAGTTGAGATCACAAATAAGCTTGAAAATGACTTAAAGGTACTTATCGATACAGGAAGGGAAGTAGTTTCAAAGAGTGCTATTTCAGCAATTGCAGAAGTTAGTGCACTGAAGAATCTTTCAGAAGCAGAGAAGGCAGAGTACATCGGAGATATCCAGAATACAGCAGCTCGCTTTGAAGAGGCAGCAAAGAATATTATATATAAAGGTAGTCGCAATGATGTTTCCAGAGTAGTTGAATCTGCTACAGCATCTATAAGACTTTTAACTAACGCAGCTAAGGATAAGGACGAACTAATTACCAGAAAGACAGCTGAAGCTGTAGCAGCAAAGGCTTCTGACGCGGTTGTTAACACTATAGTTGCTAAGTATGGCGTGGATGTAAATGTAGCGAAGAGTATTGCAGGACTTGTAGGAACCGGTGGAATAACAGCTGAAGCGATTGCAACTACAGCAAACGACATATTAACAGCTACAACAGATGAAATTACAACAGGTGACTACATAGCTCTTAAGGCAAATGTTGTAGATAAGAAGAAGCAGCTTATAGTAAACTGGAGTAAGCAGGATGTAGCTAACGGATATATAGTAATGGGAGCAAAGCTCGGAGATAAATACGAGATACTTGCAACCTTCGATAATCCGGACACACTTAGCTACACATACACAGGTGCTAAGAAGAATAAATATTATAAGTTCATAGTACTTGCTTACAAGAATATAGACGGAAAGCAGATTACAACTGCAGTTTCAAAGACACTTTATGCTTCGCTTAAGGGCAGCAAGAAGAGCAATACAAAGAAGCTAAAGATTAGAAACGTAAAGGATGCAAACGGTAAAGTAACGGGTGAGAAGAAAGAAATCACATTGAATGTTGGCGATACAGCTAAGTTAAATATTAAGGTTGTAAATGAAACCAAAATTGCTAAGAAGATTAGAAAGGTTAAATTCGAATCCGACAATACCGGAATTGTAAAGGTTAATGCTGCATACGGAACCATAGAGGGTGTTAAGGCAGGAAAATCTACTGTTTATGCATATGCACAAAATGGTAAAGCTGTACAGGTTTCCGTTACAGTTAAGTGATTTGATAATTTCACATAATGTTTTTTTTGCAGGGGCGACTTTTGCAGTCGCCCTTGTTAGTATATTAGCTTTATTTAATGTAAAAAATGTGATAAAATAGTATCCAATAAATACTGAAGAGAAGAATTAAATTATACAAATTATGACAATTTTCATGTATAGGAGGAAACTTTAGATGAATACCAACAGTCGATTTGCAGAAGCTACTCTAGAGATTATGGAGGCGGTTCTGGAGGTTGAAAATATAGACGATGCTCTCGCCGGAGGCTTAGAAGTAGCATCTAGATTACTTCAGGCCGAGGCAGGTGCTATCTGGTTTTTAAATAATAAAACAAACAGACTCTGCCCCGTATATAATATTGGAGAGGTAGATGTTTCGACTATTACCATAGAAAACGGAGTAGGTATAGAGGGAAAAGTTACCCAGAGTGGAAAAACCATTGCTTTAGAAGATGCTTCAAGTGATCAAAGGTACGGCGGCAGCGTATTTGATGAAGTAGGATTAAGTACCGCTGCCATAGTGTGTGTTCCCTTAGATAATATGGAGAAAATAGTAGGTTGTATCGAGCTGATTAACAAAAAGGACGGTACTGCATTTACGAAGGATGAGATTAAGCTCCTCGAAAGAATGGCATCTTTGGTTGCCATGACTATGCAGGAAAAGGGCTTTGATATAGAAGAGGAAGAACATAGAGAAGTTTTAGCATCTTTGGTTGACATCACTAAGGAATTTCAGTCAGGAGATGAGATTGTACAGGTACTTCGCGGCATAAATCTCGATATATATAAAAATGAATTTTTGGTAGTGCTGGGTGAATCAGGCTGTGGTAAAACAACACTTATGAATATCATAGGAGGGATGGATTCCCTAAGCTCAGGTACACTTATGGTTGACGGAAGAGATTTTTCCAAGCCTTCAGACAGTGAGCTAACTATGTACAGACGAAATTTTATCGGATATATATTTCAGTCCTATAACCTTATGCCAAACCTTACAGCACTTGAAAATGTACAGTTTATAGCTGAACTTGTGGATAAGCCCATGGATAGCGAGGAGGCAATAGACAAGGTAAAGCTTTCCGACAGAGCTCAAAACTTCCCATCTCAGATGTCGGGAGGTCAGCAGCAAAGAGTATCTATTGCCAGGGCGATTGTAAAGAATCCTCGTTTAATATTGGCAGATGAGCCTACAGCGGCACTGGACTACACAACAAGTATAGAGGTGCTCGAGGTTATAGAAGATATAGTTAAAAACCAAGGAACAACAGTAATGATGGTAACTCATAATCCTGAAATAGCAAGAATGGCAGACAGGGTTATAAAACTCCGCAGCGGAAAGGTGTCGAGTATAAAGAGAAACCTTAACCCACTGGCGGCAAGAGAGCTTGTATGGTGATTAGAATATGAAATTTACACAGTTTAAAGAATCAATACGAAATATAAAAAAGAGTTTTATTACATGGCTTTCCTTGGCAGTCGTTACAACCATAGGTGTGGGGACATACTTTGGTGCATACTATTATTCGGTTTCCATGGAAGAGCACACGGCAGATTTTTTCACACAAACAAATTATTCGAATTTTGATATTATTTCTACAGTCGGATTAAAAGAAGCTGAAATCAAAGACCTAAAAAATGTAGAAGGTATAAAGGATGCGGAAGGCACAGTAGTACTGGATAATTCTTATTTTATTACCGAAGATGATAAAGAGGAATTTGATATAGAATTAAGAGCAATTTCCGAAAGAGTATCCAAGGTAGATTTACTGTCCGGAGAGCTGCCACAAAAGCAAGGCGAATGTGCTATATTTCCTGAGCTTATGGAGAAGTCAGGAGTAGAGATAGGTGATTATGTAACACTTAAGCCTGACAGCAAGATGCCTAATGGTTTTCAAAAAACATCAAAATTTAAGATTACCGGAACCATAAATCATCCTGATGGTATCGAAGTTAATGCAAAGAATTATGTATTTGTCCATAGGGAATCCTTTGATTTATCAAAGGCAGGAAATATCTATTCTTATATTTTGGTGGATGCAGAAGTCCCGGAGGATGCAAGTTTTTTGTCCGAAGAGTATTCAAAGGCTGTAAAAAAAGCTATTGATAAAACCAAAGATAAATTAGGCGATTCAGGATATGTATGTGTATCGAGGGATGAGAAAGAAAGCTATATTACAGTTAAAACAGACATAGATACCATAAGGAAACTTGCTAAAGTATTTGTAACAGCCTTTTTGGTAATAGGTGCTGTGGTCGTGGTTTCAGCTGTTACGATTCTTATTGATAATAAGAAAAAGCTTCTCGGAACCATGAAGGCCTTTGGCTTTTTCAACAGAGAGATTGTTTCGAGTTTTATGTTGTTTAGCTGTACTTCTGTTTTACTGGGAATGCTCATGGGTGTAGGCGTCGGTATCGTTTTACAGATTATCATGAAGATTTTCTTAGGACCATTATTTAATGTAGAGATTTCATGGTTTGAGTTTTATCTGAAACCATTTGTGATAATCACTCTTGTGCAGCTTCTCATGGTAGTGGTTACAACTATAGTGGTTATGATGAAGCTGGTTATCGAAAGGTCTGCCATAGAGCTTATGAGTGGCGAGCAAAAGAAACGTCGCAAGAAAACAAAGAAGAAAAAATCAAAATCAAAAAGCCTATATTCACGCCTTATACTCAGAAATATGCGAACTGATTTAGCGAGAGTACTAACCTCTATCATAGTAATAGGCGGAAGCTGTGCCATGATAGGTTTTGGTATTACCATAGATCAAAGCTTAAATAAAATGACATACTGCTCCTCAACAGAAGTTTTATGTTATGATGTAGAAGTGGCTATGACAGCTTTAAGTAAAGATAGTGACGCTGATAAAATCAGGGACAATCTAAAGAAACTTGGATGCGATTACAAGGAAGTCGTGAAAAAAACCACTATATACAATTATAACGACAGAGAAAAATATGTTACTATAGTTGGAGGAAGTGAGGATGTATATAAGGATTATATAAAGCTTCATGATATGAAGGGTAGCAAAGAATTTACCCCGAGTAAGGGTGAAGTATATCTTGGAAATAAAATATCAGAGACCGGCGGTGTAAGTAAAGGTGATAGTATCGGAATATACGACAATAATTATAAGCTTAAGGATATGAGCGTTACCGGTATATGCAAAAATTATATGGGAAAAGTTGCATATATATCCGAAGATGAATTTAAAAATATATTTGGTTCTGACATGGGTGGTGAAAATAGCTATAAAAATACTGAGAACTTAAAGTTTTTGGTTCGCCTAAACGGTAAGAGCGAAAAAGAGCTTAAGAATTTAATGTCAGACTCAGGCTTAAGCCTTAAGTACGATTCCACAAGAAAGCTTACAGGAATCTACGCAACCATGGCAAATGTTTATCACCTTACGGTATACATCATGATAATTCTGGCAGCATGTATGTCGGTATTTGTTCTGATGAATCTTGTAAATATATTTGTGAGTAAGAAAAGTAAAGAACTCATAATAATGGGTGTAAACGGCTTCAGTTATAAACAGCAGATAGGTTACCTTATAAGGGAAACGATAGTAATTACATTATCAGGGCTTAGCGTTGCAGTTTTGCTTGGAGTAACATTTACAACGCCTTTGATTAAAATAATAGAAAGTGAAGATCTCATGTTTAAAAGAGATGTAAATATCTGGGCATGGATATTTGCTGTATTTTTTGAATTTATATTTGCTTTAATTATTAATCTGATTGCCTTTAAAAAGGTTAAGAAATTAAGGCTTTTCGATATTATGGACATGTAAATATTTATTAATATTTTACAAAAAATTACACATGGAGAATAAGCATGGAAGAACATAATTTAAGGATAAAAGATATTATAAATATTGCGGCGCCCCACACCTGGGCGGCGTCCGTAATGCCATCTATACTTTCCATAGCCATTAGTTATCTCTATGTTGGAGATATAAGACTTGATCTTGCAGTGGCTATATGCTTAATCTCAGTATTACTTCAATCAGCTGTCAATACATTTAACGATTATGCAGACTTTAAAAGAGGAACGGACACTCAGGCAAATTCGCCGGACAGTGACGATGCTGTGATAGTGTACGGTATGAAACCAAAGAACGCTAAATATACAGGAATTGCTTTTTTGACAATAGCTATGATGACAGGAGCATACGTAGTATGGAAATGTGGACCGGTTCCACTGGTGATAGGGCTTATAGGTGCGGCTGTTGTGCTTCTGTACTCTTTTGGAAGGGTACCGATTTCATACCTTCCGGTAGGTGAGATAATTTCCGGATTTGTCATGGGAGGACTAATTCCGCTTGCAGGGGTGCACGTGCTGACCGTAGATTATAAATGGGGAGAAAAAGTAGCTTTACCCGATATATTTACCCTGGTTTTGGCATTACCGGTGATAATTGGTATCGGACTTATCATGTATTCCAATAACGGCTGTGATATAGAAAGAGATACTGAAGCCGGGCGACATACATTAACCTGTCTTATGGGAGAGAAGTTGACAGATATTATTTATAAGGTTATGCTTGTGGTATGGTTGCTTACGCCTGAAATCATATTTTGTGCTCAAGTACAGTGGAGAGCGGCTGTGGTATATGCTCTGGAAATCCCTGTTTTTATTTCGATTTTTGTAAAACAGCTAAAGCTCCACTTGGGACCTAAAAAAAGAGGGATGATTATGATTGGAATTAACACCCTGAATATAATGATTGGCTTTGCTTATATAGTAGCTTTGCTTATGGGTTAAAAGAGGACTTATAATATGAATGACAAAATGACAGAAAAAGAAAAATATGTTTTTGAAGTATTTCAAAAAGTTGCGGGTGGGTACGATAATGCAAATAAAAGGATAAGCCTTGGAACACACATGAGGTGGAAAAGAATATCAGTCAGGTATTTATGCAGACATATAAGCACTCAGAAACCTCTGATTTTGGATATAGGTTGCGGAACAGGCGACATGCTGAAATTATTAAATAACGAAATACCTGATGCAAAAATAACAGGTGTGGATTTTTCACCCAATATGCTTAAGGAAGCTGAAAAGAATTGCAGTTATATAAGAAATTTAGAGCTTATTAGAGCTAATGCATCGCATCTTCCTTTCGAAGATGACACATACGATGGAGTCACGATTTCGTTCGCATTAAGGAATACAGATGATTACGACAGAACTATGAAGGAGATATATCGAGTATTAAAGCCTGGAGGAATGGTTATGTGTATCGATTCATTTGTACCTTCTTCAAAGCTTGTAAGGCCGTTTTACAACATCTATTTTTCTAAAATTATGCCTCTTCTGGGAGGAGGATTTAGTAGAAAAAAAGAGTATGAATGGTTAAATGAAAGTACGAAAAGTTTTGTTTCGGTAAAAGAGTTAGCAAAACGTATGTATAGGATTGGATATAGAAACATAAAAAAGAAGAGCTTTTTATACGGAGCCAGCGAAAGTATTGTAGGTAGAAAAACATGTTAAAAAAATTTGAATGGTTGAAACCGGAAATAGAAGAAATATGCGATATAATCAGCGATATGATAGCGAGCAGCGACGGACACCCTGATACAAAGGAGCTGATATACCGTGTTATGGAAAACAAAGGAAAGATGATTCGCCCTTTATTATTATTACTCGTAGCGGGTGACATCGATCCCGAATGCGGAGAAGAATTGTTATCATTAGCAGCTTCCATAGAGCTGCTACACAACTCCTCTTTACTCTTCGATGATGTTATAGACAATTCGTCCATTAGACGTAGTAAGCCCACCGTAAATGCACTCTATGGCAATGGAGTAGCAATTACCGGTGGTTTGTATATACTTGCGACTGCAGTAAGATATATGCAGGAAAGAGGATTTTATGATTCTGCTATTGATTTGGTTAGAACTATACAGCACGCAAGTGACGGGGAAATGATACAGAATAAAAACATAAATAATACCAAAGTGGATATAGAAAGCTACATGTCTGCCATAAAAGGTAAGACTGCATATATATTCAAAACATGTGCTTATGCTTCTTGTCGTATAACTAAAGCCTCGGACGAGCGCCGAAAGAGGATGGAAAAGTTCGGAGAAAACATAGGAATTATGTTTCAGATAAGGGATGATCTTCTTGATTGGACAATGGATGAAGAGTCTATCGGAAAACCTACAGATGAGGATTTTAAGGAGGGCATATATACGCTTCCTGCCATCTACACTTTTTCACAGGATAGGTTTGGAGATGAGCTTAAGGCTATGATAAAATCCGGCAATTATAGCAGCGATGAAATCAGAAACACAGTAAGAAAAGCAGGAGGAATCGACTATACCGTAAATTGTCTCAATGATTATGGCAAAAGAGCAAAAGAAATTCTTGAATCGGAGCCTGATAATAAATATACGCAGGCAATGAGAATAATAGTTGATTTTCTAATGTTGGAAGAAAGTTGAAGGATAAAGGTTAAAAAATGATATCAGAAAAAATTTTATCTGAAACAGTAAAGGTGATGAACAAGCGTTATACGCATATAAAACCATATAAAGCTAAGACTGCTCCACATAAAAAGCATGATGGACCATATATGCTTTATGTACATATTCCTTTCTGTGAGAGTCTTTGTCCTTATTGCAGCTTTAACAGATATGTATTTGAAGAGAAAAAGGCAAGAGATTATTTTGATTCTCTTAAAAATGAGTTGACTATGATAAGGGATGCGGGATATGATTTTGAGAGTATGTATATAGGCGGTGGAACTCCTACTATTTTGCCGGATGAGCTTTCAGAGGTTATCAGAATGGCAAAGGAGTATTTTTCCATTAAAGAAGTGTCAGCCGAAACCAATCCCAATCACCTCAGTAAAGAACATTTGGGAGACCTTATCGGAATGATAGACAGGATGAGTGTAGGCGTGCAGTCCTTTGATAATAATATACTAAAGAGTGTCTGCAGATACTATAAATACGGTTCAGCCGGGGAAATTATGGAACGATTAAAGGAGTGCAGTAAGAATAAATGGTTTAAAACTCTAAATGTGGATATGATATTTAACTTTCCACTACAGACAGAAAAGATGCTTAGAAGGGACTTAAAGTGTATACGGGAGTGCGGTTGCAATCAGGTTACATTTTATCCGCTTATGGCATCGCCCTCAGTTGAAACGGATATTGTGCGTAGTGTAGGGAAAGTAAGCTATAAAAATGAAAAAAAGTACTATGATATTATCTGTCAGGAGCTTACAGGCGGTAGCAGAGCTGAGTTTTCCCATGGCTCTGCATGGGCTTTTAACAGGACTAAAAACTCCATGATAGATGAATATGTAGTGGATTATGATGAGTATATAGCAGCAGGGTCAGGTGGTATGTCGTTAGTTGACAATAAGTATATTATCAATACATTTGACTTAGGAAGATACAAAAGAAGAATAGAAAAAGGATATGTGAGTATGGCAGGGTATGTCGGATTCACAAAAAGAGACTTGATGAGATACAAATTTATGATGCAGCTTTTCAGCCTCCGTCTTGATAAAGAAGAGTGGATGAAAACCTTCGGGTGCTCTGTTGCAGCAGGGCTTCCGGCTGAGTATATGTTTTTCAAGATGGCAGGAGCTTATAAAACGGATAATGCACACGAGATTACAATTTCACCAAAGGGCAGATATCTGATGGTTGCGATGATGAGACAATTTTTTATAGGTGTCAATACAGTCAGAGACATGGCAAGGAACAGCAGGCAGTCATCACAGAAAAAGAAATAATGATACTTCAGGGAGGAATATAAAGTGAAAAAAACAACAGAAAAAATATTCGGACTTCGAAGAAAAATCGTCATATTAATCATGATTGTAGTTTTAATTCTTAATATGATTACCTTAACATCAACCATGCTTGACTCCGAGAGTATGCTTAGAAATCAGGCTAAAGAGCAGCTTAGTGAGGCGTCCAGCTCCACTGCTTTTAAGGTTTCTTCCGAAATACTTAAGTTAAAGGGTATCATGGAGAATATCAAGACCTCTGTGGAGAAGACTTGTGATGATAAAAAAGAAATGAAGAAGTACATTGAGAAGGTTTCCAAAGCTTATCTTGATATAATACCCGGTGGAATTTATGCAGGCTTTGAAGATGGTGATTTTATAGATACAATGTGGAAACCGGATAAAGATTGGGACATGAAGGAAAGACCATGGTACAAAGAAGGCTTAAAATCGGACAAAGTAACCTTCGGTGAGATGTATATGGATGACAAAACAAAAGAGTTCATAGTCTCTGCATTTTCCAATATTCATAACAAGGACGGAGAAGTTATAGGAGTAATAAGTGCTGATGTTATGCTGGACGGAATAAAGAAGGTAATATCGGAAAAGATTATTTATGATACCGGTTATGTATATGCGGTTGACTTAAAGAGTGGTATGGTTTTTTCAAACAGTAAGGATAAAAAGGAAAACGGAGAAGACATACATGACTTAGATGACGAAATAAGCAAAGCCGCTGTTAAGTGCATAGATAAAAAATCCTTTAAAAAAATAAATGAGACATCTGATAAATTTTGGATTATTGAAGACATAAGAGATACGGATTTTGCGCTTATAAGTGTATTAAATAGAGGTGACATCATGGAGCGCTCTAAGCCTCTCTTAAACTCAATATGCATAGGATTTATTGTAAGTACGGTACTTATTTGTGTTATCATTTACTTACTCTTATTCTTGCTTTTAAAGCCAATAAAAAAGATTACAAAGTTTATTGACAGTATGCATGACTTAGATCTTCGCGAAAGGTCAGATGTTAACACAAAAGATGAGCTTGGAGTTATATCAAGCAAGATGAATCAGTTTGCGGATGAGCTGGGATACGTAGTTAAGGATATAGATGTAGCTATAGACGAGCTTGATCAGAAGGCAGAAACTAACGAAGCTGCTGCTGATAAGCTTGAGAGTCTTGCAAATGAACAGAATTCGTCCATACAAAAGCTTAGTAACACTATGGAAAAGATGTCTGCTTCAATCGGTTCTCTCGCAGATAGTGCTGCAAGACTTGATTCAGATATATATTCTGCCAATGCATCGGCAGATGAAGTAAAGCAACATATTGATGAGATGCTTAAGGATATAGATAATGGTCATAGTGAAATGGCAAATATGACAAGAACCATGAATAATATATCCGATCTTTTTACAAAGCTTACTGCTTCTGTTGATGACATGCAAAATGGTCTTCTTGGCATAAAGGAGATGATAAATGTTATAAATTCCGTAGCATCGCAGACTAATCTTCTTTCGTTAAATGCATCGATAGAGGCTGCCAGAGCGGGAGAGGCAGGAAAAGGATTTGCTGTGGTTGCAGATGAAATTAGAAATCTTTCGGATCAGACCTCTGAGTCTGCCATAAATATTGTATCAACTACAAAAGCTCTTGAAGACCTTATGAAAAATGTTGAGAAGGCGGTTGATGAAAATCTTGGAATTATAAATGCAGGTAATGAACAGGTTATAAGAACAAACAAGACATTTTCACAGATTCAGGAAAAAATGTATGATATAAAGGGACTTCTGGACGGAGTAGTAGTGTCTCTCGACGGTATAGAGAAGGTTGCTTCAGATATGGCTGAGAAGTCCGGTGCTCAGAGTGAAAATACGAAGAGTATACTTTCGGATTGTGAGCAGATGATAGTGATTTCTTCGAGATTCAGTGACGAGGGAAGAGATGTGGCAACTTCCGGAAGAGAATTAAGACAGCTGTCACAGAAGCTTGACCAAACAGTAGAGAAATTTAAGATTTAACTCAGTCGGAGTTTGAGCTCCGACTCAATAGGAGATATTCATGAAAAGATCTGAAATTAATAAAGCACTTAAAGAGATGGAGCAGATGCTTAAAAAACACAATTTTTACCTTCCGCCCTTCTGCTCATTTACACCAAAAGAGTGGAAGGAAAAGGGTCACGAGTATGATGAAATTCGTGACAATATGCTGGGCTGGGATATAACAGATTATGGCATGGGAGACTTTGATAAGATAGGATTTTCTCTGATTACTCTTAGAAATGGAAATCTTGCCATGCAGGATAAATATAAAAAAACTTATGCAGAGAAGATAATGTATATAAAAGAAGGACAGCACTCGCCGAATCATTTTCACTGGTCTAAGATGGAGGATATTGTGAACAGAGGCGGTGGAAATGTTTTAATTAGGGTTTACAATTCTCTCTCCGATGAGAGCATAGATTATGATTCGCCTGTTACGGTCTACTTAGATGGTGTGGAAAGACAAGTTCCCGCAGGGACTCAGGTAAGATTAAAGCCAGGCGAAAGTATATCCATACAACCAAAGCTATATCATGATTTTGATGTAGAGGAGGGGACGAAAGCTGTGCTTATAGGAGAAATAAGCCAGTGCAATGATGACAATACGGATAACAATTTCAATCCGAGCGTAGGAAGATTTCCTGAGATAGAGGAGGATGAAGAACCTTACAGATTGCTTTGCAATGAGTATCCGAGTGCATAATATAAGACTTTTTTGCATTACTGTAGGTTGCATAAAAATATTTGATAAGTTATAATTTATTTATATGAATTATGATCGTAATAATATTTTAAGAGGTTGTATATATGGGGATGATAGAGAAGCGGTTTGCAATTCTGGTAGGACATGCAAATGAAACCTATCAGAGACAATTTATCGAGGGATTCTTAGAGCGCACATTTGATGAAAATATAGATGTATGCGTATTTTCTATGTATAGAAAGTATCAGGATACCGAAGAAGGAGAAAAAGGCGAGTCTAATATATTTAGGCTTATTAATTATGGACTTTTTAGTGGAATCATTTATCTGAAAGACAGCATACAGACTACGGGAGTAGCAGAAAAGCTTGAGAAACACATATATGAAAATTATAGAGGGCCTGTGCTGGTTATAGAGGGCAAAAGCGAGTATTACAAGACTACAAATACAGACGGATACTATGGTACAAAGATTGTTGTTGACCATATGATAGAAGAGCATGGAATGAGCAAACTGGCTTTCCTAAATGGAAAGCGTTGGCACCCTCACTCTAAGATGAGATTGAAGGCATTTAAGGACTCTTTGATAGAGCACGGACTGACTGTTAATGAGGACTTTATATTTGATGGAGATTTTTGGTATACCAGTGGCGAAACCTGTGCAGATGATATAGAAGAATTAAAAGATGAAAGACCTGAAGCAGTTGTTTGTGCTTGTGATCAGATGGCTATCGGACTTTGCGAAGCATTGGAAAAAAGAGGTATAAGAGTACCTGAGGACATAGCAGTAGTAAGTTATGATTCTACAGAGGAAGGTAGGACAGGACCTAAGAGTATAACCTCTTCACTTGCCCCTGCAAGGGAGTGCGGATTTTTTGCGGCAGAGTACCTTCTGAGAGAAGATAGAGAAAGCTTGGATTTTGATGTTAAGCCAAAGCTTATAATAGGTGAAAGCTGTGGATGTAAGATTTGCAGTATACAAAGGCCGGTGCTTAAAAGAGCAGAGTGGGCAACTCCAATTTCTGAAAAGGCATACAATTCAATTAACGACACCATCAAAGAAAGCATAAATAATTACAGCGATATGCAGGACTTTTTGGATGCAGTATACTCTTTCACATATCAGTTAAAGGGGGCAAAGAGCTTCCATCTTGCACTAAATGAGCCATGGTTAAAGATGGAGGAAAAGCCTGATATAGAGGTAGCTAACTTTGGTTATTCTCATAAGATGATTTATGCTATAAGACATAATTCAGATAATAAGGATGGAATAGCAGGCACCAACAGAACATTTAACAGTTCGGATATACTGCCTTTGGTACTCAAAAAAAGAGAGAAGTGCCAAGTGTTTTTCTTCACGCCTGTTTTCTTCAATAAGTATTGCTTTGGATATGCAGCAGTGGCCTACAGCGAACCAAGATGCTATGATGAAACCTACAGACTTTGGATATCAGATCTTTGCGTAGGCTTAGAAAGTCTAAGAGTAAATCTTGCCAATAAAATATTACAAAAAAAGCTGGATGCAATCATAAATAACAAGTTTTCGGCGATTGATTCAAGATTTGAATTCCTTTCAAGAGAAGAAAAGGATGAGTATGAGCTTGTAGAAAAGATATTAAATGAAAATCTTTTGACATATCAATTCCAGCCTATCGTAAATGCTACGGACGGCGAAATATTTGCCTTTGAGGCTCTCATGAGAGCAACTACCGACAAGATGATATCGCCTCTTAGAATTATCAAATTCGCAGGTATGCAAGGAAGGCTTTCGGATATTGAGTTTGATACATTTATGAATGTACTAGAGGTTGTTGATAAGACTCCTGAGGTTTTCTGTAAAACGAAAATCTTTATAAACAGTATTCCGGGAGCCAGAGTAAGTGAAAAGCAGTTTCAGATGATTGAGTCTCTTTCAAAGAGAAATGGAAAGTCTATTGTTGTCGAGCTTACTGAAGAAGCGGAGTTGGAAGACGAGGACATAGGCGCTTACAAAGAGTATTTTAAAAAGCTTGGCATAGAAATAGCCTTGGATGATTATGGTACAGGATACTCCAATATAGGAAATCTGCTTAGATATATGCCGGACTATGTAAAGATTGATCGATCACTCTTAAGCGGTATACAAAATGCTCCTCAGAAGCAGCATTTCGTAAAGGATATCATTACATTTTGTCATGATAATAATATCAAAGCGCTTGCAGAGGGCGTGGAAACCATAGAAGAACTTCGAATGGTTATACAGCTGGGAGCAGATTTGATACAGGGTTACTACACAGGTAAACCATCATCTTCGTTTATAAAGAGGATAGACAGAAAGATCAGAAATGAGATAAGAGCCTGCTACAGAAAGAGTATGAACGGAGCTCTGTTAAAGATATATGAGAGTGGAAGAACCAACAGGGTACCACTTAAGTCTCTCAGTAATTCTAATTATACAGAAATCCTCATAAGTGATGAAAATGTTGTCTACAAGGATTTGGTTATAGCCGGAGCACCTGCGCTTGAAACCGACATACATCTTAAGTTTAAGAATGGCTATTCCGGTATGATAACCCTAGAAAATGCATTCTTCTCCAATATTAAAAACAGGCCTTGTATAGAGCTTGGGGAGAACTGTAATGTAAACCTGGTTCTGCAAGGTATAAACATCCTAGATGGTGGTGGTATAATTCTCCCCAAGTCTTCGAAGCTAATAATAGAGGGAGAAGGAGACCTTATAATCAGAACTCAAAACAATGAGAATATCGGAGACGATGAAGAGAAAAATATTAAAGAAATGGTTAGAGGCGATGTGAGTTTTAACCAGACAGGAAGTGTAAGTGTAGAGTAAGATTTGTAATATTTATCCGGGTAGGATGGAAGTGTAGAGTAAGATTTGTAATATTTGTCCGGGTCAAGATATAAGTGTGGAGAAAAAAATAGGGGCTGCCGCAGTTAGTGCGACAGCCTTTTTTCATCGCTGAATCGCCGAGTGGAATATGTCAGCTAAAGCTGACCGGCGACTCGCGGCACACGTTTCTAATTATTATAATTCTAAGTGATTTCTGTTTGGATGTAGTTCGATACGAAAAAATGTTGTAAAGTTGTGCTCGAAAATTACTCCTTCAGTACAAAGTCATCCTTGCCATGCTTACATATTGGGCATACCCAATCAGCAGGAAGATCCTCAAAAGCAACACCCTCCTTAGCTTCATCATAGACATATCCACAGATATTGCAAACCCAAACCTTACCTTCACTCTTAACAGCCTGAGGCTTAGGTTTAACATTAGCATGATAATAAGCATAGGTCATGGAAGGCTTGTCAGAAATCACATCTCCATCAACAACCTTTGCCAAAAACAGTATATGAGTGCCCATATCTATCGAATCCATCACTTCACAGCAAAGGTAGGAATTACAACCTTTGGTGATATATGGAATACCGTTAGAAGCGATGGCGAAACTTTCTTTATCGAAGTCGGCAAACTTATCCACATCACGACCTGAACGGAAACCAAAGTGCTTAAACAGTGAAAAGTCAGCACTTTCATCAATAAATGAAATATTAAATACACCCGAAAGCTCGATAAGCTTTTCAGTGTAGTTTTGTTTATTAACCGTTATAGATATACAATTAGGCTCTGTAGTATGTTGCATAGCAGTATTCACTATACATCCGTTTGGCTTTTCACTATCCTTGGACGTAAGTACAAATAGACCATAGGTAAGGTTATACATAGCTTTTGAATTCATAGGCTACCTCCATTATTAATTTAATTTTTTCGTCTCTAAGTGATTTAATATTATCACATTACGTGGGATTTTGCAAGATTTATAATAGTTGGGCGGACCAGTATTTTTTGCGGTTTTAGTCAAAAGTTCTGGCTGTGGGACGGAAATTAAAGCTTCCGAGCCATCCCTTTTGAGAGAATCTTCAATTTTGGATGGTTCTCTCCCCGCCGAGACTCTCGCAGAACCATCCCTTTTGAGAGTTTCTTTAATTTTGGATGGTTCTCTCCCCGCTGCGATCCTGCCAGGACCA
>JAEEGL013884754.1_pt1 | contig 27702 bp, 10 predicted proteins | sample 9134231 | NCBI WGS metagenome assembly JAEEGL01 (sample SAMN16246548, study PRJNA631951) | gut metagenome | biome: gut microbiome; feature: rumen; material: fiber-attached | host: Bos | place: Iran: Karaj | collected 2018-10
AATAAAGAACCTGCTTTAGATTTATCTAAAGCTAAAATCACTATTATTAAGCCTGAAGCTGGTTTAAAAGTTATGGTTGAAGAAGAAAATGAAGGGGAAGACGAATAGTCTTTCCCTTTTTTTGTTTATATAAGAGGTGATAGAATATGACTCCTTTAAGATATTATCAAAGTAGTTTTACTGGTAATAATTTAAAAGATCCTTCTAAGGCTAGATGACAAAAAAATTTTTATAGTTTAAATCAACTTCCTAAAAAATTTTTTGATGGGCCGATAAAAATGGATCATATGAATTATTTAACTATTCCTACAGAGCAAGAAATAAAGAATGTTCAATTATTACATACAAGATGAAGTTATCCTTATGATGCAGAATTTACTAATAAATTAAATGAGTTTTCTAAAGAATCTTTAAATGTTTCAAGTCTTGGATTAGGAGAATTATCTATTGAAGATGTTTTAGAAATAATTGAATCTGTTTTTACAACAAGTTTTACCGAAAAGGATGGATCATTAAGTAGAAAAACAATAGATGCACTAAGTACAAGATTAACTCGAAGCAAGGCTGCAAGCGGAGATTTTTCTGATTATGAAAATGCTTTAAATAAATTAAAAGATGTTTATGCCATATTTAATACTGATAATGGCTTTATAAATGAAACTAAAATAAAACCTATTATACAAAAACTTGAAATAGCTATTAAAAAGTTAGAAGAAGATATAGATAAAGGTGGAGTTACTAATAAAACTGCAAAAAAGGGCTATTTTAATAATGTATGAAGAGGTCAAAAAAATAATCAAGGAAAAGAAAAAAAATATGATGATCAAATTATTGGATATGGAAATAATTTAAAAGGAAGATGACTTGAAAAACAAGTTATTGATTTTTTATTAAAAATTATTGATGTAGATAAAGGTGTTATAGATACGGCAAATGTTTTAGGTCCCACTTTTAATATTCTTGGCGATGTTAAAGATAATAAAAAAACTTCTCGTACAGATGCTCTAATTGTTGATTTAACAAAAAAAATAGAAATTTCTTATTTTGTAGATAATATAAAGAAAACTGCTGATTTAGAAACTTTTATGAATGATTGTAATAGTGTTTCATCAAGTTCTACAACAGTTTCTATACCTGCGGGAGAATGAGAAAGATTAATTAAATCTGGCGCTGTTTCTGGATTGCAAATAAAATCAGGAAAAAATCAATCTGTAATTAATGAATATAAAATAACCGCAAGGGAGGCCTATGCAAAAGCAGGACGTCCTTATGTAATGATGCTAGATCACATGATATCTTGATATGGATTTGGGAATATATATGCAACTCATGAAGATTATGACGCAATATTTAATTATGGTATTTCTCATGCAATAAATTATATTATAGGTATTGGAAATAATTATTTTGTATTTAGAGATAGGGTTGTTCCCACTGCTATTTATATTGAGGAACAAATTAAATTAGGGAAATATATGAGAGCAAGATCAAAAGTTGATTTAAAGAATATTAATAAAGAAATTCCTGTAGATATAAGTGGAACTCCTGCAACTTGAGGTAAAAAATAAATTTGCATTAAAATAAAATTTTTGATATAATAAAAAAGAACATAATAGGAGAATTATATCATGGCAAAACCAACATTAAATAAATTAAAATTAACTCCTCAAAAAGAAAAAACTGAATTAACTTGAGGAGATCAGATTATTGAAATTAAACCTTATTTATCTATTGAGAAAAAAATGGATTTAATTACAGAAGTTTTAAATTTAGCGGCGGATGAAAATCGTTTTTATAATCCTGGAAAAGTAGACATGTATTTTCATTTAAAAGTAATTGAATATTATACTAATTTATCAATTACTGATAAACAGAAAGAGAATGTTGTAAAACTTTATGATGATTTCATTTCTTCTGGATTTTATCATGCGGTATTTGAATCAATTCCAGAAGATGATGTGGGATATTTATATCTTTTATTAAAAGAAACAATTGAGCAATTTTACAAATATCAAAATTCTGTATATGGAATTTTAGATGCCTTAAATACAGATTATAAGAATTTAGATTTAGATATTCAAAAAATAGTTAGTGATCTCAACCAAGGAAACGGCATTGAATCTCTTAATGAAATTGTAAGCAAACTTGGCTAATCAATCTATTTGCTTTTTGAAAGAATAAAGAAGAATAAATATTTTATACCTCGTGAGGTTTTCTTCACGAGGTATTTTTTTATGTAAGAGAGAAAGGAGTCGAACATGCCAAAACAGATAAATGTTAAATTAGGGTTTCAGGCAGATACAGCGCAAGCGAAAAAGCAAATCCAAGATTTGCAACATTCATTAGATAATTTAATGAATGGTTCTATTAAAAATAGTGCAACGAATGGTTTTGATAAACAAATTTCTAATGCGCAACAATCTGTATTAAAGTTAAAAACAGCCTTAAATAATTCATTAAATATGGATACCGGTCGTTTAGATTTATCTAAATTCAATCAGCAATTAAATAGTTCTAATTTAAGCTTAAGTAAATTAGCTAAAGATATGACCGCTATGGGTGCAGATGGGCAAAAAGCTTTTTTAAATTTAGCCAATAGTATTGTTACTGCGCAGAAACCTATGGCAGAATCCAACAGGTTGCTCGATAGTATGTGAACTGCTTTAAAAAATACTGCAAGATGGCAATTATCAAGCAGTATTTTGCATGGTTTTATTGGATCCTTACAAGGCGCTTATGGATATGCTAAAGATTTGGATAAATCTTTAAATAGTATTCGTATTGTATCTGGACAAAGCGCAGAGCAAATGGCATTGTTTGCAGAACAAGCAAATAAATCTGCTCAAGCTTTAAGTACAAGCACTTTAGCTTATACTGATGCTGCATTAATTTTCTATCAGCAAGGTTTGCGTGGAGAAGAGGTTAATGAAAGAGTTGATACTGTTTTAAAACTTTCTAATGTCACTGGAGAGTCTGCTGAAGCAGTATCAAGTTATATGACTGCCATTTGGAATAATTTTGATGACGGTTCAATATCTCTAGAACAATATGCTGACAAGATTACTGCGCTTGGTGCAGCAACTGCCTCTAGCTCTAAAGAAATTGCTAATGGTATGCAACAATTTGCGGCTGTTGCAAAAACAGTAGGATTAAGTTATGATTATGCAGCAAGCGCATTAGCTACAGTTGTAGCACAGACTCGTCAAAGTGAATCTACTGTTGGTAATGCTTTTAGAACCATTTTCTCGCGATTAGAAAACGTAAAACTTGGTGAGACACTTGAAGATGGCGTTAGTTTAACAAAATACACCGAAGCATTAGAAAAAGTTGGCGTTCAAGTATTAGATCAAAATGGACAACTAAAAGATATGGATAATATCCTTTCTGCTATTGGTGATAAATGACAACAGTTAAATAAAACTCAACAAGTTGCTTTGGCGCAAACTGTTGGTGGCGTTAGACAGTATGCAAATTTAATTGCATTGTTTGATAATTGAGATAAGTTTCAAGAAAATTTAGCTGTTTCTCAAGGCGCTGAAGGAACTTTACAAGAACAGGCTGATATTTATGCTGAAAGTTGAGAAGCTGCTCGTAAAAGAGTTCAAGCGGCATGACAAGCAATTTATCAAGATTTACTTGATGAAAAATTTTTTATTGGTGTACTAAATAACATTGAAAAAGTTTTAAGTGGCGTTGATAAATTAATTAAATCTATGGGTGGTATACCCGGTGTTTTAAGTAGTATTGGGGCAATAATAACAACTGTTTTTGGGAGACAATTAACAAGTGGATTACAGAATGCTCAATTACAATTATCTAAAGTTTTGAAGCCTGTTGGAGATAATAGAACATATGCTGAAATTATAGCAGATAAGCAGGCTGACGAAGTTTTAGAAGAAGCTATTAGAAATAGGCAGAAATTGGGAGCATCACAAAGTACAGATGTTGAAGATTTAATTTTAAGTAATTTACAAGAACAACTTGTTTTGAATAAACAGTTGCGAAATTTAAAACGAGAAGGAAAAGATATTGATGTAGAATATTACCAAACAGAAATTAAAATTACTGAAGAATTAGCTAAACAAGCTCAAGAATTACTGCAAATTAAAAATGAGGCTGCAAGTAGATCAAGAGAAGTTACAAGTAAATTGAAAGATAAAATGGCGGATTCTGGTGTTAGCGATTCATCAAGTGCTGCTTCCCAAGCAAGACAGCTTTTAAGTGGTCAAGGTACTTTAGGAGAACAATTTACTAAATCTATTAATGCTGTTGCGAAAATGCCAATAGATCAACAATCGCAAGCAGTTGATGTTTTAATAGATAGATTTTTTAAATTCAGAGAAGAAGTTGATTGAAGTACTGCTAATGTTAGAGAATTTATTAATACTCAAATAGCACTTTCAAAAGCAACGACAGATTCAGATAATGGTATTGCTCAAGTTAGTGGTACCATAGAAAATCTGCGAAAAGAATTGGGATTAACTGAACAAGAATTTAAAAATTTTACAGCAAAAATATCAGATAAAAATTTATTTACTCAACAAGAGAAATCTAAACTTGGTTCTTGAGCAGGGGTAATAAAAAGAAGACAAGAAAGTAATTTTCAATTAGAGCAAAAAAATATAGGCTTAACAGAACATAAATTAGAATTGGAAAAACAATTAAATGATTTAACGGCACAACAATCAAAAGAACAGGCTGAAATTAATAAATGACTTAAAAGTGCTAATGAACTTGCTGCAGAAGGCAATGTTAAAGATGCTATAGAGTTTGAACATAAAGCAAAACAATTACAGCAAGAATTAAATAATAGTGAAATTACAAAACAAATTTTAGATACTAAAAAACAAATTGAAAAAACAGAAGGACAAATTGTAAAGAATCAAGAACAACAAAAAAAGAATCTCCAAGATATAGAGGAACGCGTTAATAACACACAAAATTTATATAAAGAAAAAATTGGTGATACTTCTGCAGTGCCGGGTACCGTGAAACCAGAAAAAGAATTACCATTCTTTTTAAATTCTAAATTTAGTACTGGCTTAATGAAAGTTACTCAAAGTATTACTCAAATTACTTCTGCATTAAATGCATTAAATGCCGCTTGAAATGCTTTAAATAATCCTGATTTATCTTCTTGAGAAAAGTTCACTCAAATACTTTCTTCTTTAGTTATAGCTATTCCAATGCTACTTTCTGGAGTAATTTCTTTAACATCAGCAGAATCTGCAAATGCTTTAGCAACGGTTGCGGTTGCTATTGCAAATAGAACTTGGGCAGTTTCTGCAAAAATGGTTGAAGCCGCAAATTATTCTGTTATTAAGAGTTTAGGTATTATAGCTATTGCTATTGGTGCAGTTGTTGGAGTAGCTTGGCTACTAAAAAAGGCTTGAGACGCCATTAAAGCATCTACTCCGCAGGGTGAATTAGATGCTGCAAATGATAGATTAGAAAAACAAAAAGAGAAAGTTCAAGAAGTTACTGATGCTTATAATAATTTAACAAATGCACTTAATAATTATAAAAATGCACAAGAACAATTAAATGCTGAAGATTCTGATTTAAGTGATTTAGATAAGAAAAAATTGATTGCTGATACAAATGCTGAAATTTATGAGGCATTAAAAAATACGGAAAATTGAAAATCTTTAATTGGTCAATTGCACTATGATGAAAATGGATTAATTGTTTTAACAGAAGAGCAACAAAACGCTTTAAAAAATGACCAGTATAGAATTCAGCTGTTAGAAAAACAAAAAGAACTTGAAGAAGAAATTGCTGTTGTTAGAGCAGAAAGAGCAGCAAAAGCGGCTGATTTTAAAGAAACTGGTCCTCGTATTTGGTCTCCTAATTCGCAAGGAATGCCAGAAGATGTAACTGAACAAACTTGAAATAAATTGGCAGATGCTGGTATTACAGATATAGATTCATTATTGAGTTATACTGAAAATTCAAGAGGGCAAGTAAAATTAAGTAAAATTTTAGAAGTAACTGGACAAGAACTTCAAAATGTAATTAATGCGATAATAGAAATCAGTAATGGAGATAAGGCTCAAATAGATGCATTAGAGTCATATTTACAAAATAGATATGATAATACTGTTAAAGAACAATTATTAATACAACAACAGGCAAGACAAGGCCTAGGAAATGAGTTAAGTCAATATGATGAAGATAGTCAAAATACTCTTATTAATCAATACTCTGGATTAGAATCAGAAGATCAAAGAACTTTAGATGAATTAATAGCTAAAGGGAAAACATTGGAAGAAGCTTTTAAGGCTGTTGGTATTAGTTTAAGTGATTTACATTTAAAATTAAGAGAAATTGAAGAAGATGTTGAAGATGTTGGTCATCAAATAAAATTAAATATTAATGCTGATGATTTAAATAATTTTAAAGGAAAAACAAAAGATCTTGAAGAAGAGGTTCAAACATTATCTGAATTTTTAAAGAATAATTCAGATAAATTTAAAGAATTGAGTGATCACATAAAAGATTGTGATGCTGCTGCCGATGCTGTTGCATATTCATTTATTAGATTTGATGATGCAATACAAGATGTCGGTGCAAATTATGAAACTTGAAAAGAAACCTTAAAGAGTAAAGATATTCTTGAATTAAATAAAGCTGTTAAAGAATTAACTAAAACATATGGTAATTTATTAGATATAGATGGTTCGCAATTATCAGATGATTTCTTGCAATCTGGCAAAAACTTAGAATTAATGAATAAGGTTTTAACTGGTACTGAAGAAGAAGCTATTGCTGCTTATAATGAATTACAAAAAATTGCAACAATAGATCTCGCAGAACAGTTAAATGCTAGAATGGGTCTTCAATTAGATACTGAAGCTTTTAGTGTAGCATATGATGAAGTTGTATCTTGGATAGATGCGATGAATCTTGTTGCAGGACAAGATATTTATGTTGGTGATGCTAATTATAAAAATTTAATAGATTCATTAGATAGCATGCTTGCTTTAATTGGCAATGATGTAAATGCTGCTCAAGAAATGCTAAAAGGCATGGGCTTTAGTGCAGAATTAGAAAATATTCCAGTAGAAACAACTGATTCCGATGCTAAAACCGATATCACTGCAAAATGAACTCCATCTACTGGAGAAGTTTTTGGATATACTGATACTGGAACTGGTGCTGAATTTAAGGCACAAAAGCCAATTCGAGTTCAAGCACAATCTATTAGCTATGAAAGAGGTAAAACTTCAACAACAGAAGATTCTAAAGTAACTAATGTCCAAGGTTTAAGAATTAAATCTGGTTCTACTTTACATTATATCGGTGGAGGAGCGCCAAAAGTAAAGAATTCTCCAGTTAGACGTGCCAGTGCAGCGGCGCCAAAATCTTCTGGAGGTAAAGGTGGAGGTGGCGGTGGTTCCGCTAAAAAATTAGAAGTTAAGGAACATGTTAAAGACGAAGATCGTTATCATGATATAAAAGAACGTATTGATGATTTAAATAAATCAACAGATCGTTTAAATAAAACTAAAGATCGTGTTTATGGTAAATCTAAATTAAAATATATTAATGATGAAATTGAAGCTCTTGAAAAACAGGTTAAATTAACTGATGAATATATAGCTGAAATTAAAAAATACTTAGCTTTAGATTTAGGTAATTTAAAGGGTATTGGTATGGGTGCTATTTTTGATGAAAATGGTATGCTTACTAATTACGAACAAGTATTAGCTAATATTACCGCTATTTATAATAAAGCTATTGATGAATACAATGCGAGTGCGCAAGAAGAAGTTGATAAAGAGATTCTTGAAAAAGCACAAAAAACATATGAAGAAAATAAGAAAATCTTAAAGCAATATGAAGATACTTATAATCTACTCCAAGAGGAAATAGATAAGCGTATAGATCAAATCAATGCTATATATGATGCGAAATTAGCAAAGATTGATTGGCAAGTAAAATTGCAATTAGATTTTGACGATAAAGATAGAGAATTGCTTCAATGGATTTTTGATAATATGGGTGATGGTGCAGATCGCGCGGCCGATAGAATCGCAAATCTAAACAAACAAATGGAAACTTTCGACCAAGATTGAGAAACTTATCGAAATGGAATTAAAGAAATATTCTCTCAACATGGTATTGATTTAGATTTTGATAATTTAAATTCTGATCAATTAGTTCTTCAATTACAAGAATTCATGAGAAATGAGCAGTTGGCCAGTGAGTTAACTGAAAAAGAAGCGGAACAGTTAAGAGAATATTTATCTGGTTTAATGACCACATATACTAGCATGAAAGATACTGCTAATGAAGTTCATGAAATCTTAACTGATACTATTTCTGCAATGGCGGAAGAGTTTGAAAAAGGCAACAAAAAGATTGAACAAGCTGGCAATATTATGAAACATTATGCTAGTATTGTCGATTTAACTGGTAGAAAGTTATTAAAACTTTCATCTTCTGAATTGAAAAAGATGAGTCAACAGATTGTTAACAATGCAAAAGATGCGCTCGGAGCCGCAAAAGCAGAAATGGAAGAGTGACGTGCGCAAATGGAAGAAGCCCAAATGTTGATGTTAAAATATCAGCTTGAAGGCGATGAGCAAAGTTATGAATACTGGAAAGAACATTTTGAACAATTAGAAGAATTATATACAGATGCAACAGAAAACTATTATTCTGCTTGAGAAAATGCTTTAGAAGCAGCTAATGATGCTTTTGAAAAATCTATAGATTTAATGAAAGAAGATTATGAGAATGCTTTTGGATCTATGGATTTAACATGGATGGCAGAACAATTTGAAACTCAGCAAGAGTTAAATGAATTGTATTTACCAGATTATAAGAAGTATCATGAATTAAATGCTTCTGTAAGAAAACTCAACAAGAGTTTACAAGATACCAATAATACATTAATTAAGGGCAAGATGAATGACTTGCTTGATGAGATTAATGCTAAAATGGCGGCCGGCGTTAAGATTTCTGAATATGAGGCTGGAATTATTGAGCGTCGAATTGCATTATTACAGGCAGAAGCTCAGTTAAGAGATGCACAACAAGCCAAGAGCGCAGTAAGGATGACCAGAGATAATGAAGGTAACTTTAGTTATACTTATACTGCTGATCAAGATGCTATTGGAGATGCTGAAGAAAATTATGCCGAAGCTGTTTATGATTATCAAGATTATATGGTTTCAATGTCTAATGATTTACAGTCTAAATGGTTAGAATGGAATCAATATTTTGCTGATAGAGAAGCAGAAATTTTAGCCAAATATAAAGAAGGCACAGAAGAGTATAATCAAGCAATGGCTGCACTCGCAGAAGAACGTGAAGCAAAGCTTAGCTGGTTAACAGATCAAATGGGCGTTTTATTTGATGAGCAGAAACGCTTTAGAGATGATGACTGAGCAGATATTGAAAATATTGTTCAGATGAAACTTTTAAGTGACGAAGACTTAATTACAAGTTTTGATAGAACAGTATTAAGTGCTATTACTGGATATGATACATTAACAGAATTAATGGATGCTGGTGAAATGGCATGAGAAAATATGCTCGTAGATGCTGAAAATGCTCTTCAAACATGACAAGATAATTGTTATACTATTTATGAAGAAGCTGGAACTACAGTAGATGATTTTGCAGCTAAAACTGAGGCTGATATGAATAAAGTTGCTGGAGATAGTCAAAAAGCAAAAGAAGCTATTTATGACATGGTTAATAATGAAGAAAATGGTATGAAGAAGGCTTTAGAGGATGCTAAGACTGCAGCAAAAGATTTTGATGATGCATATGGAAAATATATGACAAATATTAGAAATGCTACTCAAAATACTATCGCCGCATTAAATGATATGTTAAAGAAACTTAATGAAACATACCAAGCTCAGGTCAAATTAGCGCAACAAGCGGTTGATACTGCAGCAGCCATTGCTGCAGCAAATGAAGCTGCAGCAAATAGTCCAACTGGTAGTGGAGGTGGCACATCACAAGGGACAGGATCTTATAATCCTGTCTTAAATGAAGGTCCTGATGATGGCGGTTCAAAAGACATTCCTAAACCTACTGTAAAGCATGGGGTTAAATCTGGAACAAAACTTTTAAAAGGAACGGCCACTTTAAAGGCGGCAGAAGATTGGGCTGCAAATTATCAGAAAAAACATCCATTTGAAGTATTATCAGTATTTAATAGTGGTGGTTACACTGGCGACTGAACTGGCAATCTTGGAAAATTAGCAATGCTTCATAAGAAAGAGTTAGTTCTTAACAAAGACGATACTGAAAATATGCTGAAAGCTGTTGACTATGTTAGACAAATTACTCAAATGGCAGGAGCAAAAAATTTATTTAAAGATAATATTAACTATAATAGAATTAATGCTATTGGCGCAATGGGGAGAGAATTGCAGCAAAGTGTTCATATTGATGCTTCATTCCCTAATGTGCAGTCACATACAGAGATTGAATTAGCATTGAATAATTTAATTAATTCAGCTACTCAATATGTAAATAGAAAATAATTTAAAGGAGGACTTAGTCCTCCTTTATTTTTTTGGTCAATTATAGATAAAAAAACTATTATTCTTTATAAGGATAAAGAGATAAAAGAGAAAAAGGAGGGTGAATATATGGCAGATAATGCTCAAAATTTAATTGATAAATATCTTAGATCTTTGAATGAAGCCATGGCTATTCACGCAGAGAAGGCGCTAGAAAAGGCTAATGCTACATCAACTAAAATAGAACTTGTTGAAATAGTAGACATTACTAATCGAGACAGCGGCTGGTATGTTGTTTGAAATGGTTCTACCAGATATAAAGCGACTTCTCAAGAAAAGTATGGAATTGGAACAAAAGTTTATGTTACAATTCCAAATGGTGATTTTAATCAGCAAAAATATATAAGTGGTTTGTATTATGACGGGACAAATGAAACCGAATATTTTTATGATTATGAACTACCTTTTACAACTTTCTCAAAAGTATCAGATAATCTACTAAATAATATAGAAACTTATAGTTTATTAGCAAATTGCAACAAAGAAGGAGAAAAGCCTACTTTTGGTTCTCAAGCAATCCGTTTAGGAAAAATTTCTGAACATAATGATGGAAGTAACTATTTAGGCGTTGCCGCGAATTTTAAAGCAATTTTAGGAGAAAATGTAGAAGGTACTTATGGATTAAGATTAAATATTACTGCAACTAACAAGGAAGGACTAGAAGATAATAGAATTTATTATTTGAGAAGTTCTGAAAATATGATTGGTAATATTTATAACTTTTCTTCATTTATTCAACAGCAAGCAAGGTTTGATATAAAAGATTTAAATGTATCAAATATTACTGTTGACTTTTTCCAAGGTGGAGATTTTAAAGATGGCAACGGTGATGCGGCAAGTTGACAATATGAAGGACAATTATTACCAGACAATATTTTTGTAAAAGATATAGAAGTATATTATGGCGTAGATAAACAAACGGAAGAAAATATTTTACGTCTTTATACTGATGATGGTTTGACTTATAATTCTAGAGATGGGGATGGCCAAGAGAGTAGTCCTAATTATAATCAAAAAACAATTAAATTAAAATGACAATATCAAGATTTAACAGTAGAAAATTCAGATATTCAATTTATTACTTCTAAGCAAGATGCTATTAATATTTTGGGAATAGATTCTAATATAAATATTCATTGATATAAAAAAATGGATTCAGTTGCGTATGCTTTATTTAAAGGAGATATGGAAGAAAGAATAAAAACTTATGAAGAACAATTAAAAGTTTTAGAGCGTTGAGAGAAAAATTGAATTTTAACTGAAGATTTAACAGAAGAAGAAATAGAAGTTATAAAAATAGAGGATACTGATTTTATAATAGGAAATTTCTTTTGCCTTAATCCCGAATATTATAATCCAGATACTAATAAATTTACTAATAGCGGAAATATATTATTAGGAAATCTTATTAGAAATATTAGAAATATTTTAGGAAGTGATGAAGAAACTACTGTCCAAAATAACAGCACTGGTGAAGCAGGATTAAGGCAAATTTATAAACAAACATTCTTAAATAATGCTTTAGAAGATGGCTGATGTTTAATTGGTGATGATATTTTTGAATTAGATATTATCCCAGATTTAGAAAGAAAAACAACTGAATATATGGTTGTTGTAGAATATGGCCCATGAAAAACCGCAATAGATGACTGGGAAAGAGAATATGAAATTATCGGAGAATATGATACTGAAAGTTTAGATTATCATAAAGTTATTGCGGTAGAACCTTTAGTGTTAACTAATCTCGGAGATATCCCTGATGAGGCGGCGTTAAAAAATGCGGCGGCTCAATTTATTTTTGATGATGGTGGTTTAAATGGAGAATATAGAATTTATGATGCGCATGGTGGAAATTTAATAGATGGAAATTATGCTAATCGAATTTTTTCCATTGAAATGATTTGTAATTCTGAAATTACTGGAAATTATTTAAACCCATCTTCTGATATTGTTATTTGAAAAGTTCCAAAAGTTAACACAAGAACAATGTTTTATACTTTAGATGAAGAGTCAGATAATATATTAGATTCAAAAGATCAATTATTTAAACGCTTTTCTAATATTTTAAAGTATGATCCATCGTATACTTTTATAAAGAAAAATATAAATAAATATAGTATAAATTATCAGGTTTCGCCAAATTATCGAGCAAACGCAGTAAATAATAAAATAACTTGTTATGTCATTCAATCTTCTGGAGTTATTGAAAAAGAACAAGAAATTTTATTTAGTCAGTTTGACTATGCGGGATCTGACTATATGTTTACTTTGAATTTAGGGCAATTGGTTGTCCCAGTGTCTAAAGGGATACGCAATGATGAAAATGCTCCTAGAGAAAGAAGTATATATAAAGAATATCCAACAGGCTTTGAATGAGATGTTGATTTTAAAGTAATTGGACCGCAAGATAATACTATTACTTGCTATGCAAACGAATCTGAAGGATATAAGAATTATTATAGAGAAATAGAGATTCATTTATATAATTCCAGAAATCGAGAAGTTAGTTTGACAAATAAAGAAAAAGATGATATAATAAAATTGTGAGTTGGTAAGGAGATTGAGGGTTGTTTCTGAGGAAATTATTCTGATTTTGATTTTATTCCAGTCATGACAAAAGAAGTAAAAGATGATGATTCAGTTGAATTTTATGCGACAAGAGTTGCGGTTCGAGCGGAAAGAGTCCCTTCTACTGGATTAATTTTAAAAGCAGAATATATAAAACCAGACGATGATACTAATGAAGATATTAAGTATACTCAATTATTATCTCTCCCTGTTCAAATGTATCATTATCAGCTTAACGGTCCGACCGCAATTGTATATGATACGAGCGGTAGTAAGTATTATACTTTACCACAAGATACACATGTAACTTTATCATACTATTATCAAGAAAATTTAGATTTAGAAAACAATAGATGAGAGCAAGAAAGTTCTCAATTAAAAGAAATTATTAGTCAAGCAACTTATAATAATTGAAAAAATTCAACAGAACAAACTCGCGAAGCGTTGGCTGATGCAGAAGAAAACTATAATAAAAAATTACTTGCGCATCAAGTTAAGCAACTTGAAATAAAATCTTCATGTTATAAGAAACTTTTAAATGAAGAAAATAAAACAGATTCCGATAGCACAGAAGCTATATCATACTATAGTACAATAAATAGTAGTGCATATCCTCCTTTGCGATTAAATAGTGTTTTATTAAATGAAATTTTACCAATGGCAGATGGAGAAGATCGAGTTTTCTCTTATGCGGCAAAAGAAATTATCCCTCCTGTTGGATACGTGGAAGGAAATACCACATGTTATTTATTAAATTTTTATGATCGTTCTGACGATTATGCTTCGGATGGGGATAAAAATGAATCATTAATTGGCTCATTACCTATTGCAGTTGTTCAAAATAGATTTAATGTGCCAGGAGAAGATCAATGATATAATGCTATTGTGTTGGAAAGTATAGATGAGGATACTGAAGTTGTTGAAAATAATGGTATGCGTTTATTGGCGGCGCCATTAAGTAGAAGTGCTTCTTCGGTTGAAAAAAATGAAATTATAAAAATTAATTCTGGCACACTTGCAAGAAATAATGAAAATAAAATAAGTGGAACACTTATAGGAACAGTTAAAATTAATAATGGCAATCCTATTAATGGATTGTTTGGATATAATAATAACGATCTTATTTTTAAAATAGGGACTGATGGCGAAGCGTTCTTGGGAAAGAAAGGCGCCGGGCGTATTAGCTTCAGTGGTAATAGTGGACAAATAATGAGCCAAAGTAGAGTAGATAGTATTAATAGTGAACATCCTAATGGTACGGTAGGTTCATTGATTGATTTAAAAAGTGGTGCAATTGATTTGGTTGATGATAATTATAGTGGGGCTATGGTTCATATAGGTACTACGTCAGTACTTAAAGAAAATTTTAGATCACCATGAGGAGCTCGTATTTATCATGATGGAAATAAAACGAATACTGACCTTGCAAATTGACACGTTGAAGAGGAATTAATTAGCAAAGGCACAGTTAATACGGATCAAGTTTATTTTTCAATAAATGCAAAAAAAGATAATAATAATGATATAGTCGGGACAAGATTAATTAGTATTGGAGATATTCCAACTACTTTAAGATACAGAAATGCTTTAACTGGAGATACGGTGTTCGATCGTTATACTCTAAAAGATAATATTCGTATAATTAATAATATTAATTATGAAGAAACAGAATGAGGTAATTCATTTATTCAAACAAAAGATTTTAATAGGTTCAAAACATCTCAACATGAAGATAACAGAGCGGGCTTAAGAATAGATTTATCTAATGGTAATTTTGAATCTTATGCAGATTTTACTATTATGTCAAGTGATATTATAACTCTTGATGGAGATGTTAGAATTTTAGGAGATGTTTCTATTGGTGGAGTTCCAGTTACTGCAGAAAATGGTGAATTGGTTTTAGCAGCAAATCTTATTGAAGATTTAGCAGACATATCATTAGGGGAATTTAAAAATAAACCATTTAGCTGAGTAGAAAACGGTATACAATATGTTAGAGGACCTTATGCAGAAAGAGAAGAGTTGAAGGCCTATCAACCATTAATAGATGATAATAATTTATTAGAGATGAAATATATTAAAGGTTTAACTAATGGAATTGCTGATGTTGCAATTACTGGTTCTTATTTAAATTTATTAAATACACCGAATATCCCCGATGCGTATTCTAAAGATGTTATTGATAGATTAGGCCTATTATTAAAAAGAAAAGGTCTTATAGACGATCAAGAATGAGCAAATGTTGTGGGCAATGAAGGCAACGAATAAAGAGAAAAAGGAGAAAAAATATGAATACACAAATATTAAAAAATATTCTATCAGCTTTGATGGAAATTAGTGTTAAGGGTAATGATGTAATTACTATGAATAATATTTTCCAAGCATTACAGCAGGTAATTGCAGAGGCTGAAGCCGCATCAATGGCTGTAGTAAATAAAGATGAAGAGTAAAAGGAGGTAGCGTATGGCAAAGTTATATCCTCCCTATTTAGAGGGAACATTGCCAGCCTTCAGTTTAACTACACAAGGGAATGGAGTATTATCCATTCCCTTTGTTATTAATAAGGCGGTAAATTATACAGAAATTTTTTCCGCAAAAATAAAAATTAAAACGGTTCAAAATGATGTTCTTTTAGGATCTGTTGCCGTAGATGAGTGCGGAGGTTTCTTTGATTATTTTGACGATGATGGAAATGGAAGAGTAATTTTTTATGTTTCAAATTGAAAATTACAAGAAAATTTATTTTCTTTTAAAATAGGACAGTACTATAAAATTCAGCTTGCATTTATAGATCAACAAGGAATTGAAGGCTATTATTCTACTGTTGGAGTAGTTAAATGTACTTCTGTTCCTTCGGTGTCTATTATTGGTTTTGATCAAAATGAAATTAATAAGAATGCGCCTGAATTCTATGGTAAATTTGTTCAAGATGTTGAAAATGGCGGAGACATAACTGAAAAAGTTTATTCTAGTATATTTGAAGTTTTTGATGGAAATGGAGCATTAGCATACACTAGTGAAGAATTATTGCATAATATCCAAAATGATGCTAATGCCTATACCGCCATAGAAACTTATATATTTAATAGAGAAATTCCGGATGAAGAAGTTTATACTATTAAATATACTGTCACTACTACTAATGGTCTGATCGTGTCTAGTCCAATGTATTATATTACAGAATTAAAAACATATGATACAACGGTTCAAGGTGATTTAATAGCAGAATTAAATTATGATGAAGGTTATATTGACTTAAAAATAAAAGACAATACTGGTGTAGAATTTTCTAATGGTACATATTTATTATCAAGAGAAGATTCTTTAAATCCTGGATATTGACAAGAATTAACAAAATTTTCTATTAATAATGAAATGGTTGATTCAATGCTTTTATTTAGAGATTTTTTTATAGAGCAGGGTAAATATTATACATATTCATTACAACAATATAATGAAAATGGTTTATATACCAATAGAAAAAAGAGTAATTTAATTTATGCTGATTTTGAAGATATTTTTATTTATGATGGAAAGAAGCAATTAAAATTAAGATTTAACCCGCAAGTTAATAGTTTTAAAACACAGCTTGCGGAAACGCGTACTGAAACTATTGGAAGTAAATATCCATTCTTTTTTAGAAATGCGCGCATTGGATACAAAACATTCCCAGTATCAGGATTGTTGTCAATGTTAAGTGATGATAATGAATTATTTTTTAATTATGATGAAATAATGCGTGAGGTATATTTAAATCATCGTCATAGCAAAGGCAAGACAGAAGAAGATCCATATAAGTTTACTGATTTGTTATCAAAGAACGTGACATCAGAACGTTTGTTTAAAATTGGAGTTCTTGATTGATTAAATGATGGTAAAGTTAAATTATTTAAATCTCCTCAAGAAGGGAATTATTTAGTTCGTTTAATGGATGTGTCTTTAAGTCCAGAGAATAGACTTGGTCGTATGTTGCACAATGTATCCATGACGGCTTATGAATGTGATGAAATTAATAGAGCTAATTGTATTAAATATGGGTTATTAAAGGAAGTTGCAAGAGAAGATGTTCAAGCATCTATTGTTTCTGAAAAAACAAAATCATTAACTGATATTGAATTTATAAATGGTGTTTCTAATAATTTATTTGAATCAGATCAAGTCGGTGCATACACTACTATATTAAGATTGTTTGATTTAATGCCTGGAACTAAAGTAGAATTAGTGTTTAATAAAGATGGAAAGTTTATTAAAGAAAATGAGCTGGCTAAAGGAAAGGGCGTTATTATAACAATTGGGGCAACGGGAAATTATATTGCAGATAATATAACTCCTATTTACGGAATTTATATTATAGATAAAAACAATGGAAATGATTTCTTGGGAACAAATCCTACTATTACTTATATGGGTGAAGATATGTATAGAAATGAATTTAATCTTATGACTGATGTCCATACTTACCTTTGTGCGACTAGACAAATTGTTGGAGAAAGTCATAACGATATATTTTCTAATCTTCAAACTTTAAATGCTATTGATTTATCTAAAAAAGAAAAGGTTTTCTTTATAGATCAAATTGATATATTTAAACGTCCAATAGAATATGTTTATTATGATGGTGTACAGTTTACATCAGAAACATTCAATAATCTTTGGGGTGATCTTATAACAACACCCGGGGCTGAAGGTTTTGGATATAAAAGTCAGGCTATTGATGCAAATTTATATTTAGACTTTGAGACAACTCCACAAGTCCCATTTACGCATAAAAACATGATGGACTTTGCTCCTTTTGGTTTATATGTGGTAAAAAATTTATCTTATAATGGAGAAAAATTTTCTGATCATCAAGCATTTTTAAATAAAAATTTAAGTTATTTACATGAAGTAGAGCATGATTATCAACATCTTTTAGAGAAGTATTTTATTGATAAAATTCTTATGGCTACAACCGCTGAAGAAGAATTATTGAATACTTCTTTAGCTTATCAAAAAGCAAGAGCAGATGGAAATGAAGAAGTTGTTGCTTTATTGGATGAAAACCCTTTGTATGTAGTAGATGGTTGAACTGGTAGAGTATATAAAGTTGGAGATGATTTTGATTATACTCCAAGTTTTATTTATAATAATAAAGAAATTAGTTTATTAGAGTTAGAAAAATATACTCTTAGTAAACTAGAGCCAAGCGAAGATTTACAAATTTTTACAAACAATGGTGTTTATGCCAATGTGTATTATCAAAAAACAATTACTAATTATACATTAGAAACAACTATTGTTGATTTAAATAATAGAAAAAATAATATAGATGAAATAATGAGAATTTATAAAAAGCTTGATACTTGAGAAAAGAGAAATGTTAAATTAGCAGAATATGAAGCTGCTTATGCTCAATATGTTAAAACGCTGAGTGAAAAAATAGATGAGTATTTTGCGAAATTATAGAAAGGAGGTAATTTATGCAAAAAGATCCTATGTTAAATGAAGATTTTTTAAAGCAGCTAAGTGAATATAAACACCAGTTCACTTGATGTAAAATTACCTCTTTAGACTTTAATGAATATCCAATAGAAGAAATAACTGGTAAAATTACTTCTGGAACTATTCCTGTTGATGGGCAATCTGCGGTAAGACGCACCTGTAATTTAACAATGGTTGCGGAAGATGTAAATATAAATGATTATTATTGAAGCTTGAAAACAAAGTTTAAAGTAGAGATAGGGTTAGAAAATCATATTGATCCTTCTTATCCTGATATTATTTGATTTAAACAAGGAATTTTTTTAATATCTTCTTTTTCTTGTTCATTAACCACAAATAATTATACTATAAATATTCAAGGCAAAGATAAAATGTCTTTACTTAATGGTGATTTTGGTGGAGTTGTTCCTTCTTCTTGAGATTTTGGGACTATGGATGAGACTCTTGCAGATGGTAGTATTAAAAATACACAAATACCAATTAAAGATATTGTGCTACAAGCTGTGCATGAATATGCGCAAGAACCTTGGCAGAATATTATAGTAAATGATTTGGATGATTATGGTATTGAATTGTTAGAATATCAAGGGACTGTTCCTTTTTACTATTTAATTGATTGCAAGGCTAGCGGTGATAATGATTCACGCGAAGTCGCTCAAATGATGTTTAATCCAGATTATAAAGTATCAGTGCAAATAGTCGATTGAGTAGACGGCGTGCCGATTGAAAAGGGATGGACAGATTTTGATGTAAAAATTAGTGAGTTAGAAAAAGTTCAAGACACGGAAGCTTGGCCCGCAAACGTCGCAAGCAACCCTCCGACGTATTGTTATGAAAAATTATTAGAGCAACTTGATCCTTCTGGCGCAGTTACCGAGAGTAAAAATTATTATAGAGTTAGAGTAAAAAGAGAAGATAATCCTAATAAAATCTATACTGTTGCTAAAGTAGAAAGAGATAATGGATTACAAGTTTGCGGTTATAGAATTTGTGATATAGTTTATCCATATGATTTAATAGCTTCTCCTGGAGAAACTATTACTTCAGTTTTAGATAAATTAGTTCAAATGCTTGGTAATTTTGAGTATTTTTATGACGTTGATGGTAGGTTTATTTTTCAAAGAAAGCGCACTTATTTAGACGTTACCTATAATAATATAATTGGAGAACATTCTATTAATAAAGAAATTTGGGTAGAAGATAAAATGTTTAATTCTAAATATTCTTATACTTTTGATGATAGCAATTTAATATCTTCTATTCAAAATACACCTAATATTGGAAATATTAAAAATGACTATTCTCTTTGGGGCAGTCGTAAAAATGGAGATATTGAAATTCCTATTCATATGCGTTATGCTATTGATCACAAACCAATGTGATACAAAACTTTGGATGGAAGGATCTATTGTACTGAAGAAGGTTGAGGAGAATACCTTCGTGTGAATAACGGTGTAGTTAATGAAGATTTAGAAAAAACTGGCGCCGCATTTGGAGGAAATCAACGCATTTCTCATATGCGAGATGACTATCCTCTTGGATTGGATGTAAATTGATTCAAACTTCAAGATTGGCTTTTTATGTATGGACTAACTAGAATGAAAGCCGATGGTCTAGATGTTTCTTTGGTAACAACAAATGAAGAAGTAAAAAATGCTGGATATTATCCAGATAGTAATACAATGATGAGTTATTCCTATAGAGGTGGAAAAGTTATTCTTGATTCGGATTATTACCAATTAGTTGGAGATTTAGCTGGTATTTTTAACGCACCAGAAAGAGAACGTTCAAGAAAAGTAAACATTGTCAATGTAAGAGATGGACAAATAACTTATTTTGCACATGGGAACAGTTCTTGTACTCATACTTATTTGCAATTAATTGATATGGAAAATCGTTATGGCGCCGTGTGGGTATATGATCCTAGATTATTAGGTAATGCTGAGGTAAAAGAGGGCAGTGTTTTAACTGAAGATGATGTTAATACCATTGTTAAAGAATTAGAAAAAAAAGAGAGCGTCCATATAGTTGATTGGCGTGAAATTATTTATCAAATGGCAAATGATTATAGAAGATATTATCGTGATGATGATTTCTTAGTTAATATTAGAGATAACAATAAATGAAGTCCTACTGATTATGTATATCCTACTGGATATACTGGATATGAAAAATATTATATAGATTTTGAAATGAATTTATCTCAAGGCGTTGTTGCTTATTGACGAGAGTTGTATAATCCAGAAGCTAAGAACAATGATGATAAAATAATTACTGGAAGATACTTGCCTTCAGGGGAATTTAAAAAAGATATAGACTGGCCAAATTGGAGTAATGAAAAAGAATATTCAAAAGGCGATTATGTTAGATTTGAGGGCAATGTTTATAGATCACTAAAAAATAGAAATACTGGGCCAATAGTAGAAAATTCTACTGAATGAATTAAAAGCGAGGGTGATTTTATTTATAATTCTGATGGATGAAATATAAATATTTTAAATAATCCAGAAATTTTAAACTTTTGATTTGACTTTTTAGACGCTGGGGATGGTAATACTCTTAATCAATACGGCGTGAATAATATTGGACAAAGGACAAAAGCTACTAATGATACCACTATAAAATCTATTTATTTTAGAGAAACTCCAAATGTTATTTTTGATTTTGGAGAACAAGATATTCAAAAGAAATGATTAAAACCTGGCTATTCTTATATAAATATTCCTAATTCATTACAAGGCATGTTTACAATTAGTACAAGAGGAAAAAATGCAATGGATGTGGTAGAGGATTATTTATATCAATATGCTTATCCTGTTAATACAGTTTCCTTTAATTCTGTACCAGTTTATTATTTAACTCCAAATACTTTAATTTATTTAAATGATAAAAAAACAGGTGCAATTGGCGAATATATTTTACAGAAATATTCTATTCAGTTGGGTCTTAATTCACAGATGAATGTTAGTGCAGTAGAAACTGCAAAGAGATTGTATTAGGAGGAAAAGGTGCTATGGCTAAAAATCTTATACAATTTAGATATTTTGGTGAAGGTTCTGAAAATAACTATCCTATAAATGCAACTAAACAAGATTTCTCTACTGGAGATGTGTTTATAGATTATTTACCAATTGCTCAATTGGGAATACAGACATTACCCGGGGTTAAATTTTATTTAAATGAATCAGTTTATCCTATAATTGTAGGACATTCTGGAATTTATGATTTGATGGCGACTGGGACATTAAAAATAACTAAATTAGAATTTGATTTATCCAGTTTAGAACGAATTAGTAAAGAACAAAATAGTTATCTAATAGTAGATATACTATATGGAGAGGAGGAATAATATGGCAAATGGTTTTTATGGAAGTTTATCTAAAATACAAAAAATAAATTTTCAGTTTGATAGAATATTCCCCAATCGTGCTGCAATGGACCAAGAGGCTACGCTGGATTTTGATACAAATGATGAAAACGCTGGTCCAGTTCTTAATGGTAGATACGTATTAGTTGATTATCATGAAGGTGAAGTTGAAACTAATATTATTGTCGGTTATGATGTTGATGGTGTAATAATGGCGGCGCCGGGGATTCCGTTCGGCTCTGCGGATGGCGCAATTGCTTTATCAGAGGGAGATATTGTTACTGTTATTGGCAGATATATAAATAATGAATATAGCTTTTATGATTCTCCAAAAAAATATGAATTTGATCATGATAATTTTACAGAGTATACTCCAAGTGAAAATTCAGAAGATTTATCTGTATATGAAAGAAATTTATTAATTGATAGTAGAATATATGAAAACTTTGGACGTGGTTATGATTCTACTGTTTGACAAAAGACCTATAAAGGTGGCAAGTCTTGTTATGTAATGATTGCAGAATTAAATGCATTAAGTCCAACACTCGCATTGGCAGTAGATGCGCCAACATTGATTCCAGATAACCCTTACTTTGGAACTGATTCTACTCTTAACTTTTATAGATTGCATACTCAGCCTAATTGGGGTTTACGAGTAAAAAGAGCAACGCCATTAACGACATCTCGTTTTATAAATGGGGTTGAACAAAGTATTACTTATTCTAGTGATGTTCAAAAATATCCTTCAGACGCAATAGGAGATTATGTTACAACAGAAGGTATTTCTAACTCTTCCCCTTTGGCAATTTATTTTAATAAAAAAGGATTAAATAAATTTGTTAGTGCTTCCAATGCATTAAGCTTATTGGATGAAGAAGAAAAGACTGCCTTAAACGAGGGACAAAAAGCAAAGAATTTTATTTCTGTTACTCCTACTGGATGTTCGGGGAAAATTTATAGAAGTACTGCTGATGGTACCACAACAGTAGCTTCAGATACCTATGAATTAAGTATTATGTTACCATCTATTGGTGAGACAGTTTCTAAAATTTGAGATTTGGTTTATGGAGAAAATCGTTATTATAATGCAGATGGTTTGCATCTATACTATAAAGATCCAGATATTTTAACAGATCAAACCGCAAATGCGTTCGCTTCAGAGGAAGAGTCTAGAGGATTTAGAAATATTGATACTTATTGGAATTCAACTCAAGGTTTAAGAGCCTATAAAAAAGAAAATGGTAGAAAAGTTTTTGATCGTGACGCATTAAAAACTATGGCTGGAATAATTAATTCAGCACATGATTTAATGGGTATGATCATTAGAACTTATGATTCTTTAGAAAATGTTAAAAATTGAGATCCTACAAAAATATATTTTATTAATGGAAAGCATTATATTAAAAATAAGCAATATGAATGGACTGCATATGATGAAAATGAATTGGTTAGTAATCAAAATGCTTATCAGCAATTGCATACATTACCAACCGATATTGATTCAAATTGGTCTGAAAGTAATTTATATATAATTGATGAAGAGCCTGGTGAAAATGGGCAATATACAAAGCAATTTTTAGTACAGCGCAGAAATGAAGGAAATGTATATTCTTATCTTTACAGAAAAGTAGCCGAAGAGTATCCAGAGATACCCGATGAAGAAGTGTATGATGAAGAATACGAGTCTGTATTTAAAACTGGCTATAATAATTATATTAAAGTTAAAAATGCTTCTGATATTATAGAAGGAGCAACTTATGGTTTTATTACTGATGCGCCAGAGTGGACAGAAGGCCAATCTCAAGATCAGAAACAAGCAGGTCATACATATTATTATTATGATACATCAAAACAGTATGGAGTAAATACTGTTTGTTATATTAAAGATGATGATAATCTTTCGGCAAAAAAGGGCATTTATTACGATTTGACAGATATTGCTAGTCATAATGTAAATAAAAGTTTTTATATTCCGGATGTTTATTATGTAAAAGATAATACTACAGGTTTAACAAGATTGGCTACAGAGAATACTTTAAATGATATTATTGGTAGCTCTTCTTGAAGTTACACTAGTAATGGAAGATATGTATTTTATAAAAAAGCAGAACCAACAGAGGGAACAATTGGCGCATATGTTACTGTGCCAAGTAGAGAAGATAAAAAGCGCATGGAAGTTCCCATTGATCGTTACACTTATGGAAATAACACTTTAATTATTTATAAAGATTCTTCTAAAGCAGAGGCTGTTGATGTAATAGCTAAAGGAAAATACTACGGACAATCTCTTATTGAATTTAGTGATTTGCAAGAAACCGTACCAATTTATTATTACACCTCTCAATATTTATGTGAAGAAGGTGGGTATTATACATTAGATGAAATTTTTATTAATGGATTAACAAAAGTCAATCCAGAAGAATTTAAACCTTACCGCTATTGGAATCCCACAGGAGGAACTGCAGAAGTATTAGCTGGAATTGAAAGTACTAGATTTAGTGCTTTACAAGATTTTTCTGATGGACAATATTTTTATTTCTATGGCGGTGATTCGATTTTAGTTTTAGAAACATTGGAAAGATTAAAAACTTCTCAAGGTAGGGAAAGAAGTGAAAATTTAAGATATTATCAAATTGCAGATTTTAATAATAGAAAGAAATTTTTCTTCTCTATTGGTGGATCATATTATTTAACAGCAGAGGGAGATTATAAATATTATCCGGCTTTGCATTTGACTGATCCAAATGAATTTAATTTAACAAATGATGGCAAACCTCTTAATGGCGAAACTCGTATTTTAAATGTATCTTTCCAAGAGATTCCATTAGATCAATGTCGTTGATTTAAGCCAGATGTTTACTATACCAGTACAACGGGCCAACAAAAGGTTGTTAATTATACTGATAATGGAACTTATTATGAACGTATAGGCAATATTATTGGAAATAGTGAACCAGTATGACCAGATGGAATGGAGTGAAATGAAGAAACCGTTCCAAATAATGGCATTTTAGGATATAGAGAATTAACTTGGACAGCTAAAGAAATTAAAGGCTTGGGCGAAGATTTTAATACAATGTATGGATTGATATTAAAAACATATCAATTATTACAAAACGAAGATAAAAATTCAAGAGATTCTTATACTATCCAAGGAGTTATGAATCAATGTAAAGATGTTCTTAAAAAATTAGAAAATAGAGGATATTCATATCATTCTATTGAAATTGAAAATAAGAATGGAAGTATTGATACGCTTAATGCTCAAAATGCGGCGGCTGCAATTAAATTAAAATCTGATACTCATACAATAGAATTATCAACTGATAATGATAATATTAGTTTAGATTTATCTGAACAATATAGGAAGTGGGTTGTTCCAAGTGGAGATGCAAATGGTTCTAATTTAACCTTTAAAGATAATAATGGGAATCAAAATGTATTTATTAATGTAGCGAATAATAAAGCTATAACTGTAAGTCAATCAGAAGATAATATTGCGTGAGAAACTGTTTATAACGACGCTTATGTTGCAGATGATATTAATTTTTCTTCATTAATAATTCGCTTTAATCCGCAAACAAATTTTTTCTCTGTAGCTGCAACTGAACAAAATAGCAGTTCTCAACACTATGATTTTACTATTGTTGCAAACGCTACGGTAGGACAACCTATAACACGTCCTATTGTAGAGAATTATCTCCCTGGCAGTGGTGAACAAACAGGAGACCCATTTAATAGTAGCTTCCCTGCAGCGTTTAATTTTTCCTTTTATTGTACTTCTACTCAAGGCGGCGCCTCAAGTAGTCTTATAATTGATGGATGGACAAAATCAAATGCTCCAATTCCTACTGGTACAATTTTTACGGTAGATGAAAATAAAGTTTTAAATATTGCAGAACTCCCAACCTACAATAACAAACCATTATCATATAGTGAAACATCTGATGCTATTTCTTTTGGATGAGATGATACAAATCAAATTTTTACTATATATAGTAATGGTAATCCTATACTTCAAATTAGAAAACAGGAAGATTAATCTTCCTGTTTTCTTTTTATGTACGTAGGTCAAGTTACTTTAAAATATATAAGAAAATTTTTAAGTAGTATAGAAATAAAGAAAAGGAGGATAAAATATGGCGATTAATTACGTAAAGTTTATGCGTGGTACGCAAGCATTATATAATAGCTTAGCGATAAAAGATCAAGATACATTATATTTTGTCTATGAAAATGCTAGCGCAGAAACTGGTAAGCTATATCTTGGAAATAAATTAATTTCTGGTTCTTCTTCCAATCCTGCGGGTAATATTTCTCTTGATGATGTCGCTGATATTCTTATCAACGATACAACTTTAGCAGATGGTGATTTGTTAATTTATAATGCTACAACAGATAAATGAGAAAACGCTTCTGTCGCAGAAGCTCTACAAGTTCCAGTTATGACTGGAGCAACCGCACAAACGGATGGAATTTCTGGATTAGTTCCTGTCCCAGCGGCCGGAGATCAATTAAAATTTTTAAGGGGTGATGGCACTTGGGCAACTGTAAACGCAGAGTTATCCGCCCAAGATCGTGCAGATATTACATTACTTCAAACACAAGTCTCAACATTAATTGGAACAGATACGAATAAATCTGTTGCAACTATTGTTGCAGAAAAAGTAGCAGAGCTATTAATCCCAGAAGGTGCTTCTGCAAGTTTAGATACTCTACAAGAAATTGCGGATTGAATTCAAGATCATCCCGAAGACGCGGCTGAAATGAATTCAAATATCACTATTTTACAAGGTAAAGTTGAAGCATTAGAGAATGCTTTGAACGGTACTGAAAATGTAGATGGATTAGAAGATAGAGTATCAGCATTGGAATCTACAATGGGAACATTTACTCCTGTCCAAGGAAGTTACTTAGATGTAGGTTCTGCTATTGATTATCTCAATACAAGTGTCACTGAAATCAACGACAGATTAAGATGGCATGAATTGGGAGAATAGAAAGGAGATAAAACATGGCTTTTAATTTAATTAAGTTTAAAAAAGGCACGAAGGCTGCGCTAGACACTAAAGTTAGTAATAGCCAAATTGAAGAAGGTTCGTTTTATTTAACCATTGATAATGCGAAAGAAACTAGTAGATTATATATTGGTACAGCCGCAAATAAGGTCTTACCAGTTAATAGTAATATTACAGTAGTTTCAAGTACTAGCGAATTAACAACTTCTCATGCCGGTAATTTTAATGATGGCGATTTCGCATATGTAACAAATGGCAACATTTTGGCAGTTAGATATAATGGTGCATGGACACAAATCAATGCTCCTGACAGTAGAGCAATTAAAGATTTAACGCCTTCTATTACAACATCAAATGGTGTTGCAACTATTCAATGGTCTTTAAGAGATCAAAATGATAATGTAATTAAAGAAGCTGGTACCACAACAGTTCCTAATATTACAATGCAAGGCGCTAGTGGTGTTACAGTTTCAAGCAGTGGAAAAGCAATTACTATTACTGGTGATCCTGCAACATTAAGTTCAAGCGCCGTTACAAGTAACGCAACAACAATCTCATTGACATCAACAGGTAATACAGCTTCTGGCTCTGTTGCGGTTAGCGGTGGTAATGGTGTCACTTTGAGTGGCAGCGCCAATTCTATCACTATTGGTGCTACAACTAATAGTAGTTTAACTGTTAATCCTAATGCAACAAGTGGTTTAGATATCGCTGTTATTGA
>JAEEGL017271407.1_pt1 | contig 27700 bp, 20 predicted proteins | sample 9134231 | NCBI WGS metagenome assembly JAEEGL01 (sample SAMN16246548, study PRJNA631951) | gut metagenome | biome: gut microbiome; feature: rumen; material: fiber-attached | host: Bos | place: Iran: Karaj | collected 2018-10
CCTGTCGGCAGCGCGGTCGGATGCTTTTTCGCGTCCCTTCTGCTGTCATAAGAACAGTACGGGCAGACACCTGTATTCGTTATTTGATTAAAACAATTGCCGCAGATGGCCATGGCTGAACATCACCACATTCTTTTGCAGATCGCGAAATCAATTCAAAAAACGCATTGCCGGGCAAAGCAGCATCGAACACTTCACTTATCCTGCCTGATCCAGTGTTTCCAGAAGACCCAGGTCGATCCGAATCACAGGCCTCACCAGGTAGTCAACTCTGTTGACCAGAACATAATCATCGTTCTGCCCGGTCATAGTCACTACGCAGGCTGAATCTGTTGTCTTTCCCGTTGAACGAAGCCACCACGCATGCAGATTCGTTCTGAAATCCCGGTTTGCATAGGGCGTCGCCACACAAGTGCGCTCATAATTGGGATTGTCACTGGGATCATAATTATCGTTATACTCATCATTGCCTATGAATGTTCTGAAATATGTCCAGGCCTCGGGATAACTGAGCAGAAAGACTTTATCATTCGTACGCGTGCCTGAGTAATAATACCAGGCGCCATTTTTGTTGTTTCCGTTGGATGATGTTTGAATGACCTTCTGTTCCTGTGCATCAAACGCTTCTTTATAAAAGTCCTCATTCAGCCAGCTGCGCAGTTTGCATCCGCTCCAGTTTACTTTTACATTCGTATTGTGGTATTGCTTGCTGTCGAGAGCAAAACGGCTGATCAAAAGTGCGCTGTTTGCGTTGCAGTCAAGAACGATCCAGTCAATATCTTCTTTCCCGTTTTCCAGATCATTATCCTGTTCATACTGCCCGAATCGGACCACGTTTCCGATCTCTCTGAACCTGCTGACATTCCTGGTTCTGCCCGAGGTATCTTCTCCCCGCAGTGCGTCAATCTCGATCCACATAGCCGGACGGACAAATACAGCGTCGGATGTAACGCCTTCCTTGTCCAGCTTTCCGGAGCCGTCAATACAGTCCTGCTGCAGACGGCCGCGTGTCCGCAGCCACCATTTCTGGGCGGTAGATCCGTTTTTCAGTGCAACGGCATAATCACTGAACTCACAAGCCCTGTTCTCTTCCTTCGGGAGATAGTGCATCACTTCCGTATAGCTCAGGAGGAAGAGTTTGTCCATCGTCTTGTTGCCGTCGCCTTCTTTGTAATTATGCTGGTATTTACTGTTGTCTACCAGCGTATTCAGAATGTTTTTCCTCTCTTTTTCTGTAAACATTTCCTGGTAGAACTCGCCGTTCAGCCATGTTCTCAAAGAACAGGTCTCCCAGAAGACCGCACCGCCGTTATCATTGTATTTGTGCCTCTCCAGACCTTTTTTGCTCAGCAGCAGTCTGCGGTCTCCGTCTTCCGCCAGCACGATCCACTCGACATCTTCTTTTCCGTTCCCGGTGTCATTGTCCTGCTCATACTGCCCGTAGATCACTGTACTGCCTACGCTTCCGAATTCCGGAGCATCATTTTCCTTTTCGGCAGGATCGATCTCCAGCGCATTCAGATCGACCCAGAGTGCAGGACGCACGGCCACTCCGTTGTCCGTATCATCGATTTCTGTGCTTTTGATCTCTCCCCTTGTGGAAATGCAGCTGATATCACATTTGTTAGCGCCAGGCGATCTCAGCAGCCAGAACCCGCTCCGGTCATCTTTGTTGACATAGGCGCCTAATGCTTTCGCGTATTCCGTAAGCTGGCAGACTCTCTCTCTTTCCACCGGGAAGTATTTCCACGTCTCCGCGTAGCTGAGCAGGAATACACGGTCCTCCGTATTCTCCCAGTCCCTGTGACGGTAGTTCAGATTACCCTGATAATGGTTGTTGTTGACCTGGGTCAATAGGATCGCGTCCTTTTCTTCCTGTGAGAACGCGGCGTCATAGAATTCGTCATTCAGCCAGTTGCGCAGCGTCGAATTGCCCCATGTAATGCTGTAGGGATCTCCTCCGTAGTTGAACGCCTGATAATCCAGTGCGTACTCGCTGACCAGCATCAGGTGACCGTCTTCCGTCCTGTCCACGATGATCCAGTTGATCCCCTCCTGCCCGTTGGCCGTGTTGTTGTCCTGCTCATAGGCTCCGAAATGAACAATGCTGCCGGGTGTATCATAGTCGCCGGAAACCAGGGACATCCCATGCTTCGGTTCTTCCACGGGCTGTTCAGCCGGTTCCTGCTCCCGGTCTTTTTCCTCTTCCGTATTCTGATTTGTCACAACAGTCTCCGCGGACTCGGCAGATGACGGCGTTTCCGGCGAGACTTCAGTGCTCGGAATCACCACCGTCTCTTCCGGCTTTCTTAAGAACGGCACTATGTCCGGGAAGAAAAAGAACACTGTCAAAACCGCGGCCAGTGCAAGGAGCGCCACCCCGGCACCCAGTTTTCTTTTTTTCTTTCGGGCGCGGCTCAGCACTTCAGAGTCCATGGAAGCCTGCATCATATCCTGGTAAAACGCCCGCATGGTCAGGTATCTGCCGGTTGCGGAAACGTTGAGCGCTCTGAGCAGTGTGTTTTCCAGATCCTGGCTGAGCTTTACCCCGAGCTTTGACGGTGGGATCAGAGTATCTTCCTCGCTGCGTTCGATCGCGTCCGGCGGCACTTTCCCCGTAATCGAATAGTAATAGGTCGCCGCCATGGCATAGACATCGGTATACGGCCCCTGTCTGCCACGCCGTGTATACTGTTCCAAAGGTGCGAAACCGGGTTTCAGGATCACATCCAGGCTTCTGCTCTTGTTGCTCGTGCTGTTGCGTGCCGCGCCGAAATCGATAAGTTTTGCCGTACCGTCCTTGCGGAGCATGATATTATCTGGGGAGATGTCTCTGTGGATGATGCCTTTGGAATGCACCCAGTCCAGCGCCTCCATGATCGGCAGGAGGATCTTATTGGCTTCCGCCACGGTAAGCGGGTGGTTTCTTTCCAGCAGATACTGTTTCAGCGTCTGCCCCTCCATGTATTCCATGGCAAAATAGGCAGTCCCATTGCCTTCAAAAAAGTTCAGAATACCGACGATATGATCGTTCCCAACAAATTCCGACAGGATCTTGGCTTCAGCCAGGAACTGGTTCCTGCCGTATTCAAAGTCCTCCTGCTGGTCAGCTGAATACACCTGCAGCGTCAGATTTCCCGGTGTTCTGAATGCAATCTCGCCCGGAAGATATTCTTTTATTGCAACACGGGATCGTGTCTGCTGATCATAGGCAACATACGTTGCGCCAAAGCCGCCCTGACCAAGAACTCTTCCCAGGATATATCGATTGACAAGAACAGTGCCAGCCGGCAAGGCAAAAGGATACTTCCCTTCGTCCTTGCCTGGGTCATATCCGCAATAGGGACATGCTCCTTCTCCCTGCACATTATGAAAGCAATGATAACAAACTCTCGGCATTTTGATCCACATGCCGGTGCGGTGCCGGCAAAAACAGCAATCAAAACTGAATCCGCTGAATTTCCAGTTTTTCTGATAGTTTTTTGTTTTACAGTCCCTCGGTGTTGATCCAGATGCACGGGCGTATGCCTCCCTGTTTGGTTTCCGCCCGGAAGTCGATCACGGAGCCGTCATATCTCACACACGCCGCGTTAAAGTTCGTGGAGCCCGGGGACCGGAGCCACCACCAGCAGTTGCCCTGGTTTTTCCCGCTGCCGCTATACTGATCGGCGCCGCGGGAACGGGCATAGGAGGTCGGCGTACATTTGAGATAGTCGGAATCGGTCAGATACTCTTCCACCTCGGCATAGCTCAGCAGGAAAATATATTCTTTGCTTACCTCAACAGTCCCTGTTCCCGGCCAGCTGGGATTCCCCTGTGATTCATCATTCGGGTTGTGCTGGCGCAGGATCCGCGGCTGTTCCTCCTCCTTGCTGAACGCGGCTTTCATGAAATCATTATTCAGCCAGTACTGCAGATCGCATTGGGGCCACCATGTCATGCCGTAATTTTCATTATACGGGCGCGCATCGATGGCATATCTGCTGAGCAGGAGGCTTTCGTTTTCATTCACGGCCAGAATGACCCATTCGATATCGTCCTTTACGCCGCTGCTTCTATAGTACTTTCCAAAAGTAACGATGCTTCCTACAAGCCTGTAGTCTCCCACGGGTATCTCTTCAACAGCAGGAGTTTCTTCCGCTTCTTCGGACGCTTCCTGCTGTTGGTCTTCCGGTCTCTCTTCCTCAATCGGTGTTTCAACCGGCACAATCTCTGTTGTCTGTTCTGCCGGCGGCTGTATTTCCGGTGACGGATCTTCTGCAACAATATCCCCCTTCGATCTCAGGAAAAACCATGCTCCGGCTCCGGCCGCGAGGATCATGCAGGCAACGACTGCCAGGATCCATTTTTTGCCGCCGGCGCGCTGTCTCTGCACGTTCTTCACCGAGGTCTTCTGAGTCTTCTTCAGTTCCGCCGCCTGTGTTTTTCTTGTCTGCGTCCACTCCCGCTCTTCCTGTTTTGTTCCCTGCGTTGCTTCCAGAGCGAAAGGATGCGGCATGGTCCTCATCATATCATTGTAGAAGTCGGCCATTGTCTGGTATCTGTCGGTGCTGGAAACGGCTAGCGCCTTCAGCAGGACAGCTTCCGTATCACCGCGGATCTTCACTCCCAGTACACCCGGAGGAATCAGGTTGTCTTCCTGGCTGCGGTCGATGGCGTCGGGTGGAATTTTGCCTGTGATGGCGTAATAATACGTCGCTGCCATTGCGTAAACATCGGTAAACGGGCCCTGTCTTCCCCGGCGGCTGTACTGTTCCTTCGGCGCAAATCCATGCTTCAGGATTACATCCAGGCTTTTGCTCTTTTCCCCCGTGCTGATCCTCGCCGCACCGAAGTCGATTAGTTTGGCAGTTTCGTCCGTCCGAATCATGATGTTATCCGGGGAGATGTCCCGGTGTACGATTCCCTTGGAATGAACCCAGTCGAGCGCTTCCATGATGGGGAGCAGATACTGGTTTGCCTCCTGAACGGTGAGCGGCTTCTGTGATTTCTCCAGTTTCTGTTTCAGCGTCTCGCCCTCGATGTATTCCATGGCGAAATATGCCGTGCCGTTCTCTTCAAAGAAGCTCAGGATCTTAATGATATGCTCGTTCCCGACAAAAGCCGCCAGCGTTCTTGCTTCTTCCAGAAACTGCCTGCGCCCGAACTCATATTCTTCCATCCTGTCGCCGGAGAAGAGCATGATAGAGTTGTTAGTCTTATTTCTTGTTGCAATCTCAGCCGGAAGATATTCCTTGATGGCAACTCTTGATCTGGTTTGCTTATCGTAGGCAACATAGGAGATGCCGAAGCCGCCCTGGCCAAGAACACGGCCAAGGAGATATCGGTTTCCCACTGTTGTACCTGGTCTTATAGCGAGGGGATATTTTTCTTTTTCCTTTTCCGGATTATAACCGCAGTATGGGCAGTCGCCCTCATCGGGGATATTCCTGAAACAGTTAAAACATAGTCTTGTCACTCAAATTACCTCTACTCTCGTTATTCTAAACTGCCCGATACAGGCAAATAATCGGCATAAAATGTGTTCTCAGAATAGCACAAAATATAGTCTATTTCAATTGAAGTAGCTGCGGATATTGCGATAAACCGGTCATCCGGCGCAGTTTTATTCTATTGGTTCCAGATAATCGGAATTGATCCATCTTGCTTTCTGCGTGGACTGTATGATAGCACAGGAAAAGCCCTTGTGTTCTGCTATAATCAGAACTTCTTCCCCATCCAGAACGGTATAGCTTGTCCCGTCGTGTGAAGAGGTACCGAAGCCCAGCACACTGTGCCCATGCGGCGCAACAACGACTGCCCGGATATACTCATCCAGATAATCCTGTTTCTCCGGGTATCTGATGCCGGAATTGATTTCATCCAAATCCTTTGCGCTCGGTCTTCTAACTTCTTCAGCTGCTGCAGCTTCAGCAGTTCCTTCTTCGATCGGCTGCAGATACTCGGAATTGATCCATCTTGCTCTCTGAGTGGACTGAATGATTGCACAGGAAAAGCCCTTATGTTCCGCTATGATCAGGACTTCTTCTCCATCCAGCACCGTGTAACTGGTTCCATCGTGCGATGAGGTACCAAACCCCAGCACACTGTGGCCATGTGGCGCAACAACAACAGCGTGAATATATTCGTCCAGATAATCCTGTTCCAGCGGATATCTGATCCCGGACTGGATCTCGTCCAAATCTTTTGCGCTCGGTTGTCGGACATTTGTTTCCACTATCTGTTCATTGGTTCCGCCGGGTTCTTCATCTGAGAATTCATCTCGTCTTTCGTTGCGTTCCTCATCCTTAATCGATTCTTCAGTCTCTTGCGGTCGTTCTTCATCTGCCGGCAGTCCCCCGACTTCTTTGGTTCTCTCTTCTACTTGTTTTTCGCTGTTCTCAAAATACGGATCAACAGCCGATACAGGAGGTTTCGGATTTGTTATCAGATAAATAACACCGCCAATTATAAAAAAAGCAGCAATTGCTATAACTGCTATGATTTTTTTCTGTGGGCGTTTTACGGTTCCTGTTCCGCTGTGGCTGCCTTTACCAGCCTGTTTTTGTGCTTCCCGCTGCTTTAGTATTTCATTTTCTCTTCTTCCGGAAACAGCACGCAAACCCTGCAGCAGTTCTCCCATGCTCTGGTAACGGTCTTCCGCTTTTAAAGCGAGTCCTTTCTCCAGTGCTTTCTCCTTCTCTGAATCAAGGCTGATTCCCATTGTGCTGGGAAGAATCAGTTTGTCTTTCGTCACGCGTTCGATTGCATCCGGCGGCACTTTCCCCGTTATCGCATAGTAATATGTCGCTGCCATAGCATAGACATCCGTAAACGGGCCCTGCTTCCCTCGCCTGCTGTATTGTTCCATTGGCGCAAATCCGTGCTTCAGGATAACGTCCAGACTCATGCTCCTTTGCCCGATACTGTACCGAGCCGCTCCAAAATCGATCAGTTTCGCCTTTCCGTCTCTCGTAATCAGGATGTTGTCCGGGGCAATATCTCTGTGGATTACACCTTTCCGATGGATCCCGTCAATTGCTTCCATTAAAGGGAACAACAAGCTATCGACTTCTTTTGGATCCAGTCTTCCTCCGCGTTCCTGCGCATACTGCAGCAGACTGATACCGTCGATATATTCCATCGCGAAATATGCGGTGTTATTCTCCTCAAAGAAGCTGAAGATATTAACGATGTGCTCTTCTTCCTGAAACTGTGCGAGGATTCGTGCCTCCTCAAGGAAGCATTCCTTTCCATATGCGTAATCTTCTTCCTGATGTTCGCTGAACGGCGTAACAACATAGGATGCCGTCCTGGTCGCCATCTCTCCGGGCATATATTCTTTAATCGCCACCAACCGCTTTGACACATATTCCTGAGAAATGTAGGTAATTCCAAAGCCGCCTTCTCCCAGTACTCGGCCGACGATATACCGTCCGCCCAGGATCGTTCCTTCCGGCAGAGCAAGTGGATATTTACTTTTCTCGTGCTCCGGGTCATATCCGCAGTACGGACATTTTCCGTTCTTTTCCTTTTCCCGAAAGCAATTCCAGCATATCAAACTCATGAAAGACCCTTCCCGACGGCGGATACCTCTGCTGTTTTCTCCTATTTTTTTTAATGTGTGGCACTGTCCTGATAAAACAGCACGCTGTCTCAGAACAACAGATCATGCTGAACTGAAGCAGCACTATTCTTTATTCGTCATTCGTTGATCATCAGCGTCAGTACAGTCAGATTGTCATTTCCTGAAGAGATGCGTTCCATAACGCGGCGCAGCATCTGGGTTCCCCATTCTTCGGCCGTTTCGGATTTCAGATAATCGATGAGGATCTCATCGTCCGTAATATATTCCCACATGCCGTCAGAGCAGAGCATAAAGGCGTCTCCCGGTGCAATGGTACTGTTTCCCGTATCCGGTTTCCAGCGTTCTTCCGTCCCGATCGCGCGCAAAAGTGCGCTCTGATCCTCATCTTTCGCGATCTGCGCCTTTGTGATCGTTCCCGTTTTATATTTCATGAACGCTACCGAGTGATCATTCGTGAGCTGCGTCACCTTGTTCTTCCGGATCCCATAGAGCCTGGAATCACCGGTATGGGCCCAGACAGCATCCTTTCCGATCACGCTCAGGGCAACAACGGTGCTTTTCATGGTGCAGCGTTTTTCTTTGCACTCTTCCAGCAGACGCCTGTTTGCCTGGTCGATCTGCCCGGTCATCCAGTCTGCGTTGATCGTCAGTTTGCTGTCCCATGCAGAAGAGATCGCATTTGACACACACTCTGACGCTTCTTTTCCTCTTTGGTAGCCTCCAAGGCCGTCAGCAACAAGAAACAGGCCTCCGTCCTCCTGGTTTTTAATCAGGACGGTATCCTGGTTTTCTTCTCTTCCTCCTTTGGATGTGAAGGAAAAACTGTCTAATGTCATTTTTCATCACTCGTTTCCTGAAGATTTTATTATAGCAGATGGTTGATCGCCTGCTTTTTCTCAGACTGATGCCTGAATGGCGATCGCTGTGTAATTGTCCTGCCGTTCTTTTCTGTGTTCCTGGATCTTTCTGCTCAGGCTGCGGCATATCTCTTCTGTGCTTTCCGCTTTAAGGCTCTCCATGATTTCCTCTTCTGACAGCGTTTCTGTTATCCCGTCGCTGCAAAGGAGCAGCACATCGCCCGGCATCAGCGGAAACGGTTTTTTCAGGCAGTCAACGGACAGTGTTTTCATTCCGAAGCATCCGGATGACCTTTCCTCAAAAAAGGCTTTCCGCACCCGGTCAGCAACGGCATTGTCTTCGGAAAACACCGCGGACATCTGTTTACAGTCCTCCCGGGAAAGGCCTGATCTGCTGCTGATCCTGCTTAACACCAGATCCCGCATCAGAAACAGGCTGCAGCTGCCACCATTCGCATAGAACAGACTGTTTTGGAAGAGCATACAGGCTGTCAGTGAGACTGCGGCTTCGCCTCCGAATCGGCGGAACAGCTCACGATTGACCTGGCCGGCTGCTTCCTGCATTTGCGGTGGGATCTCACTCGTACAGTCCATCCGTTCAAAGCAGTCTACCATCGTTTTGACGGCTTCCTCGCCTGCCGCCTTGGCGTCTTCCCTGCCGCAACTGCCATCGACAACGATGGCCATCAGCCCGTATTCCTTCGCAAGACTGTTATCACCATCGTTTACCGTTGCCCAGGAATCCAACTGGTCCGCTTTCTTTCCTTTTCCCTGAATGCCGCTTAGATGATATTTCAATGGCAGTTCTTTATCCTGGCGGTCCTCTCTTCGGTCATTCTGCTGTTTTTCTTTTCGTTTTCTTGAAAACAAACTCATAACAGATTCCCTTCGTTATCCACTCTGTCCCAGCTGAAACTCTTACTGCAGAAAGGAATGAACACGTACTTTGTTTTATCCAACTCGATCATATCATATGCACTCAGTCGTTTTGGCATATCCACGATCTCGTCGTTAAGATATGGCGTGATCAGGCCTGCCGGAGCGGGAAAAAGGTAAAAATCCTGATGTTTTCCGTCGTAGACGATCCTCACCTGATCAGACGAAATGTTGTTCTCTGTTTCGACACGCATTCCCTCCGCAGCGGTAACGTTCAGATAATTGTTTTTTTCAAACAGGCAGTAATTCTTTCCTCTGTTCGTCCCAGAAATACATACCAGCCACCCTGCCACGGGATCTGTCTGTTCCGGCATCTGAGGCTTTTCTTCTACAGGCGCCGTTTTTTCCGCTGGGACTTTCTCTTCTCGTTTGAAGATATTGTAGACCGGAACCGTTTTCCCGATCTCATCCGGTTCGTTTCTCTTTACCGGTGTGGAATTACTGCCACCGGTTCCCGCATATTGTTCAAAATTGATCGCCCGGTTCCTGCTGGCGCAGTATGGGCAGCTGTAATACAGCGAGGCGTCATATATATGCCCGTGTCCACATTCTTTCAGTTCCATCTTCCGGTCTCCTTAAACAACTTGATCAGCATGCTCCGTTTTCATAAATTCCAAGTCATAAAAAGCATTCGGGATATACATCTCCGGGGAGATATTATCCAGATATTCTGAAACGCAATACGCCGTACCGTTTCGCTCGAACCGGTCCAGGATCCGTGCGCTGTGTCCGTACTCTCCCAGGCTGGTGAGACTGTTCGCGTCTTCCAGGAATTCTGCTTTGCCGCTTTCGTATTCGGCTTCTTTCTCCTTTGACGCTGGATGCAGCGAGATGCCTCCCTCTTCCCTTTTTGCCGCGTTGGCCGGAAGATACTCGATAAACGCAACTCTCGCCCCCGTGCTCCTGTCCTGCGCGGAATATGTCACTCCGTATTCCCCGGAGCCCAGCACATCGTCGATCACATAGCGATCTCCGACGATCGTTTTCGGCTTCAGGGTGACCGTAGTCGGAGCGGCATTCTCTTCCGGTACCATTCTTTTGACGGGTGTCGTCTTTTTTGTTTCTTTCGGCTTCTTCAGCGCCGAAATGATCATCGCGACGCCTCCGACGATCAGAGCGAGAATACCGGCCGCGATTGCCCTCGATATTGGGCTGGAACGGATCCTATCGACAGCCTGACTGGTTGACAGCATTGATATAAAATAGCTGAAGCGATCCGCCGCTGTTGTTTCCTGCGCCGGGAACATCTGCTCAGCGAACGCCGGCAGTACCGCAAAAAGCATAACTGCCAGCAGCACTGCTATAATCAGCAACAATCTCTTTTTCATACCCTATCACCCGTCTTTAAGCTTTTTTGTTTTTTTGAATGGGTTTCTTTTGTTCCGAAGGCCGGTTTTGTTCCAGATCGCCATACCTGCGGCAGTCGTAATCAACACCGCGGCCGCCTTTCGGCGGTATGATCCGCTGCTTCGCAGCGATTGATTGTGCCTTCGGCGCTGTGGATGATTTCAGATTGGAAGAGTCATGATCCCAGATCGATTCTCAAAGCGGGCCGAACGGCGTAATTGTCGCTGCCGACACCGTTGCCGAGCGTGCTGACGGAGCCGTCGTAGTAGACATTTGCGGCGCGGCCGGAACTGCGGCCGGGCGACCGCAGCCACCACCAGCAAGTGGCCTTGCCATCTACCTGATAGTTATTGTTCGTATATGCACCCTGCGCAATAGCATAGTCCGTCGGCACACATTTTCCGGCATCATCGGAACCAAAATAATCATTTGCTTCCGTGATGCTGAGCAGAAAGACCTGATCCTTCGTACTGTTGCCGGGAGATGTTCTGTAACTCGGGTTTTTATCCGCGCTGACCGTTACCGTCGGTATCCTTGCCTGTTCGTCAGAACTGAACGCGGCTTTCAGGAATGTTCCGTTCAGCCAGGTTCTGAGTGTACACTTCTCCCAGGTAATGCCCTTGTATTCGGTGTTGTATTGCTGACAGTCCAGCGCATATCTGCTGATCATCAAGGCTTTATTATCCTGTACATCCAGCACCAGCCATTCGATCGGCTCTTTTCCGTTTGTTAGATCATTGTCCTGCTCGTACGAGCCAAATGTGACAACGTTTCCGGGAATCATATACCTGAGTTTCCCGGTATCAATCCGCAGCGCGGGCCGGGCAGTGAATTTGCTGAAATCCCATTCGTCCGCATCCGCGTTTTTCGGAGTTCCTCCGGTATTCGGCGTATTGTCGCTGAGATATCTCATCCACCACCAGCAGCTTCCGTCACTGTTCACGTATGCTCCCTTCGCCAGGACATAGGGCGTCGGCTCACAGGCCGGAACGGAGTTGTTAAAATATCGTATGACCTCATAATAGCTCAGGGGGAACAGTCTGTCCGTCGTGGTTCCGCTGTACTTTGAGTCATTTCCGCCCTTCGGATCCTGATTGTCCATCTCTGTTTCCGCAATCAGCAGCCGGTCAGAAGCGGTGAACGCGGCCTTCAGAAACGTATCGTTCAGCCAGGTTCGAAAACTGCAGATCTCCCAATAGGAAGTATCCTTTGATTTGCTGTATCCACGGCATTCCAGACCATATCGGCTGACAAGAAGGCTTTTTTCATCCTGCACATCGAGCACGATCCACTCAATGGGTTCTTCCCCGTTTTTCGAATCATTATCCTGCTCATACGCGCCAAATGTAACGATGCTGCCGACAGTCTGTACAGCGGAAAGGCCTTCGGCGGATATGAGAGCAACCGGTTCGTTTGAAATGCTTTCCTCTTCTTCCGGCACTTCGCTCTCCTGCCATTCTTCCTGCTGCGCAGGTTTCTCCGTTTCCTGTCCCGGCTCTACAGCCTTCTTTGGAGGATTCTCTGTTTCAACAGCCGCCTCTGTCGCATTCGGGGAAGTCCGGAATCCGCCCTTTACTCCGAAAATGACCGCCAGCAGGACCAGCGCCAGGCCGAGAGCCGCCACGGCAGCGATCGGACCTTTCTTCTTTGGCTTATCCTGCTTTTCAGCCCGCTTTCGTTCTTTTTCTGCCCGGACCTTCTGCTTCTGCCGCTGTTTTTCCTGTTTTCTGCGCTCGGTTTCCTCTCTCGCTTTGCGCTCCTGCTCCTGCTTCTCTGCTTGTTTGCGTGCCTCTTTTTCCCTCCGCTCCCGTTCCTGGCGCTCCTGTTCCAGACGTTTTGCTTTGTCTCTCGCTTCCTGTGCCTGGCGCTCCAGGCGTTTTGCTTCTTCCAGAGCCTCTCGCTCTGTCTGTGAAAGTGATTCAGGTTCGGAACCTGTCTGCTTTTTCTGGGCTGTGACTCCGGCTTTGATTCCTGCGGCCTGCGTCATTTCACGGTAAAACTCGCCCATGTTCTGGTAACGGTCCGCCGCGTTCACTTCCAGCGCCTTGAGCAGCGCGTCTTCCTGCCTGCGGCTGATCTTTATGCCCAGCGTGCGCGGCAGCATGATCGTGTCTTCCTGCATCCGTTCCACGGCATCCGGAACAAGCTTCCCCGTTATGGCATAGTAATAGGTCGCCGCCAAGGCGTAGACATCCGTAAACGGGCCCTGCCTGCCGCGGCGCATGTACTGCTCCGGCGGAGCAAAGCCGTGCTTCAGGATCACGTCCAGGCTCCTGCTTTTCTCGCCTGTGCTGTATCGCGCGGCGCCAAAGTCGATGAGTTTTACGGAACCGTCTTTCGTCACGATGATGTTGTCCGGCGAGATGTCACGGTGCACGATTCCTTTTGCGTGAACCTTGTTCAAAGACTCCATCAGCGGAAGCAGAAGCCTGTTCGCTTCCGCTACGCTGAGTCTTCCTCCCTGCTGCGCCATATACTTGTCCAAGGCAAGACCATCAACATACTCCATTGCGAAGTATGCCGTGTTGTTTTCTTCAAAGAAGCTGTAGATCCGTACGATATGTTCATCGCCAATGAAGGCTGCCAGTGTCTTTGCCTCCGTCAGGAACTGCTCTTTCCCGTATTCAAAATTTTCCTTCTGGTTTTTGGAGAACGCCTGTACAGAATTCCCGTTTCGTCCCGCAAACTCGGACGGGAGATATTCCTTAATGGCGACTCGTTCGCCCGTCTGATAGTCTTTGGCAATATACGTAATGCCGAAACCACCTTGGCCAAGTACACGGCCTACGATATATCTTCCATTCAGGACAGATCCTGGCTGGAGGGCATTCGGATATTTCTCTTCCTCATCTTCCGCCAGATATCCGCAGAAAGGACAGGCACCACTATTCGGTTTTTCCTGAAAACAGTTGTAACAGATATACGACATGATCTGACCTCTTTGAGGGGGTACAGCAATCAGATTTTCAACTTTTATCCTTCTGCTTTTGGCTGGAACTTGATGTTTGCGCTCAGAAGACCACTGTTATCCGAACCGATTGAAATCTTCTTCCACTGTTCTTCCGTTCCCTGATAAATAACGGTGGTAAGAGCAGGCTTTATTCCCTCGTGCAGGTAAAAGGCAAAAGTCTCTATTTTTTTCACGGAAGCGGGAACAGTTAATGCTCTCAGTTTTGAATTGAAGGCGAAAGCATGTCCTCTGATCGTTTCGGTGCCTTCTGGAATGGAATACGAAGTATCTTTTTCATATGGGAACGCTATCAATGTCCTCAGATCCTTGGAGAACAGGACTCCGTCAACGGAAGCAAAGGACGGATTTTCGGGATCGACCAGAATCGCCTTTGCCGTCCCGCCGTAAAAATGACCTTCCACTTTTGTAACGGTTGCCGGAATGGTAAACTCCTTCATTCCGATGCGCCACAGACTTTCATTGGAAAGCGTCGTTAGGGTGCTCGGCAATGAAAGATCTGTCAGGTTGGAACAATTACAAAAGCACATTGCCGGGATCTCTTTGATCCCCTCGGGAATCGATGCTGATTTCAGACTGGTGTAGCTGTAAAAAGCATATGCCCCAAGTCTCGTAACACCGGGTTCAACAACAAGAGTGTGGATTCTGGACGCGTATTCTCTCCAGGGTGCCACTTTATTCTGATAAGAATAATTGTCCATCGCTCCGTTTCCGCTGATCGTAAGAACACCTTGTTTGTCCAGATCCCACTTCACGTTACTCCCGCAGGTCCCGTATGCGATGCTGTTAATGTGAAGCACCTGCTCTACGGCCTTAAGATCGATCCATAAAGCGGGCCGAACGGCGCCTTCGTCATGGGCAACACTGGTGCCCATAACATCAACGGCGCCAAGACTGCCGACACGTGCAGCATTAGTGGAAAAGCCACCGGGCGACCGCAGCCACCACCAGCAATTGCCTTCATTGGGGTTTGCTCCATAACACCCTTGAGCTTTGGCATACTCTGTCGGCTTGCATTGCCACGCTGTGTCGTTTGAAATGTACTTGTTGACCTCCGGTATACTGAGCAGGAAAATCTGATCCTGTGTGCTGTTGCCGGGGTCAGTGCTGTAAAATGGAATCTTGTCCGCGGTGACCGTTACAGACGGTATCATCGCCTGCTCCTCAGAGCTGAAAGCGGCATTCAGAAAAGCTCCGTTCAGCCAGGTACGGAGTGTGCACTTCTCCCAGGTAATATCTGTGTATCTCGAATGATATTGTTGACAGTCAAGAGCATATTTGCTGATTACAAGGATCCTGTCCTCTTCTTTTGCGAGAACCTGCCACTCGATCTCTTCTTTCCCGTTCTCGAGATCGTTGTCCTGCTCATATTGCCCAAAGAAAACCGATTCTCCTACGGGGCAAACCATCATCCATTCTTTAGAATGTTTGATCTCGTTTAACAGAGTTCCGCTGTCTTTATAATCAAGTCCGTTTAACAGCATAAATGCTTCGGTCAGATCATCAGAATTGATAGCTGAAAGTGCCCTTTTGTATTTGCTGGAAGCAACTGCTTCAGTGTTTCCTGTTTCTTCCAGCAAAACATATGCCTCTTCATACTTTTTGGACGCAAGCAGAGCTTGCGCTCTTTCCTTTTTGCTTGCCGCGATGGCGTCGTTTTCTCCCAGTCCTTCCAGCAGTATATATGCTGCTTCATAATCCTTGGACTCAAGAAGGGCCTCTGCTCTTTCCTTTTTGCTTGCTGTAATGACATCGTTATTTCCCAGATCTTCCAGCAATGCGTATGCCGCTTCGTAGTCTCCGGATTCCAGCAGTCCCATTGCTCTATCCAGTTTCTGTTTCGGCATAATTACCGTTGTCAACACGACTGCAAATGCAATGCAAGCGAAAATGACAGCTGCCAGAACCGGGCCTTTCTTTATCTTCTTTTTTTCTCCCGGCCCTGTTCTATTCTCTTCTTTTCTCTTTTTATCCTCTTCTCTTCGAAGTCTCTCTTCTTCCTGCTGCTTTTGGATCGCGGTAATCGCGCTCTCACATTCTGTAATTCTGTCTTTTACATCCCTGAAATCAGCAATTTTCTCATACTCTCGAATCGCGCTTTGGTAATCCAAATCAGTTTTCGCTTTTGTCTGCTTCTTCTGGGCTTTCTGATACTGTGCTTCCCATTTCAGAATCACTTCCGGCTCGATCGCGCACTCCGGAGAATCGTAGTCCGGCATCGTTTCCAGCATGGCAGTATGGAAATGGGCCATTGTCTGGAACCGCTCTGATGAGGATACTGCCAGCGCTTTCTGAAGAACCTTTTCCGTGCTTTTTCTGATTGCAACCCCCATTGCACTGGGCAGAATGAGGGAGTCCTGCTCTACCCGCTCCACCGCGTCCGGCGGGATCTTGCCGGTAATGGCATAGTAATATGTTACCGCCAGCGCATACACATCTGTATACGGGCCCTGCCGGCCGCGGCGCATGTACTGTTCCATCGGGGCAAAACCGTGTTTCAGGATCACGTCCAGGCTCTTGCTTTTCTCTCCCGTACTGAAACGTGCAGCACCGAAGTCGATCAGCTTCGCTGACCCGTCTTTTGTCACAATAATGTTGTCCGGTGCGATGTCCCGGTGGACGATTCCCTTGGCGTGCACCTTGTTCAGCGACTCCATAAGTGGAAGCAGGTACCGGTTTGCCTCCGCTATACTGAGTCGTCCCCCCTGCTGTGCCATGATCTTGTCCAAGGCGAATCCGTCGACATACTCCATTGCGAAGTACGCTGTGTTGTTCTCTTCAAAAAAGCTGAAGATACGCACAATGTGCTCATCGCCGTTGAAAGCTGCCAGCGTCTTTGCTTCTGCAAGAAACTGTTCTTTTCCGTAGGCAAAGTTTGTTTCCTGGTCTCCCGAGAAGGCCTGGACAGAACTTCCGTTCCGTCTCGCGAACTCAGACGGCAGGTATTCCTTAATAGCGACGCGTTCGCCGCTCAGGTAATCTTTGGCGATATACGTGATGCCGAAACCACCCTGGCCCAACACATGGCCAACGATGTATTTCCCGTTTAATATGGATCCCGGACGAAGCGCGTCCGGATACTTCCCTTCAGACGCTGCCGGATCGTATCCGCAGAAAGGACAGATCTCATTATTCGGTTTTTCCTGAAAACAGTGATAACAGATATAAGACATGTTTACCCTCCTTTCCGGCAGATCCCAATTTATTCTTCGTTATTCCGGACGAAGAACAGATCTGGTTTTTCAACTACTCTACAGTAATCAAGATAAAAGCAAAGCTGTCGTTCCCTGGAGCTACCCGGGACATCAGGCGCAGGAGCATATGCGTTCCCCATTCCTCCAATGTACCTGACTTCAGCAGATCGATCAGCATTTCAGAGTCGGTAACATATTTCCAGAATCCGTCCGTACAGAGAAGGAAGGCGTCCTTCGGCAAAACCGAACAACTGCCGGTAATCAGTTCCCAGTTGCCTTCACTGCCCAGGAAGCGCAGTTTTTCATCGTTTTTCAAGGAACCGTCCGCACCAGAAAAACTGCTGTTTTCCCGGTCTGTATTTTCCAATGCCGGAATCCAGCCATTTACTGCATGCATGATTCTTCCGTTTTGGAAATGATACACCCTCACGCTGCCCGTGCAGGCCCAAACAGCTGAATCCCGAATAATACTGAGCACCGCCGCCGTGCTCAGCATCGGGCGGCGGTTCTCATTGCCGTGCCATAACAGCTGCCGGTCTGTCTGTCCAACCTTTTCCTGCATCCATTGCGGACTAATCACTGTATCGGACTGACGCCAGGCAACGATTATACTGTCTGCCACATAATCTGAAGATGCGGCTCCCATCTGCATTGCGTCCAGGCTCGCGCCGACAACATAAATCCCGCTGTTGTCTGCTTCATAGCGGGCGGCAGTGCTCTGGTTAACCTGATGTCCGCCGGGAGATGTAAAAGAATAACTGCTCAGTATCACAAAAGGCACCCTCCAAGTGTCTCGGCTCTATACTCGATGGATGACATGTCTAAGCTACTGCCTGCATGTTCGTGCAGCCGACATAGATAATATCAAAACAGGCTTTGCTCAGGACCCTGCCGACAAGAAATTGTTTGTTCAGCAGGGTCCCGAATAAAAGTTGATATCAGTTTTAAGCGAAAAGGTGTTTTTTCAGGAAATACTTTTTCCCTTCTCAGAGGAGGATCTGGAGGGCTACAGCCACCAGGAAAAAGGCCCCTCCGATGATAGCCAGCGTTGGCTGTTCCTTAATCATACTCCACGATGCCTGGATTTTCTGTGAGAGAGACGGCTGTGCTGCAGGAGCCGGAGGCGCAGATCGAACCGGGATATCAAAGTAGGCGTCTCTGAATTCCTGCATACTTTGAAATCTGTTCTGCGGTCTTACTGCAAGCGCCTTTTTTAACGCCAGTTCCTGTTTCTCTGTTATTTTCGCGCCGAGATACGATGCCGGGGTATACTCTTCATTGTTGATTCTGGATGTGGCGTTGGGAAGCAGTTTGCCGGTAAAAGCATAGTACATTGTAGCTGCCAAAGCATAAACATCGGTATATTTTCCCTGCCCGCCGCTGGTATACTGTTCGATCGGCGCAAAGTTTCGCTTTACATTGATTGTAAGGCTCTGGCCCTGGACATATGCCCTTGCCGATCCGAAATCGATCAGCTTAAACAGTCCTCTCTCCGTAATCATGATGTTATCCGGAGAAATATCCCTGTGGATAACTCCCTGTGCATGAAGCAGTTCCAGGTCTTCCATCAGTTTACGGAAGGCATTTGCGTATCTTTCCGCGTCAATTACACCGTTTTTTTTCATGTGATGGAACATCGTTTCGCCATTGATGTATTCCATCACATAGTAAGCGGTGTTATTGGCATAGAAGTAATCATAGATCTCAACAACCGACGGTATCCCCTTTAACTGGGCAAGGACCTTTGCTTCTTTATAGAAGCTCTGCAGGGTTTTCTGAAAAGCCTGCTTATCTCCATTGACCATTACGGAGAAGTCAGAGGCACGGGCAACGATTTGATTGGGGAACAGTTCTTTGACTGCAACCTTCTTCCCATCGTTCCGCAGCCCTTCGTAGGTGATGCCGAAACCGCCGGCTCCTACAACGCCAACGATCTGATAACGGTAAGATCCGTCTTTATTGTTCAGAACATAACCCTTCGGCAACTGATAAGGGAGTGAATTCTGATTGCTGCCGCTTCCTGGTTTGTAATACTCTGCCATTTTAAACACCACTTACTCTGTATGATACTGCGGATCAGAGGACTCCTCCCTTGCGGGTGATGATGAAGCTCTGATTTTCCGATCCGAGAGCAATTCTGTCTCCGATATTGATCGTTACAAACTTATTGGGCTCCAGTTTCGTTTTGCCGTTCAGGAACGTACCATACGAAGATTCCAGATCCTTGATATACAGCTGTCCGTTATTGTTTGTAATCACGCAGTGCTTTGAGCTGACGCCCTGTGTATCCGTCGGGAAGACGATGTTGCAGCTTGGCGCTCTGCCGATAATGACCTGATTGTCGATTGGGAACCGGCGGCCTTCAAAGTAGCCAGACAGGCCTTGAATACGCGGCAGCATATCGGCAGGATCAACATATTCCTTGCTCTTTTTCTTGAAATGAAGAATCAAAATCGCCGCAGCTGCAATGATGGCCGCGATCAAGGCGCAGAGAATAATATTCTTGGTTGTAAAGAAACCTTCATCTTTTATCTCGCTAGTTTTCAAATAAGGAACACTTGCATTGTCCAGAAAAGTAATGGCATAGTCAATGTAAATCGAAACATTTTTAGAAGCGTCTACTTCTGATGAATAGGTGTTGATGCCGACAACATTGCCGTTCTCATCGACCAGTGGGCCACCAGAATTCCCTGGTGTAACGGATGCCGTGTGCAGGATAACATCTGTATTCTCTAATGCCTTACTGTTTGTTTTCGAAGAGATCACACCATCTGTGATGATAACGTCTTTTACATCGCCGGAATACGACTCTTGTTTTTTGTCACCTTTGATGACTGTCTGCAGATCATCAGCACTTCCCGGATATCCGATGGCATAGACCGACTGTGCACCAGTTACGTCTTCGCTGGTGTCATACAAGGCAAGACATGTCCTTCCGGGAACAGGCTTTTCCGACTTCAGAACAGCAACGTCAGGATACAAAGAAACGTCTTTTTTGCTTATGATCGTGCATTCAAGAACTTTCGCCGGGTTGATCTCGTAGTTTTCTGTAAACCAACCTTTAATCGTTGTATTCTTGTCAAGCTGCAACTCAGCATATACTTTATCTATTTTTACGGCATTGCTCTCCAGCAGGAGATAGACCGTATCCGCAAAATTCCCATATTCATCTTTAATAACATGAGCGTTGGTGACAAAGTATTCTGGTTCACTATCGAGCTGCTCTCCTACGCCGAAAGCTGTCCCGGATTGAATCATTGAATAGTCACCATAGTCAAACTCTGATACAATTCTGACCACAGCGGTTTTTGCATTATCTACTTTTTCATGAGAACTATCTTCAGCAAAAGCAACTGTGCTGAAGCAAAGCGCTGCAACAAGGAGAATAACGATCGCTATATTAAGAATCCTTCTGTTTTTCATCCTCTTTACTCTCTTTCTTTATAGATTCTTTATAGATTTTTGAAATACTATTCCACCGCTATAAGAACAGCGCTGTAATTATCCTGATAACGCTGCTGCTTCTTTTCCACTTTATCTGTGAGTTCTTCCGCAGCCTTCTCCGGTTTTTTCCGGATTGCCGCACCAATCTCCTCATCTGACAGTGTGTTGAAGATTCCATCGCTCATAGCGATGATTCTGTCACCCTTCTTAAGAGGAATATGGTACATGGGAAAATCGAAATATTTGAGCGGACCCATACCGAGATAGCTTGTCAGCGCACCTTTTTTCTCATAGGTTCTGGCCGCATCATAACTCATATCTCCGTTGATGGTTCGCAACAGGAGTTCCTCTTCAAACACATGCGTCCGGTTTAACAGGATCAGATCACCATTCCGATACAGACAGAGCCTGCTGTCTCCGACGGATGAGAAATAGAGCTTTCCCATATAGATCATGGCTACGATCAGCGTGGTGCCGCCTGCTCCGTAATTCGGTGAAAGAAGCACATTCACCGCATTCGTCGCGTTTTGTACCATAGTCACAACAAGCCGCTCTGGATCAGTCTTCGGACTCTTTGCAAAAGTACTGGCTGCCGCAGATGCCGCCGCACGGCTGAGAAATCCACCGTTCTGCAGTCCACCCATTCCATCTGCAACCACCATCAGCAACCCCTGTTTGGGATATTGTTTAGTGTCGGAGAGGTAGATCGTGTCCTGCTGCGTTTCTCTGCCGCCAAGACCCTGGATGACAATGCCATCCATGTGCAGGCCTTTTCCTCTTTTTTTTGCTCCGGAAACCAGCTTATTTATTAGTGCAAACAGAAGCACACTGGCACAAGCACCAAACAGCAGGCCTTCAGCGAACTCATAACCTGAGAATAATCCTTCTTGTTTTTCCGGGGTAGGAGATGGTGTCGGCAGGTAGTATGCTATGCTTGGATTCTCCTTGATGAACTGACGCATCTCCCAAGCATACTGTCGCCGCTCCCAGCCAGAAAGATAGTCTTCTCTATCCGATGGAACAGCATCTTCATTCTCTCCATCTGGTAATTCCTCTTCGGAAACATCCTTCCCGACTGAACTCTCATCGTGGGAATCCTCGTTGGAAAGATCTTCTTTCGGTATGTCCTCACCAAGCATTTCCTCGTTGGGCGGATTTCCTTCAGGAATTGCTTCCTCAGGTACTTCCTCGCCAAGTTCTTCCTGGGAAACTGCATTTTCCGTAGTGTTTTCATCTAACGTCTCCAAGGCGTCTACAGTCTCAGTTAAGGTGTCATCAGATTCTTTTGAGGAACTTCCACAGCCCGAAAGAACCATTGCAAGGATCATTATCGATAAAAGAACTACTGTTATCTTTTTCATGCCCAAATTATCGTAACCTTTAAGAATTAAAACATAATGGAAGCGAATCAGGCTTTCTCGAGATCTTCCCAGCCGAAGTGTTCTCCGCAGAAACCGACAAACAGCAGCGTGGTATCACCGGTGCTAATCTCGTCATAGTTCTTGAGCTCCGCCGGAGCAAGAAGCGCGTCACCGTTCAGATAGATCATATTGGTGCTGACATCCGGACTGACATAGTATTTACGGGTCTTCGGCACGTAAGAAAGACGCATATGCCGCTCTCTGCTGATCTTCGGATCGCCCGAGATCACGATATCGCCGGATGCACTGCCAACATAGTTATAGTCGGAATGAATGCGGAATTCTTTACCGACTGCACTGCCTTTTACACAGACAAGCCAGCCGACAACAGGCTGTGTCGATTCACCGCTCTCCTGCTGAATCATATTGGCCGGCATCGTGGCTCCGTAGTTTTCAACGGGGACGCTGCCCACTTTGGACCCGAGAACATCTTCCGTGTCGAAAATGATCCCTCCGCTGGGCGCTGCTACCGTTACCGGAATCTGGGTATCGCTGACGAGCGAATCCACATTGTTCACTGCCTCAGTCTTTCCATAGGTATCCATAAAGGATCCTGACCCTGCTGCATTCTTTTTGTTGTTTCCGAACATAATTAGCCTCCTATTTTTTAATTATCATTTAATTATTATTTGCTTATTCTGTTGATCTGAAACAGCACATCCTTGCGGGCCAGACAGAAGATCGCGCCTTCCCGCAGTTGTGTCGGGACACCCGGAACAAGTTTTTCCGGGGCCGGGTACATAAGAAATGTGCCATTCCGGGAATTGTCGTCAACCAGAACAGGGTCTCTGTTTTGATCCAACTCCACATGACAGTGATGTCTGCTGACTCCCGTGGTATACGACGGAAGCAGCACATCGCTGTTTTCTATTCCAAACGTCAGTTTTCTCTGTTTTTCGGATAGTTCAAACTGCCGTCCCTTTAACGGTCCGTCAATTGCGGCGATTCTATAAGTAAATCGCGGTACCGGCTGTGCGTCTCCTAATGCAAGCAGCAGAACCACACCGACGAAGAAGAACACGAAGCAGGCGATCGTGCTGACGAACGACAACAGAATCTCTACAATCAGACCGACCACACCATAGATCGGTTTTCTCAGCGTGATCCCAAGCATCAGCAATGCGCAGCCCAGAAAAGCACTGACAAGTAATTGTTTCAGCAGCATTGTGCATTCCGTCCTTTGTTTTAATGCCGTTGATCAGTGGTTCTCCAAGTACTGCGATTCGATCCAACCGGCAACACCGGCCTGAGCTTTCACCAGAGTATATCCGTTTTCTCTCGCCAAAGCCGTCACAACAGTGCCGTTTTCCATCTTCATGATTACATCCGAACTGCCTTCATATTTTTCCGGTCTGTACTGAAGATAGACCCTCGTATTGGCGTCGGCATGCACATTCATTGAAACATACGCATCCAGATAACTGGATTCTTTGGGGCGATAGATGTTTTCGCTGCAGCCTCTCAGATCTGCTTCACTCGGTCCATCATCCTGAGGATTCTCCGAAGGTGGTGGAGGTGTCTCGCCTCCTGGCGGCGTCTCTCCCGGCTTATCAGCTTTCGACATGTCCGGTGGAAGCACATCGAAAAGGAACAGCAGGCAAAGAGCGATCAGCAATATCGCCACGATGATCGTGATCGTAATTGCTTTTTTTGCTTTTTTTGGTTCCATTCTTTCCTACATCCTTTCTAAATAATATGTCTTTTATTTAATTGTCATTCACAGAACGACAGTAAATTACAAGTGCCGTATAATTGTCCTGCGTCTGAGCGTCTTCTTTCTTCAGGTATTCCGCGATCCTGTCACATGCTGACTTAGGATCCTTCTGTTTCAGGCAGTCCAGAATCTCTCCCTCATCCAGGTAGGAACTGACACCGTCCGAACAGAGAAGCAACACATCGCCGTCCTGCAACGGAAGCGGTTTTCGGAAGCAATCGACCGTTTTCAAATCTTCCATTCCGATGAAACCTGTAAGCGCTCTTCTCTGAGGATCCCGGTTTGCTGTGCTCGGATCCGCGCTGCCCAGATACAATTCTGCAGCATAATCTTCAAAAAGGATATTCTGCGGCTGGTTGATCTCATGAAGTGCAGAATCTCTCATCAGAACGACGCTGCTGTCACCTATGCCTGCATAACAAAGATGATCCTTCTCGATAATGCAGGCTGCCAGTGTCGTCCCTGCGCTTTCATGATATTTTTCAAAAACGAAAGCATTTGTGGCTTTCACAGCATTAATCAGCTGCTCTTCAATGGACTTTTCGTTGTCAAATATATGAAACGCCCGTTTCATGCTGGAAATTGCCAGTTCACTGGCTTCTTTCCCGTTTTTCAGTCCTCCGATTCCGTCAGCAACCAGAGCGATCATTGCACCGGCTTCATATACTTCAGATTTTTCAATAAACTCCACGCCATACGAGTCCTGCTGTTCGGCTCTTTTTCCAAGGCCGTGAATGGCGGAAACTATGTAGTTCAATGTTGCTTTCCTCCAATCGACAGCAGGATTGTCCATCATGTTTGAGTTCCACTGATGCCTCTTTTCTGTTAATTGTCAGTTCTCTTTTTCTGAGTGCCATATAAGCATTTTCAGAACAGGATTAACAATTGTGAAAAGATCGCAAAATCATTAGTTCATGAATCATTCATATTTAGTGTTAATGTATCATATTTCCTTTTTTTTCGCAACAGAAAGATGAAAGAAATTGACAAAGAGAAATCATCCGACATACACAAGGTAAAATTGCAGTTTTTCTCTTTTCTTTCTGACGAGTATCTGGTAAACTGTCTCTAAAGAATCTTTCCTTGTGGAAGAGAAAGTTGAGGAATGACAATGGGATTCCGGGAAGCTGTTTCGCATGTGTTTAAAAACTATGCCAATTTCAACGGTCGTGCCAGACGGAGCGAATACTGGTACTTTTTCCTGTTTAACTGGCTGGTTGGCATTGTCGCCACTGTTCTTCTTATCGCCATATCCGGTGTAGGACTTGTTGGGATCGGGTATTCACGAGCTTATGCGGCTGGCGGTGCTCTGTCCGCTGCCGGTATCATCGGCTTTTTGTACAGTGTGTACTGTTTGGCCATTATCCTCCCAACCATCGCCGTCACATGCCGGCGGCTGCATGATGTTGGAAAATCGGGTGCCTATATCCTCATCGGCTTCATTCCCGTCGTCGGGTGGATCTTTCTGCTGATCTGGATGCTGCAGGACAGTGATCCCGGCAACAACCAGTATGGTCCCAACCCTAAAAGTTCTTATGGCAGCGCATGGTCGGATTCAGCCAGTGGAAAGAATGTTACCGTCGCCATTGAGCCACCTCCTATGGCGCGGCAGGCGGCTCCTCAGGTGCAGGGCAGAACCCTGTATCTGCAGGGTATTGCCGGCTGTTACAGCGGACAGCGCATTCCCATCAACGGCCAGATCCTGATCGGAAGAGGGCCGGACTGCAGCCTCCAGTTTCCGCAGGACACAAACGGCGTCAGCCGGAAACACTGCATTCTCCGCCTAAACGGCAATCAGCTGCTGATTCAGGATCTCGGCTCCTCTTTCGGTACTTATATCAATGGGAACGTTCGTTTGAATGCAAATCAGGCTGCTTCTTTGCGGCCTGGTGACCGTATCTTTATCGGGTCAAACGGACAGGGGTTTGTTGTTGTCGGTTGAGAGTAATTATAAATCGCTTTTCTATGAACAGCCGGAGCATCTTAATCAGATGCTCCGGCTATTTTTATATCTCTGTTGTTCTCGGTTCCCGGATTCCGGGGTGGAATTTTGCGTTGTGTTCCTTCTTTGCTTTGTCCAGTTCGCGCACAAAGTTCAGGCGGATGGTTTTTTTGCAGTATTCACAGTAGAAGGCAGAGACGTATTTGTTCCGTCTTACGCCTCCCGAAACCTTTTCCATTTGTTCATCGTCCAGCTTCAACGCTTCGTAGACCGGGTTTTTATTATCAGCCATAAATGATCACTCCTTATCTTTCTTCGCTTTTTTCTTTCCCTTCACTTTGTAGATGAGGAGAAGCAGTAAAACAAGGTAGACCGCTGCCAGGAGCATAGTTACCCAGCACATCAGGTCGGATTTCGGTGCGAGACTGACAAGCACCAGGATCGGGGCGCCGAGCACGATGCCGAAGCTGCTGCCTGTGACAAGGTTGTTTGCTGCAGGAGTCGCCAGATCCGGATCAATCTCTCTCACCAACAGAACACCGGAACTGATGGTTCCGGTCATCATGCCGTACATGGAAATGAGTCCCTCATAGTAGTAGCCGGGATATACCCTTTTGCAGACCCGTTTCAGATGGATCCAGGTCACGATGCCGCCGGCTATCGCGAGCAGGGCAAACGGGATCCACAGACCGCGCAGATCTTCAATGTTGATGGAGGCAATGCCGGCCACGATCATAATATCGAAGAAGAAGCCGGAGATGCGGTTCAGAAGATAGTTGTTCTGATACTGACGCTTGATCAGACCTGACTTTTTCCCTTTCTCCAGCAGAACACGCGTCAGCATGGCGAGTGCGGCGCCGATGATGAAGTTGAAGCCCCAGATCAGCGAGTTTAAGGTAGCAGCAAGTCCGGGAGACGCCGCGCCGAGACCTGAGGTAATGCCCCAGGCGCAGAGGAAGGTGGCCAGATACACCAGCAGCACCATGGCAAGCTGCACGGAGAGCTTGTCGATGGAATCAGAAACGGGGATCTCACCGCGGTCCACAAAGAAATCGACGGCGGGATCAGCTTCGCCTTCACCGGAAGGCTTCGCCACAAAACCTTTTTTGCGGAGAACATTCAGGATGATCACGCCGACGATGCAGGCGCACAGGTAACCGGCTGCCGCGATGGCAAGGCCAAAGCTGCGCCCGCCGGCAAAGCCCAGCGATTCATAGCTCGAGCCGATGTTGTTCGCCTGGCCGGGTCCCTGACCGTAGCCCATCGGGAGCAGAAGTCCGGATGCCTTGAAGAAGCCTTTGTAAATCGTGTAGCCGAGGCCAATCGTGATGATCAGGCCGGTAATGCCCTGCACCAGATAGGTACTTACGATGATGGCGCCGGATTTCAGGCCGGTCAGTTCGCCGGAACCGCTGTCGTCCTTCTTTGTTGTACGGAGGCTCATGGCGATGAAACCAAGCGCGATGCCGTGATACACCAGCATCTCCATAAAGAAATCGTCGACGCGGATGATTCCGATGTATTTGAGGATCAGCAGCAGGAAGCCGGCGATGACAGCGATCGGCATCATGCTCTTACGGACGAACGCGACCTTTGCCCTCAGTGAATTTGCAATCAGGATCGCGGCGGCAAGCATGCCGAGCTGTATGATGACGTTCCAAAGCGACAGATTGGCGGCAGAATAATCCATGTTTCTTCTCCTGTATATGAAAGATATAGAATGCAGTTACTGTTTTGTGCTGTTCAGCCAGACAGCCAGATACTTTCTCAGGTTTGCCTTTGCTTCAGAGCGAACCTGATAATAGCTGTCGCTGGCGGTAAACAGAAGCGTGTTGCGCTTCAGCATGGCCATGTTGGAGATGTCCTTCAGAAGGAATTCCCGGTCGCAGATCCGCAGCCGGTCGGCATACTGGACCATGAGGCCGCAGCCCAGTTCCCTCTCCTGATGGTTCTTCTCCAGTTCTTTCAGTACAAGGCCGGAATCGGAGAACCATGGTTTTTCCGGATCAAACTCCATTTTCTTCAGTTCTTCCAACTGCCAGGCATCCCAATCCGCAATCGTTCGGAACGGCTCCTCCGGTTCCAGACAACCAACCTTTGTCAATTTCCAGGAAGCGCCGCAGACGCACTGCAGCTCGTCTCCCTCACTATGCAGCGTGCTGATCTGGCGGCAGTGCGGGCAGAGGAACAGGGCTGTTTCCAGATGCTCCGCCGCGCAGTCGGATTCATAAGCCACATGCCATTCCTGCTGGCGGGCATCGGCGTCCTCGTAAATATCCCGGTTGATCGCGTCCACGACCTGAGATGCCG